>OODD01000066.1_pt1 | contig 84151 bp, 88 predicted proteins | sample 1671311 | NCBI WGS metagenome assembly OODD01 (sample SAMN06348143, study PRJEB24527) | human gut metagenome | biome: human gut; feature: ankylosing spondylitis patient; material: feces | host: Homo sapiens | place: China | collected 2015-10 | reverse complement strand
TCATATGTTCTCAATAGTCTATCTCCTCAGCTTCCGATTTTCCAGTTTCAAAAACTGGAACTTTCAAATTAGTCTTTGCAAACAACCTTTGAACCTTCACCATCAATTACAATTCCCTGACGGTTGTTAATTGGGGATAGATTCAAATCCGAAAATTCAGTCATTATTTTCTCGGTAACTTTCTTAAATGGTGCTGTAAGATAATGCGGAAGAACATAGAAATCAATCAAATCAAGCCCTGCATCATCTTCTTGTGAGTAGTCCTCCGGCTTTTCATCCATTTGTTCAATATATTGGATAGTTGGAGCGCATATAATCGCACCTGCCGATTCACCGATCATCAGTTTTCCCTTTTCCAATTCCTTCTTCAATAGCTCATCCGTTCCCGTTTTACGAAGCTGGTCCATAAGGAAGAAAGAATTTCCACCAGTAAAATATATCACATCCGCATCTTCAAAAACAGACTGTATCGTTAAATAAGCCTCCGTTGAAATATCAATTTCAGTTACGGCTGCTCCCAGTTTATTGAATAGCTTTCGAGCCGAGCCGACATAACCGGTATAGCCTTCACGCAGCGAAGCTGTGGGAATAAATGCGACTTTCTTGTTATCAATTTCTTCTTTTATCAAACTTCCTACACTTGAAAAGTGCGAACATAAAAACAGTTTCATCCATATCCTCCTTAATAAATTCCGATTTCACGATATCATTTCTAATACTAATTTTACCGTATTTTTCAGATTCAGTCCATCTTTTAATCCCAGTCGGTAGAAAAACTCTTCTGTTTCTGGCATGGGAATGGCGGAGATCATGAAGTCGTATCCGCTTTACACCAGGCCGCTCAATTCCGGTATGTACCACAACGCAGACCGACGCAGGACGATAGGCAAGATCACCGCAGCCATGCCGGGTATGGACGGGGATATGTGGACGCTGGCCCAGCAGACCCTTTCCAAGCTGAAACGTATGACGGATTCTGACTATGACAGCCAGAAATTCTATTTCACAGACGAGAACGAATAAATAACAGCAGACGCCGGGTGCGGCGGGTGTATCTGTTTCGGGGGTGTGCAGGTGATAGCCGCAAAGCGGCGTAAGAGGGTGCAGCCCTCTTGATCGTTATTCTTGTTCCAGCGGGAAGCTCGGCAACGCTTCCAGCAGCTTTAAGGAAATGTGCTGCCGCATATCCTCGTCAATGACTTTTTTCACTTTGCCGCCCGGCTGCCTGATCTCCACCGTGGAAAGCTCGTCGATGTAGTCCGCATAGTGGGCCAGCACCTTTTCTGTGGCCCACTTCTCACCGGCAACGGCGGCTTTGATTGTTTCATAGTCCAGCAGCTTTTCTTGTCCGTCCATCCTGATACCCCCGTCAGATTGATTTTTTCCATGATACCATATCTGGGAGTATGGAGCCAGAGAAACCGGCGATTTTCTGCTGGTAAATTCTATGCATTTAGAGCGGCACTATGGCGGGGATAGGATAAAACACTCACATACCCCGCCGACTATGCGGGAAAAACCTTGAAATATAGGGCTTTTTAAGGCCCTAAATGCGTAGGTTGGTGCTTTGTTGCGATATGCTCCACGGTTACGGTGTATTGTTCATATTCTGTTTTCGGGAATCTTTATGAAATCTTCAAAATTGCCCGGTATGCTATCCGTAAAATCAAAGAAAGGACTTGATTATATGGATATGATTTTGAAAACGACTGACCTCTGCAAAAATTTCAAGGGGCAAATGGCGGTAAACAATGTGTCACTGAACATCCGGCGCAACTCGGTTTATGGTCTGCTGGGGCCGAATGGGGCTGGCAAATCCACGATCTTAAAAATGCTCACCGGCATTTTGCGCCCCACATCGGGAAGCATCGAGTTTGACGGCCACCCGTGGAAGCGGAATGATCTGGAGCATATCGGTGCTTTGATTGAGATGCCCCCGCTTTACGAAAATCTGACTGCATACGAAAATCTCAAAGTCAGAACTACATTGCTCGGCCTGGACGATGCACGAATTAACGAGGTATTGCAAATTGTCCAGCTCACGAATACCGGCAAGAAACGGGCCGGGCAGTTTTCTCTTGGTATGAAGCAGCGGCTTGGTATTGCTATTGCATTGCTGAACAGTCCCCAGCTTTTGATTCTGGATGAACCGACTAACGGCCTTGACCCTTTAGGGATTGAGGAACTTCGAGAGTTAATTCGCTCTTTTCCCTGCAAAGGGATTACAGTTATTTTGTCCAGCCATATTCTGTCAGAAGTCCAGCAGATTGTAGATCATGTGGGTATCATTGCTGGCGGCGTCCTTGGATATGAGGGAGAGCTTCGCGCCGGTGAAGATTTGGAACAACTCTTTATGGATGTTATTCGCAGAAATGGTAAGGAGGGATATTAAATGGAGATGGCATATATTCAGGCAGAGAACCTAAAGCATAAGAGAACTTTCACAAAAACGCTGATCGTTCTGGCCCCGTTTGTAACTGCGCTTATGAACTTTTTTGCCCCTCTTTGGTTCCAGCTCAATTCTTATAATTGGTGGTATAACCTGCTTTATCCTGGATTCCTTACGCTCACCTGTGCCTTGATTGAACAGCGGGATAATGGCAAACTAAAATATCGTGCCGTTGCTTCATTGCCTGTTTCGCAGAACAAAGTCTGGAAAGCAAAAATTGGAGTGGCCGGTATTTACTCCTGTGTGGGGAATTTCATTTTCCTGGCGCTAAATCTGTTGGGCGGTTTTACAATATTAGTTATCAACGAAATTCCCCTGACAATCGGAATTTGGCAGGCTGCGGCCGGAACAGCTTGTATTGTCATTGCAAGCCTATGGGAAGTTCCGCTGTGCTTATGGTTATCAAAAAAAGTTGGTATCTTTATCACGGTTATTCTTAATGCCGGACTTGGAAGCGTTTTAGGGATTTTCACGGCTACAACCTCTTTGTGGATGATCTGCCCGTATAGCTGGGTGCCGCATCTTATGATTTCCGTGTTAGGTATTTTGCCTAATGGTGAGCCGGTTGTAGATCAGAGTACGGCAATGGCATTTTGGATGATTATACTTGTATTGGTCATTTCGCTGGCCTGGTTTGCGGCGCTGTCATTTTTAACTGCAAGATGGTTTGAGAAAAAGGAGGTGGGGTAACTATGGTATCTGTGGTTCGTTGCTGGAAAGCAGAATATCAGAAGTGTAAACATAGCATTTTGCTCTATATGCACAGCATGATTCCGATTATATGTGCGGCGATTTTTGCGGGTTACTATCATATATCCAGATGGGAACTGGCAACCAAAATCAGTGCCTATCTGGAAGTGCTGGCCGTTGCGTTCCCGTTTCTGATCGGCATTATTGTGGGCCTGGTTGTTCAGATCGAAAATCAGGCCGGGCATTATCAGCTTTTGTTGGGAACAATCCCATCTCGCATGGCAACGTATATTGGTAAACTTGGTTTTCTGATGATCTGTGCTTTTGGCGCAACATTTTTAGCGTTAGGAACATTCGCTGCACTATATAGGGATGCTCCGGCAAGCCTTTACCTGAAAGCAGGGATTCTATTGTTGATTACCATGCTTCCCATTTACCTGATTCATTTGTTTGTGGGAATGAGCTTCGGAAAAGGTGCATCTATGGGATTGGGAATTGCAGGGAGTTTAATAGCTGCCCTTATGATAACAGGGCTTGGTGACGCTACATGGAAATATATTCCCTGGGCCTGGGGCGTTCGTGCTATGGATTACACTGTGCTTGCATGGGATAGCCCCCAACTGTATGCACAGGTAAAAACCGATTTTTTCAGCGGTATGATTATTTCTGTATGCTGCACTGTTTGTCTGCTGATTGCCAGTTTGGTTTGGTTTCATGGTTGGGAGGGAGGTAAAAACAGTGAATAAAAAGTGCCTGTTTGCCGTGGTAATTGTGCTTGTAAGTCTTATATGCTTATCGGCCTGCGGTGCGCTCCGCGATACCGCCGATAAAAATAAGGCGTTAAATGAATCTCTGCCGTATTATGAGCTGAACGCCGCAAACTATGATGAAATTTCATATAACGGCCTGACATATACCATAACGGATGAATGTCTTGAAATGTCAGAACTGCAAGAAGAAATCGGGCAGGTATCGAAACGCTTCAAAAATGTGGCGGGGGAAGATTTCAGTTTCGGCTACGTTTACAGTATTGTGGATGTGGATATAAGCAATGCCGTAGCTGTAAATATCAACAATGAATATCGGAAAGCTGACATTAAAAATAATGATGAGTAACCTCGACAATGTGGTATAATGGGGCGGGAGGTGATTTTTTGACCCACTTACTTGTAGTTGACGATGAAGTTTCTATCTTGGAATTGATTAAGAACAGTTTGGGGAAAGATGGATATTTGATAACAGTCTGTCAAAATGCGGATGATGTAGACATCAAAAAGCTGCATTTCTATGACCTCATTCTTTTGGATGTGATGATGCCTGGCACAGACGGGTTTGAGTTTTGCAAACAGATCAGGAATATGGTAGACTGCCCGATTCTCTTTCTGACCGCAAAGACATTAGAGGAAGATATATTGTTTGGATTGGGCATCGGTGCGGATGATTATATTACGAAACCTTTTCGTATTCAGGAGCTTCGCGCCCGTGTCGCGGCACATTTACGCAGAGAAAAAAGGGAGCATCACAGCACACTTTCATTTGAGCCTGATATAAGATTTGACCTTTCCGCAAAGGTACTGTATGTTTCAGAACAGCCGGTTCCCCTTACCAAAAGCGAGTATTCAATCTGTGAATACCTTGCGAAAAACCGGGGACAGGTTTTTACAAAAGAACAAATCTATGAAGCCGTTTTCGGGTTTGATGGAATAGGCGATAACTCTACGATCTCAACGCATATAAAAAATATTCGTGCGAAATTGGAGCATTTCAAAATAAGTCCGGTCAGCACCGTATGGGGGATAGGATATAAATGGGAGTGAAAAAGAAACCTACATTGAAAATATTGTTTCGCCAGTTTGCTATCTCCCTCATTGTCATGCTGGTAGCGGCAATTATTGTCCCTTCTGGTTTGGAGGGACTTGCTGTAAATGCTGGATTAGCTACAAGAGCAAATCTAAGTGAATTGCAGGTAAAAGAGATCATTCCAACGCTGACGATTGCCCCGGATATTACAAAGGTTATGATTCCACAGGGATGCGGCTACTTAATTCTGGACAAGAACTTTAATGAGCTTTACAGCAATATGGACGATGATGAAAAAGAAATTGCCCTGCTGTACGCAAAGGGAGAATATATTGAATATGCTACGGGGAGGCAGTTTGCACTTGTTGTCCGGGAAAACGAATTTTGCGTTTTAAGGTATTATATTGGTTCTCAATTTACAGTGTCATGGCTACCGGAATATTTTCCATCTCCTGACACGCTTGCGTTTATCCTGATGGCTGTAAATTCGCTGCTGGTCATTATCATACTGACCGCCAGATTTGCTAAGAACCTGCGTACACAACTGACCCCGCTTTTTGAAGCAACTGCGGAGGTTTCAAAACAAAACCTTGATTTTGAAGTAGGACACGCCAAAATCAAAGAGTTTGAAGATGTCCTTGCATCTTTTTCAGATATGAAAGATAATCTGAAAATTTCGTTAGAACGGCAATGGAAAACCGAACAGACACAGAAAGAGCAAATCGCCGCGCTTGCCCATGATTTGAAAACGCCTCTGACGGTTATTCAAGGAAATGCTGATTTACTCACAGAAACAAATCTTGATGATGAGCAACGATTATACGCTGGTTACGTCGTGGAAAGCTCCGGCCAGATGCAGTCATATATTCAAACCCTGATTGATATATCACGGGCGGCGGTTGGTTATCAGCTCCATATTGAAAGTATAGACTTGCCAGCGTTCATGCAGCACTTGTTCGGTTATATGGAATCACTATGCCGGACAAAAGAAATCCGGCTGCAAATGAATACTGTTTCACTCCCTCAAATGCTGAAATTTGATAGGGTGCTGATAGAACGTGCTATTATGAATGTTATCAGTAATGGGCTGGACTACTCCCCGCAAGGCGGAACGCTTTATGTGGATGTTCAGAGTAACAACGGTTTCGTGGAAATTTCAGTCACAGACGAGGGAACGGGGTTTTCTAAAGAGGCATTATGCCACGCACAGGAACGGTTCTATATGGACGATCAAAGCCGCAATTCAAAGTTACACTTTGGTATGGGTCTATATATTACAAATTCGATTATGGAACAACATAATGGTCAGCTTATTTTAGAAAATTCAAAAGAAACCGGCGGCGCAAAGGTTACTATGAAACTTCCTTGCTGATTTTCCGATAGTGTAATGGACGTCTTTTATGTCCGTCCATTTTTCAAATCTTTATGGAATCTTCAAAAATTCCTCTTATCATGTATCTAAAGAAAAAACATCTGCCCAGCGGCAGAAAAGAAAAAAAACGCTGCTGGGCAGACCCATTTTCACGCTTAATTTATATTCACTGGTGGCGGTTTTGAGAAATCAAGGCCGCTGCTTTCTTTCTGTCATTCCCAGCAGTTAAAGGCATGGCGGCCCACGGGAGGACGCCGCCATGCTGTTTTATTATCATTATAATCTAATCCACTTCTACCGCTTAAAAAAGCCTTGCCCCGCCACGGGAATATTCCGGCTATGAGTATGAACTATACCATGTAAGAAAACAACAAAACGCTTCAAATCGTCGCCCGGTAGGTTTACGACCTGCCGGACGATTTTTGTCGATTTTCGCGGATTGTCATTTCCGGCAAAAAATCAGATGGAAAAGGAGGCGGTCAGCAGACCAGGGCCAGCATAGGCCCCTGACAACGGACAGGATCATCCTGCTCACTCCCCACGGAAAGGGGGTGAGAAGATGAAAGTTACCCCTGATGATTACGGGAGGCGCTGCCAGTTTGACCATTTTTGCAAGCTGGTACTGTACCATGAAGCCGTTGACTACTTCCGGAAAAGGAAGCGTCAGCGTGGCTGGGAAACATCCTTTGAAACGCTGCCGCTTTCGGAACTGGACACGCTATGCACGATAGATCAGTACCCCAGCGACAGTTTTATATTTCCGGCCTATCCATATACATTTTTTCCTGCACTATACTCATATCGCTTTATCCTCCTTCAAATATTGCTCAACATGTTCCAGACCATAGATCTTGTCCTCTACATAGCGTGTTGGCACCCGTCCGAGAATAACATAATAGTTCTTGCTTTCCAGATCGGCATTCATTCTTTCCACCACCCGGTAAGCAAACGAAACTGATAATCCAAAGAGTTCTGCAATGTCTTCTACTGATAAATACATTTTTCTCTTACGCATGAAACCATTCCTTTCCCTCTTCCTGTGGAATCTCACAAGTATCTTCTACTCCGTAGAAACGCTTCACAAAATACTTTGTCGGAACTTTTCCTCTAAGCGTCAGGTAGCCCTGTTCTTCCAGTTCCTTGTTCAGATTTCCGATGATCTCATAAGCCGATGTCTGTTTTACTTCCAGAAGTTCACATATATCGGCTGCCTTTAAAAATAATTTGTTCTGCATAATCAGTACCTCCTGTATTTTGAATATTTGTCTCTTCATATACTCTGTACTGGCAGATGTAAAATCGGACATCATTTTCCGAAATTTAGCAAATTATTTTAATTTTACAGTTTCCATATGTGTTATCGCTGAACCATGGAGTTAATATCATTGAAAAAGGGTATAAAAAAACAGTCTGCCCTGACGGAAAATATTTCCATCAAAACAAACTGTTCTTCATATTCACACTAATTATATTTTCTGAGCATAGTTACTTTTGCGAAAATCTCAGATAACTCCGGAAAGAAAACAAAGAAAAAAAAGATTTTTTAACTCCATTTGCACTCCACCGGAACATCCAGACAGCCCGCAAAACCTTTATTTATGGGCTTTTTCGCAATTTAGTCCGCTACTCAAACTCCCTGCAACCATAACATAATCGTTAAATACATAGTTGTTTTTTGCGGATTTTCATATTCATAATATCCAAATTTCACACTTTATTCATAGTTTTCAAATAAACAGGTATCATACGGGTATCATGAGTTTATAATAATCTCTATTTTTCTTTTGATAATGGTTTACTGATAAATAGCCAAAATTTCAATCGTTCTATAGTCTCTATCGGCATAAATCTCATATAAACCATCTGTCCTCCCACCAATACTTCTTCTCATGACTCGATTTAATGTCATAAAATCTTTCAAGGGATCATAAAAAGCTTTCCTCGCATTTACCATATTGCCAGAAGTAATTCTTGCAATAATAGTAACTTCTAATTCCTCATATTCTTCCATATCTTCATATTTTACCAACATGTTATTAGATATCAGTTTAGAACACATCAACTGTTCATCAAAATCAATTAATACCGGAATTTTGGTATCAGATGTTTCAAGAAATACTTGTAACGCAACCTGCTCTGTTTGATCCATATTATCTTTGACCAGCGACGCAATCAACATGGGTTTAAACTTATCTATGGTTTGAGTCAAATCAAATTCTTCTGGCACTTTAATATAACCATCAAATTTAATTATAACTCCTCTACTCATAGTCATAAGATCAAAATCCGATGATTGAGTGAAATCAAAATAATCATCTCTTCCGCTCAAGAGTTTTTCAAATTCATCACAATTATATAGTAGACTTTCTTGAACTTTTGCTTTATATGTTTTACTCGCTTTTGCATCAGCACCAAAAGCCTTTAAATCAACTTGTATACCTTTATCATTCGACACCTCATACTCCTCAACCTCCAAATTTCTTTGACCTTTTATCACAGACCTATACTCATCAATTTTTTTCTTGTCATAATAGACAACATTCCCAAACATAACTCTTCCCCTTTGTTCAAAAAACACACATGGTGCTAGCGCCATGTAATTATATTCAACAACGAAATACTAAGTACTACCTTTACATACATAGCAAAAGCCAGCTTAAAACGATATGAATATTTTTTACTCTTAGTGCTTAAACGATTGTGAAAATATCTTCCCACCCTCTTCAACTAATTCTTCTGCATGGTTAGACACAAACTCAGCTCCTTTATGCCATTCGTTCTTAAATCGAAAAAACAATTCTCCATTGATATATTTTGTTGGACAAGTATATGTCCTATCACCATTTGTAATCTGACACCACTTTAAAATTTTGTTTATGCCAAGTACTAACATTTTACTCGCTCCCCACATCATTTGAAAACAAACCAAAGATTACACAATCACTCCCGTTACACAACAAAAACCGAATTTAATGATATAGGTATAAAGGTATCGCCAACGCCATTTTTGCACTTCCAAACCCTTGTAAAATAAGCTTTTCAAACACTCTAAAGCGTAACAATAGACCATAGCAATCTAATTGAGAAAAGCCGGAGCAAGCATTACTTGCCCCTATGCTTTTCTTTCCTTTTCTGCTGTTTCAGTTCAAACTGCCGCTGTTTTTCTGCTTCCCGTTGTTCCCGGCTCACAGTCTTGCGTTCAGTTTTCAACTGCTCCTGCTGTAATTTCAAAGCCTGTTGCGACTTCGTGCCGATCCCGGTATTCTGTACCTGTTTCCGCACTTCTCTCTGTACCCGTTTCGGATTGCGAACAGCTTCTTTTACATCAGTTGCCACAGCCGGACTAAATTTCAGTCGATAGTAATTTCTCAAAACAAAATCGTATACCTCATAATCTTTCGGCTCCGCCCCAAACGTAACCTTGCATACAGATAATTTCCCCTCCGATATGCGTTCAAACACACCTATCCAGAATGGTTCCTCAAAAAATACTGTCAATCTGCATGATACTTTGTCCATGACAATTCCTCCTTAAAAATTGTACTGAACAAAGAACGGACGACCCAAGGAGGGAGGGCTACTTACACCAAAACGGTGCGGCCGGACTACCTACCGGCTCTATAAGAGATGTTATCTCTTACATTGTGTTTTTATCTCTGCTCTTTGATTTTAGCATATTATCAGCAATTTTGCCACAAGAAATAAGGGGCACAGCCGCCGCCATGCCCCAAATTCCTACCGTTCCAATGCTCTCTCGATTTTCTGCTTCTGCCCTTTCAAATCATTCTGCTTCTCATACAAGCTCTCACGTTCTTTACAGAGTGACTTCATGTGCTCCAATTGCGTCCGCACTCCCTCCCGGCAATCCGGCTCTATCTGCTTATATTCCCCGGTTATACTTCGTATCTTGTTATTGTTTGATTTTATCTGCTCCGACACACATATCCAGTCAATTAGATTGCGTACTTCTATATCTGTATCATACAAATCTGTTTCTGAAAGGATTTTCGCACACAGCCGAACCATAACTTTTTTCTCCATATCTGTCATTCTATCAATCCCCCTATCTGCTCATATCAAATACACGTTTCGGACGTTTATTTTCCTTTTCTGCCCATTCCAGAGCCTTAGACCGCTCAACTATCGACTGCACCTGTTCTCTGCCGAAATAGCGTTCCAAACGCCCCAAATCTTCCATTTTCTCCTGCAATCGGTCAATAATGTCGCTCTGCTCCATGACCTTATCTGTCAAGCGACTGATCTGCTGCTCCTGCCGGGTAACTTTTTCTTTTAGTTTCTTTCCCTGTTCTGCAAGCTGGACGCATTTAATTGTCAGTGCTTTTATCGTTTCTTTCAATTTCTCCGCAAGCGGAAAAGCTTTTTTATCCTTATAAGCCTTTGCAGACATCAACGCCGCCGGTTCAGGCAACTGCCACTTCTCGTCCTCGTCATAAGCGTGTATGTTCCGTTCCATGACCGCCTTAGACTGAACCATTTTCTCAATATCTTGTTGCAATTTCTTCTGTTGCTTCTCCAATTTCACATTATCAGACAGCAGCTTTTTCTTGTCCTCTGCCAGCGTTGTCGCCTGCTTCTTCAGCAAATCACTTGTTTCCGAAAGTTCCGACACTTCCTGCCGGATTGCTTCGCCCTTCTGCCGTATCTGCTCTGTTTCCTGCACTGCTTTTCTATGCTGAATCTGAATATCTGATAATCGCTCTTTTCCGTCAGAAATAGATTGCTCCAATTCTGCGACTTCCTTTGCCCGCTCCTTTTTCTCAAAGTCCAAAACAGATAAATGCTTTTCATGTGTGCCTTTCTTCTCCCACTCAATCCCATGTTCCAGCATGACGGCGGCAAGCTGTTCTTTCTCATAAGCCACCCACTGATTTAATTCCGTTTCCCGCCTTGTACCGCCTTTAAATCCGAGAGCAGATAACGCCTGTTTCAAAGAAACTCTTGTATCAAGTCCCCGCTTGCTTCCTGTCGTATACGGTACAAAATCTATATGCAAGTGGGGCGTTGCTTCGTCCATATGAAGATAGGCACTAAATACTCTTAACGTAGGATTTCGCCGCTGGAAATCCCACATATATTTATCCAGCACCTTTGCCGCAAGCTGTCCGTTCTCTGTCTTTGCCCCCATGTTGTCCTTATCCCCGATTTGCAAAATAATTTCATGGAATGGCTTTTCCTGCTTGCCGGAACGGATTTTTTCATAATAATCGTCAATCCGGCGGTCACTTCTGGTCTGCTTCTCATTGTACCGGGCGAGTGCTTCATCAAATAATTCGTGATATACGTCCTTAACATTTTCATTGCAGTATTCCACGTTCAGACAGCTTCGCTCCGGGTCAGTATTCTTTGCATGGAATTTTCTGCTATTATGGTTGACAGAGCCTTTTCCTGTCATAAAGCTGATAGTTCGCTTCAATCAATATCCTTTCTCCCTTTCCGGGCAATCAGCGCCGGATACGGCGCATAAGCTTTGTTACTTTCGTCGAAAGTAACGCAAAAGCACTTTTGACAGCCGTTCCATCCATCAAAAGCTGCCTTTGCGCCCTGCCGGGGGCTTTTCCGTCCTACGGACGGGGCGGCTGTTGCCGCCGCTTTACTTCCGCCGCTATAGCTTTTCGGATAGCCGAAAGTACATTTTCTATCGTATATTCATCCCATCCGGCAAGCCATATCAGCGTCCGCATTTCTGCCTCAGTCAATTCTATATCTCCGAATATTTCATTAAGTTCGGCAATCCTCCGGGCTTCACTCTCGTAAAAATATTTGTTCACATTCTGGCTGTCGTATCATATTCGCCCTCCTTTTCAAGACCGCAACAACGCAAGGTCTATATCTTTTGCAACCTTGCAGACACCAAGCTCGCAAATTCTATATACTCTGCATTGTTGCGCTGTTGCCTTATTCCGGCTTGATTTTATCCAGTTCCCAATACCACAAATTGTTTATCCGCTTTGCTCTGATACTCAATTCCTTTTTCGCATTTTCAAGCGTCCGTCTGGATATACCCTGTTCCTCTGCAAGATTGAAAATCTCATTACTCTGCATGGCATTGTTTGTTTCTGCCACTTCCCGGAGCAGACGCTTCGCCTGTTCCAGCTTATTCGCTTTCGGAGCGATACCGCCCAACACTTCATCGACGGTAATCTCATAATCTCCGAGCCAGTGAAAACCGTCCTCCGACAACTCAAAGGCTTTCGGGTGCCCAAACGCCGCCAGATTGTTTTTTATCTGGACTACCGCCCTTATATTCGCTTCGCCCTCCACTCTGCCGACCAGCAGGACGCTCCTTGCCACCGCAAAGAAATCAATGGAACCCATGCCCCGATATGCTGCCTTATTTCCAGCCGCTTTGTTCATGTGCCTTACAAGTACAATGGCACATTGATATTTCTCCGCCAGAGTCGCCAGCTTCTTTATCATATCCCTTGCTTCATTTGCCCGGTTCATATCCATACCGCCGCCGAGATATGCCTGTATCGGGTCTAAAATCAGTAGCTTCGCCTTTTTCCTTATGACTGCTTCTTCCAGACGTTCATCTATCATGGAAAGTGATTTTATGCTCTCGTCAATGACGGAAATATTTTCACAATTTGCTCCTGCCGCTTCCAAACGGGGCTTAACCGTATCTGCAAGCCCGTCCTCCGCACTCTGGTAAATCACATTCAGCGGCTCCGTCAGTTTCATTTTGCTGTCCAGACCCTCGCCTTTTGACAGCTTCGCCGCTATGTTCAGCACAAGCGTTGTCTTACCGTCCCCCGGATCGCCTTGTACAATCGTCAGCTTTCCATAAGGGATAAACGGAAACCACAGCCACGCCACCTCCTGCGACTGTATCTCCGACATTTTAATCATCTGTAATTCTGTTCTCGTTCCTGCCATAATGTCCTCCGTTTTTGAAAAATTCGTTGTCACCGGAAGAAACCTCTGCTATACTTGAATTGTGATTGTTGATAACAGAGGTTTTCCAGTTATCACAGCCCTAACAGTTGCCGCTGTCAGGGCTTTTTTCTTCGCCTTGCCACAGATACCTTGCACCGTCCAACATCCAAAGAATTGCTTTCAGCATATCTTCATAGGCTTCCCGCAAATCTCTGATTTCTTTGGAAGTAATCCCCGGATTTTTGCCATCAATTTGCTCCGCCAGTTCCACCAGCCGATTCTCCATTTCCTGCAACCGTTCCACAATCTGATAAACTGTTTCTTTCTTGCCTACCACGCACACCCGATTATAAATGCAGGAACGGACAAAATAATCTTTTTTCTTCATGCCGCTTGTGAAAATCTTTGCTTCGATTTCTTCCCTCTCTCTGGGAGAGATACGGAAACTGATTGTCGGATATTTGTGTGTGCCGCTCATTCCTCTGCGCCCTCCTTAAATTCTTCATCCAGCAATTTTGCCATTTGTGTCTGTTCCGTCGGGAACATATGAGCATAGCGATAAGTAATATCCACGCTTTCATGCCCCACCCTGTTTCCGATTGATACCGCCGAAAATCCCATGCTGATAAGCAGTGATACATGAGAATGTCGCAAATCGTGGATTCTAATGCGTTTCACTCCCGCTTTTTCCGCCCCTCTTGTCATTTCATGGTGCAGAAAGCTTTTTGTCAGATGAAAGATACGGTCAGTGGGAAGAATCCCGTATAATCTGCCGATATAATCTTTCAGTTCTTCACATGAGAAATCCGGCATACTTACATTTCGTTTGCTTTTCGGGTCTGTAATTACGTCTTTACCCTCCAATCGCTGATAAGATTTTGTTATCCGAATGACTTTGTTATCAAAATCAATATCCTGCGACGTGAGAGCTAACAGTTCGCCCACTCGTAAACCGCACCAGTACAATATCTGAAACGCATGATAGGAATATGGTTTGTCCTTTACCGCTTCAATGAATTTCAGATATTCCTCTTTTGTCCAGAACAACATTTCCTCCGCTTTTCCCTTTCCCAACGGCCCCGCCTTTACAACAGGATTGCTTTTCAGTTCATAGAACCGTACCGCATGATTAAACAGTGCACTCAATTCTGATTGCAGAGTTTTCAAATAAGTCGGAGCATAGGGCTTTCCTTTTTCATCACGATAGGAAATCTATTCATTCTGCCACTGGATACTATCTTTCGGACGAATATCACGCATTTTCTTATCCTTGAAATAGGGCAGTAGCTTTGTCCTCAAGATATGCTCTTTCGTCAGCCAGGTATTGTGTTTCAGTTTCGGCTTCATATCTCTTGTGTATGCCTGAACAAATTCCTCAAAAGTCATATCCAAGTCAGCCGCTTCTTTCATACGGAAATGCCGTTCCCACTCTGTTGCTTCCCGTTTGGTCTTAAATCCCCTCTTAACTTTCCGGCAATTCTTACCAGTCCAGTCATAATAGTGAAAGGACACATACCATGTTCCCCGCTGTTCGTCTTTGTACGCCGCCATAATCTCACTCCTTTCCTAATTCGCCTGTGCCATGCCATAAAATTTTTCTTCATAGTATTTTCTGCTCACTCGTCCGGCGATTGTGATAAAACCTTTTGTTTCCAGTTCTTCGTTCATCTGCCGCACCAGCTTATAAGCAAATGGTTTGGAAATGCCTAAGTCCTGCGCCACTTCTCCGGCTGTTACAAATAAATCATTTTTCAAATACACGTCCTCCTTTTGGATTTTTAACTTTTTTGTTAAGTTCTATATTTTCAGTATACTTAACATTTCTGCTATTGTCAATAGCTTTTTTGTTAAGTTTATCTTTTTTATTAAATTTAGCATTTCTGATAAGTTTTTGTTGCCGTATTATTTTAGGTATGCTACAATGTAGGAAACGGGATAACTATTTTCACAGGAGGGCTTTATGGAATACACGATACGAGAAATGACGGTAATGGAATATCCTCTATTGAATGAATTTCTATACGAAGCTATTTTTATTCCAGACGGTATAAAGCCGCCACCGAAAAATATTATCGCTTCTCCCGAATTACAAATTTATGTTGACCGCTTCGGGGCATCAAAAGCTGATTTCGCATTAGTCGCAGAAGTTGAACAAAAAATCGTTGGTGCTGTCTGGGTACGCATTATACACGATTACGGACATATTGATGATGAAACGCCCTCTCTTGCCATCTCTCTATACAAAGAATACCGGGGACAGGGGATAGGAACCGATATGATGAAAGAAATGCTATCTTTGTTGAAAACACATGGTTATAAATGTGTTTCACTTTCTGTTCAAAAGGCTAATTATGCGGCTGAAATGTATCGAAAAATCGGTTTTGATATTGTACGGGGAAACGAAGAAGAATGGATTATGGTGTGTAATTTGTAAAGTTTAAGGAAAGGACACAAAATTATGATACTGGGAGAGCGAATTAAGAGAATCCGCACATTTCGGAGATTAACACAACGAGAACTAGGATTGAAGCTGGGATATGAGGAGCGCAACGCTGATGTTCGTGTGGCACAATATGAATCCGGCTATCGTGTTCCCAAAAAAGATACTCTCATGGAAATTGCCAGAATTTTGAATGTCAACTATATCAATTTTATTATAGAAGCCCCCGGCTGCGCTGAGGACATTATGCAGACTTTTTTCTGGCTTGACGAGGACAACCGCAATACCTTTCATCTGTTTCAGCTTGTCCGCAATCCCGGCAAGTGCAACGTTTCTGATGATAAGTCTGTTCGCTATAATGATAGTGACGAATGGCCTGCTCATGCTCCTGTCGGTATGTGGATTGATTATGGTCTGGTAAATGAATTTCTGCGTGAATGGGGTTTGCGGAAAGAACAGCTAAAAAGCGGAGAGATTTCAGAGGACGAATACTTTGAATGGAAAATCAACTGGCCTGCTTCCAGCAGTAGTGTTGATGAAAAGGGAAATGACAAGAAAAATAACAGTTATCAGTGGAGAAATCAATAATGGATAAATTACAATACGACAGTTTTTATAAATTTATCGTTTCAGTTGGTATTGTTTTAATTGTTGCGCCATTATTTTGCTTGCATTATTTAGTTTCTGGTTCATATGATATTATCATGACACAAGAAGAAGCAAACAATTTATCAGAAATTTCTTCTGACTTTTTAAGTATCAAAATACAATACGTTCAAAATATATTTAAATACTTACCCATCATTTGTATTGTGTTTATTATTATTGGTGTAATTTTTACTTTCTGGGGATGTTTAAAATGGCTTCAAATACAAAAAACTTTAGATCAAATAACTAAATTGGATTTAGAAGAAAAAGAATTGCATATTCAAAGTATGTCTGCTCAAGAAATTGCTGAAAAGGTCATAAATGAAGACATTGAGAACCACGAAAACTCAAACTCTGATTCTCAAATAACCCCTTCTAATTCAACAGCTTCCTCTCGAATCAGAAAAGCTTTTGAAATAGAAGATGCCTGCTATAGTTATCTGAAGAATAAACTCAAACGCAAGTATAATGTCCATCAAAATGTCAAAGTTGGTAATTGCGATTATGATATTATTGCATCTTCAAAATATAATAACATTGATTTATTATATGAAATCAAATACTGGAATAATCCTGTTTCAAAGGCTACACTTGCCCGACTAGTTAATCAAATTGAAAAGCGTGGTATTTCATACGAAAATACTGCTCACAGAAATTTTCGTTTTATTATCTTAATTATATCTCAAGAAGATTGTTTTTCTGAGACTACGGATTATTTAAACAACCTGATTTCGCATAAAAATCTATCGTTTATCTCTATTGAGTCTATGAAAGAAGAACAACTATTCTCTGAATAGGTATCAAAAAGGTATCACAACACATACTAAGAGCCAGGAAGTCCGCTGTTTATGCGGCTTCCCGGCTCCCTGTTTACTATTCAAACTCTACAAAGACTAACACATTTTGTTTAGGAATCATTCTCCGTAGTGTTTCTCGTTCTTTTGATTATTTGATATATCCATATTATCCTGCCTATACAAACTAATGTTATCATTTTGTTATCGGTGTTGATAACACTTGCTCGGTAACTGTGGATAATACCTATATGTTCTTTCGTAAATTATAAGCTGTTTTGTTTAAAAATTCAACACTAGTCTGAAATTCATCTCTCAGTATTACTGAATATTTCCATCTATTTCTTTTTGCGGTATTTTGGTTCAATACCTACTACATATACTACTATAGCCGCAATACTAATAAGCATTGCACACAATATAGATAAAATAATCAAACTCGAATTCTGTTCATCTAATAAGGGCAATCCAATTAACGTAAACAAAACGCCATACACGCACCACAATATACCCAAAGCACGATTATAACCTTTCGCATCTTCTATCGGCGCCACCTCAGCATTTGCCCAGAATCCGAAAGGTTTTGCTTTCTTGGAATTCAAATCATAAATGCCCATTGCAATAAATAATACGCCCATTATTGCCCAAATAACAAATGCAATTAATCTTTCTTCCATAATATGTATCCTTCTTTCTTTGTTATTCTGCAAATTCTCCTATCACTTTCTGTTTCCGTTCTTATCAAAATTCTTTTTCAATGCTCGTTCAATAGGAATAATTGTACCTATCAAGGCAATTAACTGCACAAAACATACAAAACCTTAAAAATATAGGATTCAGCAACGCAAGAAACAACTGCAGTACAGCCTTAAATAATTGGACAAACAATTCTAACATTGTAATATACCTCATAATTTTTTCTTTTTATTATACATCCATTGCGAAATTCAATCTTTCACATATTTTGCAGGTAACAGCATTCCTACAAATGCAGGAGTACCGCACCTCTAAATGCTTATGTGCATTTGATTTTCTGTTCCTACAAGTTGTAATTCGTAAAACTATTTGGCTAAATCAAACTAATACAATCATCTTCTACATAAACAGCTTGTCCATCAACAATCTTTATTGCTTCTCCGAAATCTGGTAATTCAATTATTTTGGTTCCATTCCAATGGGGAATTATAGGGTTGTTAATAATATTTAATCCATCATCTAAATTACCTGCCGCATACATACTACCAGCACTAATTCCAACGTATACAAGACCATTATTAATTGCTTTCTCAATCGTTCTATCAAATCCTGTTCTAATCATTTCACGACACAATACCGCAGCATCACCACCACTAACAACAACTGCATCAAAAGATTGCAGTTCCTCAATCGTTAACAGTCTGGTAAGCATATAAGGATCTGTAACACACGTCGAATATGTTCTCTGATAGTCTTTTGAGAGAATCAATTCCAGATTATATACTAATATATTTTCATACCGAATACCCATAGATGAAAGCTCCTGAAAACAAACTGCAAAGCCTTCTCTCGCTCCATCTGTTTCAATTCCAGCAGTTGGAATGTATAGCACCTTCACATCTTCTGGACATTTTCCTATAATATCGAAAAATTTCTTTTTCATATCAGCCGATAATCCACTAGATGTAAGAAATAATTTTTTACTGTTCATATCTACCTCTCATCATCAAATTTTAATTTTTACTTTTCAATTATACATCTACCCGTTGCGAAATTCTATCTTCCACACCATATTGATGGGTACAGCGCTCCTGCAAACGCGGGAGCACCGTACCTCAAAACGCTTATATGTAGATAAGCTCCTTTCCAACAACTTCCCTCACACATGCCTGAATGTTATTCATTCTTCCGATCCATTCGTGGGGATTTTCTGCCTTTAACTGTTCCGTCACTCCCTGCCTGTCCGCATATTCCTTTACCAGTCGAAGAAACTATCCCCTGCTTGCCTATCAACATCTACAAGATATCTATACAGCTTTCCGCTTGTCAGCAGGTTCATATACAAGACCTTATGATATTCTTTTAAGTGCCTTGCGTGCCGCTGTCCCCATAAGCCAATACACTCTGTTTCTTTGGTTCGTACTGTAATGTTTGGCAACAAATAATCGCCCACTTGTCTATAAGTTCCACCCATTTCTTCAAAAATTGTCTTTGTCATTTTCCTTTTCCTCCTGTGATTTTGATTTATCGTGAGAGTGAATTATCACGCTTGCGACCTTTAATTGTTCTTGCCTGTTCCAGTAAATCATCTATCTGTTTGCGACCAAATACCTTGCATAGCAGGCTATAATCTTTATTTTCTGCTTTCAGCCTCGCGTTTTCTTCGGTCAGTCTTTCATTGACTTTTTCTAAACGCTGATTCATACGGTATAACTGTGCATTCGCTGTGTTCAGCCTGTGATAGTTATCCCAACCCTCAAAGCAACGAGCAAGCACCGTTTTGACAAGTTCCTTCAATTTCCTTACCACTGGTTCTGCCATTTTTACTTTATATGCCTTTGCACTCATAAATTTCTCTGGTTCGGGCAACTGATATTTTGGTGCAGTATCAAGTTCAAATTCAAGATTTGACAGCTCATCTTTTGCCTTATCATAGTTCAGCACCCTATTGGACAAGGACTCCAATTCAACCTGTTTCTGCTCGATTTTCGCACCTAAAACAGCAACTTCTTTTTCTCTTTCCTGTTTTTTATAATCCAAAACAGAAAGATGTTTTTCGTGTGTACCTTTGTGTTCCCACTCAATCCCATAGCGTTCCATCACCGCCGCAAGCTGTTCTTTTTCGGACTGTACCCATTGCGACCACTCCGTATCGCCACGACTGCCGCCTTTAAAACCTTGCGTTGCAAGAGCCTGCTTCAGCGACACTCTTGTATCAAGTCCACGCTTGCTACCTGTGGTAAAGGGAACAAAATCTATGTGCAGATGCGGTGTAGCTTCATCCATATGCAGATGAGCCGAGAACACTCGAAGCTGTGGATTTCTCTCTTGAAACCCCTGATAGTATTCATCCAAAACCTGCTTTGCCAGTTCTCCGTTTTCCGTATCAGCGTTCATATTTCCTTTACCGCCCACCTGTAAAATGATTTCGCGGAACGGTTTTTCCTGCTTGGAACTACGGATTTTTTCATAATAATCTTTTATCTTTCGGTCTGACCTTGTCTGCTTGGCATTGTATCTTTCCAATGCTTCATCAAATAATTCGTGATAAACAGTCTTTATATTTTCATTGCAGTAGTCGATATTGAGATGAGTACGAGTTCCGTCTACATTTTCTGCTCGGAACTTTCGGCTATTGTGATTGACCGAGCCTTTACCGACCATTGCACTTATCGTTCTCTGCATTTTTTCATCTCCCATCTGTAAATTTCAACATTCTCAGGTTTTGTTACTTTTGTCAAAAGTAACGCAAAAGCACTTTTGACGGGTACACCCATCAAAAATGCGACCTGTAAACAGGTTTTGCGTTCTCCGAAGGCTCTCCGAGGGGTGAGCGTGTGCCGGTGGCACACACGCCTGCGAACCGACCGAGCCAGCAGGCGAGACCAAAGAGCCGCCTTTGAAAAGGCACTCTCTGCACACTCCCCTAAACTTTATCCGGTGTCAAAGTGTGACGATGGTGACAATGTTTTTCACAGCGTGCTGCTCTCAAAAACATTGACACCTTTGACACCGTTTGTCACGCCGTCTGCTCGGTTTCTTTCCAAAGTGAAACCTTTCTTCCGTCGTGTGTGCGGCTGTTCTGATAACGGATACCGTAATCACGAAACAGCCTGCTTGCGTTGATACTGAGCCTTAAAGAAAGTACATTCGGCTTTATATCCACCGCAAGCCTTTCGCAAAGTTCCGAAGCAGTTCCTTCCCATCTGTCACTTTCCGAAAAGAGCGTATCCGCTATCTTCTCAAGCAGAGGTTCGGGCGGTTCTTTCCACATCTCCGTTTCCGATTTTGCAAAGTTCCACACCAATCGCTCGCTGTCCCTTACAAGATGGATTTTCATATCCTGCTGGTCTCTGCCAGCAACATCAAGTGTGGCATTGTTGGAAGTACGCTTGTCCTTACTGAGAACAAATGCACCGTCTGCCGCACCCATCAGACCATTCGTGCCTGAAATCATATCGAATATATCTTCCGATTTTTGTTTGCGTGTATGATGAACAATAAGCATTGAAACCTTGTAACTGTCTGCCAACGCTTTCAGCCTTGCCACAACATCATAATCACTTGCGTAGCTGTAATCTGCTCCGCCTGCTTCACGCACACGCTTTAAGGTGTCTATGATAATCAAGCCTGTGTCTGGGTGTTCCCTCATAAACCCTCTTATCTGTTCTTCCAGTCCGCCATTGACCGTTTTACATTCCGTTGCGAAATACAGATTGCCTGTCTCCTTTGCACCGAACATCTGAAACAATCGCTTCTGCAAACGTGGGTAATCATCTTCAAGGGCAAAATAAAGCACCGTTGCCTTACGCACCTTATACTCCCAAAGCGGTGTGCCTGTGCTGATATGATAGGCAAGCTGTGCCATCATAAAGCTCTTTCCCACTTTCGGGGAACCTACGAAAAGGTAAGTTCCCCTTTGGAGCAGACCGTCGATAAGTGGTGTCTGAACCTCAAACACCGTATCATACAGCGTTGTCATTGATACTGTTTTCAGATAGGAAGGGTCTAACTGTCTGAGTATTTCCCTTTGCATTTCTTCAAAAGATTGCTCGTACCCCTTGAAATCCGTATCCTGATTGACTATACTATTGTCAGTACATTTGGAAAGTGACTGTTCCGCATCTGTTGCCGCAGATACATTTGGAATAGTCATTTCTTTTTTATTCTCCATTCGCATCCTCTCCTTTCAAACCGCCGAGAATAATGGAAATCAGTTCTATTACACTCAGCAGTTCATCATCCACACCTTTTCCTGCTTCAATCCTTTTCAGTTCCGCAAGGACTGTGGCAAATTCCGTTTTCAACGCCTTATACACTCTCGGATTGCCCTGTACCACCACATCCTGATTTAAGCAACGGCGGTAACAATACTCCTGTTTTGGCAATCCTGATAGAGCTACAGCTCTGTTAATGAGTTCGTTTTCTTCGGGCGATACTCGAAACCCTACTGTGATATTCCTCCAACGATTTTTGTTATCTCTGTTCTTAGCTGACATTTTCAAAATCTCCTTTCCCTAAATCATCTAATTTTTCTGCCATCTCAATCTGCTTTGACGGAAAGAGGTGTGCGTACTGATAAGTAATATCAATACTTTCGTGACCAACTCGGTCAGCAATCGCCACCGCAGAAAAGCCCATATCAATCAAGAGTGAAATGTGGCTGTGACGGAGATCGTGAATGCGAATACGCTTCACGCCTACCGCCTTTGCCCCTCTGTCCATCTCGTGATGAAGATAGCTTTTCGTTACTGTAAAGATACAATGTCATTAACTTAAGAGATTGTTGCTTGTTAAACAGGCAATGATCTCTCTGATACCTACTTGATATTTTCTAAAATATTACTTGACAAATACTCCTCAATATGCGGCGTTATTACTGATCAATCAGTAATAACGCCCTTTGATTAGGCACTGTTATTTTTAGTTACTTAATCAAAGGAGTATTTATTTATGAACTATTCAGATTCTATCAAAGCTATTTTACTTGCTGCTATCAATGATCTTTCCAAAACACCCGAAAAATATGCTGTCAAACCCGGAGTTGATTTTATCAGAAACAGAAAACTCGGTTTTAAAGATTATATGCTGATGTTTCTGACTATGGAAGCTGACTGTATCAGGGAAGAACTATACCGTTTTTTCGGACGTACTATCGATGCACCTTCCAAAGCGGCTTTTTACAGACAGCGTAAAAAGATCAGGGAAGATGCTTTTCGGAATCTTCTTCTTGCTTTTAACAGGAAACTTCCTAAAAAACTATATAACGGTAAATATGAATTCTGGGCCTGTGATGGTTCTTCCTGTGATATTTTTCTTAACTCTGAAGATAAGGATACCTATTTTGAACCAAATGGTAAATCTACCAGAGGATTTAACCAGATCCATATCAATGCTATGTTTTCTTTACTTGATAAGCGTTTTACTGATATTTTAGTCCAGCCTGCCCGAAAGCGGAATGAGTATTCTGCTTTTTGTTCCATGGTTGATTCTGCAGATATCCCTGAACACTCCAAAGTCATTTTCTTTGGGGACAGAGGTTATACTTCTTACAACAACTTTGCCCATGTGATTGAAAAGGGGCAGTACTTCCTTATCCGATGTAACGATAAAAGGGCTTCCGGAATGATGGGATACCCGGTTGATACCCTGCCAGCTTTTGATGAAGATATCTCTCTTATACTGACGAGGTCTAAAGCTGTAAGCAAATATTCCAGGCCTGAACTATTCTCTTCATACCGGTACATTTATCAGAATGCTCCGATGGATTATCTCAATGATCAAAGAACGGAATATGACCTTACTTTACGTTTGTTACGCGTACAGCTTGATGATGGCTCTTATGAAAACATTGCTACGAATCTTCCGGAAGAAGAGTTTAAAGCTGAAGATTTCAAAGCTCTTTATCATCTGAGATGGCAGGAGGAAAACTCTTTCCGGGATTTAAAATATTCCCTGTGTCTGAAAGCGTTTCACTCAAAAAAATATGATTATATTGTGCAGGAAGTATGGGCAAGAGTTATTCTATATAATTTCAGTTCCAGCATAATCATAAATGTAACTGTTGATCGGGAAGATCGTGCTTATGAATATCAGGCGAATTATTCATCCGCACTTAAAACATGCAGGGATTTCTTAAGGATTCACGATGGGATAACAAAGATAAATGTAGAAAGTCTGATCGCTCAAAATATTGAGCCGATCAGACCTGGAAGAACCTTTGCCCGCCAGCATAGGTTTAAACTTCCGATGAGTTTTTGTTATAGACATTAGCATTAACTCATATATTACTATATTTCATCTTTAGACAAATTTCAATGTTAAATATTGATTTTGTCTTTTTGTTATACCCGAATTTCAGCAAGACATTACATCTTAATCCCTCAATATTTCCTTTTTATCATAATCAAATCCTTCTGCTGATATTTTCATCAATGCAGTATTGGCAAATTGCTTAAGTTAATGACATTGGTAAAGATACGGTCTTTCTTCTTCAATCCATAAATCATACCGAGATACTCTTTCATTTCTTCACACAAAAATTGGGGCATTTTAATGGTACGGTTGCTTTTTTTCGTTTTCGGGGAAGTAATCACATCTTGTCCTTTCAAACGCTGGTAGGATTTATTGATTGTGACTGTTTCCTTATCAAAATTAAAATCCGCCGGAGTTAAGGCTAACAGCTCGCCCTCTCGGATACCGCACCAATAAAGCATTTCAAAGGCATAAAAGGAAACTGGCTTATCCATCATTTCAAAAGAGAATTTCTTGTATTCTTCCTTTGTCCAGAACAGCATTTCCTTGTGTTCCTCACGTCCCATATTTCCCACCTTTGCCGCAGGATTGGAACGCAGTTCATAGTAGCGGACAGCGTGATTGAAAATGGCGGACAACTGATTGTGCAGCGTTTTCAGATACGTCTGTGAATAAGGCTTTTTCTTCTCATCACGATAGGCAAGCATTTCATTCTGCCAAGTAATAATCTCCTTTGTGGAAATCTCGCTGATTTTCAGTTTCCCGAAATACGGAAGTATCTTTGTGCGTATGATATGCTCTTTGGTAAGCCACGTGTTTTCCTTCAAACGGTTCTTCACATCATTGATATAAAGCTCCGTAAAGGCTTCAAAACTCATATCAAGGTCTGAAGAAGTCTGCAATTTGAACATTCTTTCCCATTCCTGTGCTTCTCGTTTGGTAGCAAAGCCACGCTTGCATTTCTGCTTGCGTTCCCCTTTCCAGTTCACATACCTTGCCATCACATACCAAGTACCGTTATCTTCATTCTTAAATACCGGCATTTACATTTCCCCCTTTCCTGCTCCGTAGAGCCTTTCGTAAAAATACTGGCGATTTACACGCCCTGCAATCGTAATAAAGCCCTTTGCTTTCAATTCCTCATTTAATTGTCTGATGAGTTTATATGCATAAGGTTTTGATACGTTTAGTTCCTGAGCCACATCTTCGGCTCGGATAAATCTGTTTTCCATATCCTTTTTCTTCCTTTCTTAAAATAATTTTTTGCTTGCCGCTTTCTCCGTGTTAAAGTTCCAACAGGCACTCCTGCTTGTCGGCAGGCGCTGTGCTGTCCCAATGCACCGCAGTACATCAGGCGCTCGCTCGTATAGGGGTTCCCGAAAAGTCGGAGACTTTTGGGGAAGAGGAGGAGCAGTGCAGCGAATGAGCTTTTGTGCTTGCACACAAGCGAACGATACGGAACTTGCTCCGACGAGGTCTTGGCGGTTTGGCTTTTCGGACGGTCATTCAGTTGTCGCATTAAGCATATTTGTTTAATTCGTAATTTATTTTACTAAACATATTTGCTATTGTCAAGTGGTTGCAAAGAAAATATTAAACATTTTTGTTTCGGTTTTTCTTGACTTCCACTAAACATTTCTGCTATACTTATTTCACTAAATATAAAAGGAGCGTATCATTATGGCTATCAGCGAAAGAATACATTTTTTCAGACTAATGCGTGGTATGACACAAAAGTATCTCGGTACAGCAATCGGTTTTCCAGAAAAGAGTGCTGATGTGCGTTTGGCACAGTACGAAACTGGTACACGCAAACCGAAAGCAGACCTTACAAATGCATTGGCACAGGTGCTTGATGTTTCTCCACAGGCTCTTGATGTTCCTGACATAGACAGCTATATCGGTCTTATGCACACTCTGTTTACCCTTGAAGATATTTACGGTCTTACTGTCAGTGAAGCAGACGGAGAGGTATGCTTAAAGGTCAACAAGGACAAAGGCAGAGAAGCATATGAACTCCTCAAAATGCTGTATGCTTGGAAAGAACAGGCAGACAAGCTATCTTCCGAAGAAATCAACAGAGAAGAATACGATAACTGGCGTTACCATTATCCAGAGTTCGACACCACACAGCGTTGGGCAAAAGTTCCATCACAGGAATTAAGTGACGCTCTCGTGGAAGCATTCAAAGACCACTTGAAAGATAAATAAGCACCTACAGGACCTGCCACTGGCAGCTCCCTACAGATGCTTTGGCAACGACAAAAAAGCCCTTAACTATGGTTATTAACCACAGCTAAGGGCTTAGTTTATAATATGGAATTTGTTCAGAGCCAAGCTCCGAACTTTAGTCTGCAAGCCACCTGTTAATTGTTCCGTTACCCATAAACCACTGGATAACAAGAATAATGGCACTTGCTATGACTGTTATCAATTTGTTATCAAAAGACTAATCGAAGTCGCTGAAACCCGCATAAATACTGGCTTCTTAAAGCATTTCAAATTATTCGAACTCGGCGTGTCCTTTGTTATTCTTAACTATATTTGTTTAAGTTTTATGCAAATCCACGCCGTCTTTTACTTCAATTACATCAATTATTCTGGCTTGCTGATTTTCCGTTGCCAAAATGTTGCCACGCCCTTATTATAACAAATCCGCAAGGATTGACAACCTATTTTTGAATGTCGCACAGTAAAATTTCTTTTTCGGAGCGGCAAATATATTGGTAAACCGATATGCTAAATTATATTGGCAAGCACTTTATTATCAGCAGCGTTTTTCAAACGGACAACGATACTACCGATAGCACCTGAAAGATAATTCAAAAGTTCCCCGTCATTTTCATAGTAATTTTTTACGAAAACATCAAGCGCAGTCGCCAACTGTTTTTTCATCTCCTCCAAAGTTGTCTGTTCAAACACCTTCTGCATATAAGAATAATCGTCTTCCTCCAACTCAATTACCGTCAATGATTTTCCCAGTATTATATGTCCTATTACATGAATAAAAACTGTTTCACATATATTATCCATTGATTCCTTCCAATTTCCGTTATCCTTTGACAAGACATTTATAACATAACCCTCAGGAAATAATTTCAAAAATTTCTGTTCTAAACCGATAGATTTGATAAATTCAAAAATCTTGTCGATTCCTGTATACTCTGAAATATCTTTCATTAACGGATAATCAAGAGATACAATCGTATTTTGTGGTTCAAATCGAATGTCGTACCACTTAAAAAATTCTGGTATCCCTTTAACAAAAGTATCATGCAGGCATTTGTTTTCATAGTGGCAAAATTCGGGCAGAATCCTGTTGTATAAATCCAGCGCTTTTTCTGTCTTTTTCTTAACATATTCCGCACCTATTTCATACGCTCTCTGAGCTGGTATTTTTTCATTTAAGGACGGAGCATTTTCACTTATTTCCCGCAATTCGTGAATGCAATATAAGACAGCTCCCATAAGCTGTTCCGCTTTTTCGTATGTTATGGATGTGCTTTCATGTGCTGTATATTTCTCAGCCAACTTGCCCACAATCGGCACTAATTCTTCCATTTCATAGTCCATCAGTTTCACCTCCAACAGAGTTCTTTCAATGCTTCCAGATATAAATCATAATCCCATCTCTTTACATCATCAAATTTTGAATATTCTCCATAACCGTCTGAACCTTTATATCCATCGTAACCAGCCCGGATTGCTTCTGCAAAATTAGCAAGGCAGGTACTCTCTAAATAATCCAAATCGCCAAAGCATATATTTTCAAACTGTTCTTTCATTAAATGGAGAAGTTCATCATCTGTAATTTCATCATGCATTTCATTTTTATATAGATAAAATATTTCCTGCAATCGAATAATTGTTTCCACATAATTGCTTTGATGAATGTACTCAGAATCGCAAAATTCATAAATGATTTTTGTCGCAATTCCTTCACCAAACTCAATTCTTTTTTGTTCCGCCAGTGCGTTTTTCCGTTCCGCTAAAATCAATTTAGCGTCTTCCTCTGTTAAGGAAAGTCCAAACTGTTCGGTTGTCTCGTTTGTTTTAATCACATTGCTCAGTTGATTTTGTCCCTTTAATAAAACCATCCAGTCCTTGTCCAAAAGAACCCCTCCCCATCTTCGTATTTGGAAAGAGATTATAGCACCGTCCTTGAGACATTGGTAGTCTTGTTTTCAGAGCAATTTTGTGGTATTATAATAATGGAAAAAGGGAGCGGTTTTAATCCGTTCCCTTTGTATTTTATAGTTGCTTTCATTATCTTGCATCCCTATCCATCTTTCTTTTTTGTTTTCGTCTCTGCACTCTTTGTTCTTCTTCCAGCCTTTTTTCTCTTAGAACAATGGTTGCAACTGTATCTCGTCCCAAAGCCCGTTCTACCCGATTAAAATCTCCCATTCTTTCCTTCAATGTTCTATTCTCATTCCAAAGTTCCTCTACACGGGCAGTAAGAGAATTAACCTTGTCCCACGCCCTCTCATATGATCTTTGCAGATTGCCGAATCTTCTGGAAAGATCCAGATAAGCCCGATAAACTGATCGCAACACCGTCACAATCTTCTTTATCAGCGGCTTTGCCTTTTTCTCACGGTAAGATTTTCCCGTTTCCAACGTTCCTGCCTCTGGCAGTACCTCTTCTGGATCAGCAGAATATTTCTCTGCAAACATCTCCATCTCTTTTACCATAGGGGCAATCTCCGTCAGCTTTTTCTCATATTGCGCTGCCTTTTTCTTTGCCTGTTCTGCCTGCTTATCAACCTCTTTCCGGCTTTCCTGTGCTGAAAATATATCCTTCTCAACCCTCTCCAACTGATCAAGATATTTTTCGTTGACTTCCTGCATGATGGCATTATGCTCTTCCAACTCTGATTTCTGTTTTTCAAGCATAGAAACTTCCTTTGCCCTCTCCTTTTTTTCAAAATCCAACAAGGACAAATGCTTTTCATGGGTGCCTTTCTGTTCCCACTCAATTCCATGTTCCAGCATAATTGAGGCAAGCTGCTGTTTCTCATCCGCCACCCACTGATTTAATTCTGTTTCCTGTCTGGTGCCTCCTTTAAATCCAAGAGCCGTTAATGCCTGTTTCAGCGATACTCTTGTATCAAGCCCCCGCTTGCTTCCTGTCGTGTACGGTACAAAATCTATATGCAGATGGGGCGTCGCCTCATCCATATGGAGATGAGCCGAAAACACCCTTAATGTAGGGTTTCTTCTCTGAAAATCCTGCATATATTCATCCAGTATCTTTGCCGCCAGCCGTCCTTCTTCTGTTTCCGCTCCCATTGTCTCCCTGTCGCCAATCTGTAGGATAATTTCATGGAACGGCTTCTCCTGTTTCCCTGAACGGATTTTTTCATAATAATCGTCAATCCGGCGGTCATTCCTTGTCTGTTTCTCATTATAACGGACTAACGCTTCATCGAACAATTCATGATAAACGTCTTTGATATTTTCGTTGCAGTATTCCACATTCAGATAACTTCTCTCTGGATCTGTATTCTTCGCATGGAATTTTCTGCTATTATGGTTGACAGAGCCTTTCCCTGTCATAAAACTGATCGTTCTCTTCAATAACTCTCCTCTCTCCCTTTTCGGGCAGTAATCAGCGCCGGATACGGCGCACAGACTTTGTTACTTTCGCCGAAAGTAACGCAAAAGCACTTTTGACAGCCGTTCCGTCCATCAAAAGCTGCCTTTGCGCCCTGCCGGGGGCTTGTCCGTCCTACGGACGGAGCGGCTGTTCCCGCCGCTTTTCTTCCGCCGCCATAGCTTTTCGGATTGCGGATACCAGAGTTGCTACCGTGCTTTCCTCCCATCCCGCAAGCCATACCAGCGTCCGCATTTCTGCCGTTGTCAGTTCCACTTCTCCGAAGATTTCATTGAGTGCGGCAATCTTCCTGGCTTCACTTTCGTAAAAAAATCTGTTCACATTTCGGGTTCCCCATTCTGGCTGAACTATCATCAAATCACACCTTTCTCGTTGTCTGCTATTACAGGAGCGTGCCACGCTCCTGTCTGCTATCTTCAAAGGAAACTACCAGCGAAAGCTGTCCGGCACTCCACGTTTTTCCAGATATTCCCATCTGGCTTTTTCCTGTTCTTCCTGAGTGGGTGCAGTCTTATATTTCGTATATAATTCATGCCGCACCAGAGAATCCAGTTTCTGTTCCAATCCCTGCCGGATTTCATTCAGACAATCATTATCTTCCATTAGATGATAGCGGAGCAGAGATACAAATAATTCATAAGGGATTTGCACGTTCTTCATCACTTCATCCTTTCTGCGTCGGTTTGCGTCGGTAGCGTCGATATTTTCCATACCAACCTGCTATAAAAAATACCGTCGCAACCGTCGCATATCGTCGCTTTTACTCTTTCGACTCAAGCCGTTTAAGAATAATTTTCCTTTCATGCCCCCGCTTGTTATTATAAAAAATCCCATAATCGTTGAGCAGTTGGCTGTTAGCTACATTCAGCTTTCTGGACAAGACATTCGCCTGTATCTGTATATCTGTCAGCTGACCTGCAAGTTCCGTTGCTGTTCCCTCCCATTCCGGCTTGTCTTCTGTCAGAAAGTTGTTGATTGCTTCCAGCAATGGATTTGGCGGCTGTTTCCACAACTCCGTTTCCGCCTTCTTAAATTTCCAGACACAATGCTCCCGGTCAAACTCTATGGTCAGTTCCTGATCCGGCTGGTCACGTCCCACAACATCCAGCACTGCCAGATTGTCAGTACGCTTTTTCTTGTGCATAATGAACGCCCCGTCTGCCGCTCCAAGAAGCCCGTTTGTGCCGGAGATCATCTCAAAGCTATCCTCTGATTCCAGTTTACGTGTATGATGTACCACTAACAGGCAGATACCGTATTTGTCGCTGAAAGATTTTAGCTTAGTCACAATCTCATAATCGCTGGAATAGCTGTATCTGTCCCCGCCGACCTCACGTACTTTCTGGAGCGTGTCAATGATAATCAGCCTTGCGTCTGTATGCTCTTTCAGGAATTCCTCTAATTGCCTGTCTAAGCCCTCATTCAAGGTTTTTGCCTGTGTCGCAAAATACAGATTATCCGCACATTCCACACCAAACATTCCGGAGAGCCGCCGCTGAAGCCTTGCGTAATCGTCTTCCAACGCCAGATACAGCACCGTCCCTTTTCGGACGGGATAATCCCATAAAGAGATCCCCATTGCCACATGGTAGGCAAGCTGCCCCATAAAAAATGATTTTCCTACTTTCGGTGCCCCCACAAAGAGGTAAGTGCCGCCGTAAAGGAATCCATCTACAATCGGCGTTCTCGGCGGATAGACCGTATCATACAGTTCCGTCATGGAAACGGTCTGAAGTCTGCCGTTCCCGGATTTCTCCGGGTTTTGTACGGCTTGCAGATTGATTTGTGCTGTTTCATTTGCTATAATTTCAGTGTGATTTTTTAATTGCGGCTGCGCCCCATCTGCGCCAACAGATGATACGGGAGCAGTCGTTTTTATTTTTTCTGTCATTCATCTTCTCCTTTCAGACCATATAATGTGATTGCGATTACCTGCAGCGTGTAGAGCAGCTCATCATTGTCAGGGCTTAATGTTTTCAGCCGCTTTAATTCTTCATAGATAGCAGCCATCTGATTTTTCAGAGCCTTATACACCCTCGGATTACCCTGTACTACTACGTCCCGGCACAGCAGACGCCTTGTGATATAATCTTGCTTTGTCAGACCGGACAGCGCAACCAAATCGTTAATCATCTTTGCTTCCTCGTCCGATACCCGGAACGCTACTGTATGATTGCGCCATCGCCCTTTGTAATCAAGTGTTCTTTCCATTTGCGTTCTCCTTTGTCATTCTCTCCATTTCCAGTTTCTCCGCCATTTCCGTCTGCACCGTAGGAAACAGGTGCGCATATCGGTAAGTGATTTTCTCTGCCTCATGCCCCATACGCTCTCCGATCGCCAGCACAGAAAATCCCATGTTAATTAACAGAGAAACTGCGCTGTGACGGATATCATGCACCCGTATCTTCTTAACGCCTGCCTGCTTTGCTCCACGCTCCATTTCGTGGTTGAGATAGGATTTTGTGACCGTAAACATCCGCTCATCCGGCTGAATGTCATACAGCATTTTGATATACTCCTGCATTTCTTCACAGAGAAATGGCGGCATTTTAATTGTACGGTTACTCTTTTTCGTTTTCGGGCTTGTGATAATGTCCCGTCCTTTGGAACGGTGGTACGTCTTGCTGATCGTAACCGTCTGTTTCTCAAAATCAAAATCAGCAGGTGTAAGGGCCAGCAGTTCGCCGGAACGTATACCGCACCAGTAAAGCATTTCAAAAGCATAATAGGAACGGGGCTTATCCATCATGGCTTCGGAAAATTTCAGATATTCTTCCTTCGTCCAAAAATTCATTTCTTTCGGAATCTCACTCCCCATTGTTCCTGCCCGCCTTGCCGGATTGTAGGGCAGGTTATAAAAGTTCACAGCATGGTTAAAAATCGCCGTTAGCTGAGCGTGTATGGTTTTCAGATAATCCGCTGAATAAAGTTTTCCTTTCTCATCCCGGTACGCCATAAGTTCATTCTGCCATGCGATAACGTCCTTTGCTTCAATCTCTGCTATCTTTCGATTCCCGAAATACGGTAAAATTTTTGTGCGGATTACATGGCTTTTGGATTCCCATGTGCTTTCTTTCACCCGCTGCTTTTTGTCAGCTTCATAAATCTCAAAGAAACTGGCAAACGTCATATCCAGTTTCGCTCCCTGTTTCAGCATGACCTCATGCTCCCACGCTAGTGCTTCTCTCTTTGTAGCAAATCCACGTTTCTGTGTCTGCTTCCGCTCCCCTTTCCAGTTCGTGAAACGATAGATTACCCGCCACGTTCCCGTAGCGTTATCTTTGTATACAGCCATTTCATCATCTCCTTTCCGTCAATCGCTGTAACAGACCTTTTTGTGAAAAAATGTAGCGCTCACACGTCCCGCCACTGTCAAATAGCCCTGTTTCTGTAATTCTGCATTCAGTTCTCGCACAATCTGGTAGGCTTTTGACTTTGACACACGCAATTCCTCTGCCACTTCTTCCACTGTCATAAATGATTTTTCTGCCATACTACCATCTCCTTTTCCTAACTGTTTTTGTTTAATTCTTATATGTATAATACTAAATAAATTCCGTTAAGTCAAGTGGCTTACAGAAAAATATTAACTTTTTTTATTTAAGTTTTTCCTTGCTATTCTTATTGTCTCATGCTATACTAAATTCAACAAATTTGTTTAAGTCAAAATAGTTGTATCACTATAACTGCAACGGAGGTTTTATTATGGCAATCGGCAAGCGAATCCGCTTTTTCCGTAATCGAAAAGGCATGACACAAAAACAGCTCGGTGAAATTCTCGGCTTTCTCGGAAAGACCTCTGATGTCCGTGTAGCACAATATGAATCCGAAGCCAGAAAACCCAAAATCGATCTCATCAAAGAAATGGCTCACGTCTTTGATGTCAGCCCACGGGCAATCGATGTCCCGGATATAGACAGTTACCTCGGTCTTATGCACACACTCTTTGCTCTGGAAGATATGTATGGTCTGAAAGTCGGAGAAATCGACGGAGAAGTATGTCTGCGGTTAGATAAATTCAGCGGCTCTACTTACTCGACTATGTTTGATATGTTCCACGCATGGCGGGAACAGGCTGCCCGTCTGGAGCAGGGAGAAATAACCAAAGAGGAATACGACCAGTGGCGGTATAATTATCCTGCACTGGATACATCCGGACACTGGCACAAAGTTTCGCCTTCAAAGGAACTCAGTGACTATCTCGTAGAAGCGTTCAAAGACAGGCTTAAACCGGACAAATAGTACTTTCCTTACCGATCAAAAAAACCTTACCGACTTTCAGCTTCATTTCTGAAAATCAGTAAGGTTTTTCTGTTATTGAAGTATTCTGTTATTTAATGAATGATACCCGAAGTGTTGCCAAATCGTTGCCAGCACTTAAACAAATTTGCTTGTAACCCGTATAAACACTGGGTTTTTAGAGTTCATTTCATCACTCGAACTCAATCGTACCCGGCGGCTTGCTGGTCAGGTCGTAGAATACGCGATTAACGCCTTTAACTTCATTAATAATGCGGTTCATAACCTTATTCAGTACTGCATACGGAATCTCAGCAGATTCGGCTGTCATGAAGTCGATAGTCTTCACTGCGCGGAGCGCTACAGCGTAATCATAAGTTCTGAAGTCACCCATAACGCCTACACTTCGCATATTAGTCAGTGCTGCGAAGTACTGGTTCGGCATCCATGAAGGATCTTCACCATGTTCTTTCTTATACTCAGCTGCAGCATTGTCTACCTCTTCACGATAAATGAAATCTGCATCCTGTACAATACGAACCTTCTCTGCAGTAACTTCACCGATAATACGGATTCCAAGTCCCGGTCCCGGGAATGGCTGACGGAATACCAGTCTCTCCGGAATTCCAAGCTCCAGACCTGCTTTACGAACCTCATCCTTGAAAAGGTCGCGGAGCGGTTCGATGATTTCTTTAAAATCAACGAAATCCGGAAGTCCGCCTACATTGTGGTGAGATTTGATCACTGCGGACTCTCCGCCCAGACCACTCTCTACAACGTCCGGATAAATAGTTCCCTGTGCCAGGAAATCTACCGCACCAATCTTCTTGGCCTCTTCTTCAAAAATACGGATAAATTCTTCACCGATGATTTTACGTTTTGCTTCAGGCTCTGTAACACCTGACAGCTTGTCATAATATCTCTGCTGTGCATTGACGCGAATAAAGTTCAGGTCAAACTGACCGTTTGGTCCGAATACACCCTCAACCTCATCTCCCTCATCTTTACGAAGAAGACCATGATCCACAAATACACAGGTAAGCTGCTTGCCGATTGCTCTGGAAAGAAGTCCTGCTGCAACGGAAGAGTCAACACCACCTGACAGGGCAAGAAGAACTTTTCCATCCCCGACCTTCTCGCGGATTTCTCTGATAGTGTGCTCAACAAAGGCATCCATTTTCCAGTCTCCGGCACATCCGCATACACCAAGTACGAAGTTGGAAAGCATCTTCTTTCCTTCTACTGTATGAAGCACTTCCGGATGGAACTGGATCGCATACAGCTTCTTCTCCTCATTCTGTGCAGTTGCTACCGGACAGTCTGCTGTATGAGCAGCAATCTCAAATCCTGGTGCAACCTGAGAAATATAATCTGTGTGGCTCATCCAGCAGATTGTTTTGTCAGATACGTCTTTGAAGATTTTAGAATCTGTCTTATCTACCAGAACCTCTGTCTTTCCATATTCGCTCACATCTGCTTTCTCAACTTTTCCGCCCAGAACATGCATCATAAGCTGTGCGCCATAGCAAAGTCCCAGAACAGGAATACCAAGCTCAAATAATTCTTTATTGCATGTAGGTGAATCTGCCTCATAGCAGCTGTTCGGACCACCGGTAAGGATGATTCCCTTAGGATTCATTGCCTTGATTTTCTCAAGATCGGTCTTGTATGAATAGATTTCGCAGTATACGTTACATTCTCTTACACGTCTGGCAACCAGCTGATTGTACTGACCACCGAAATCCAGTACGACGACTGTTTCTCTTTTCATGTTTTCCTCCTTGTTTCTCATTATTTGTAACTGTAAAGATATTGAACCGTTACCATTGAATTTTATTATAAATTACAGTTCGGATTTTTACAATGCTTATTTTCAGTTTTCCACCTTATGTTTTCTTACTGCCAGTTTATAAGTTTTTTAGAATTTAATCACGTTTTTTTCAACAGTCCATCACATTTTACTCACAAATTCCCTGTATATTAATAAGCAAATAAAGCAAATGCTTTTTCACATAGATTTTTAACTTTTTTCTTTTTCATACTTATGCCGGACCGTAAGGTCCGGCCCTCCTTCTTTTTACAGACCTTTGCAGGTCTTTTTTTTTCTTTTTTATAAGTTTTTTAGAATTTAATCACAATTTCTTCAACAGTCCATCACATTTTGCACACATTTTCCCTGTATATTAATAAGCAAATAAAGCAAACGCTTTATTTATAATAAAACTTTTTCTTTTTCATACTTGCCGGATCGCAAGATCCGGCACTCCTTCTTTTAAAATGTGAAATCCCGCTCACAGTAAGACACAACTGTGAGCGGGATTTTTGTGTTACCGCAGAGAACTAGTGTGCCGACAAGTTGATTCTTGAAACAATCTTGCAGGATAAATTTTCTTATTTCAAGGCGGAGGAAGGAGGCGTAGCGGTGGCTACGGCGACCGACGACAACGCGGAAATAAGAAATTTAGACGCAAGATTGTTCGAGAAATCAACTTGTTGGCACACTAGCTTGATTCGGTTAAATTCCCATTGTAAGAATCTCCATCAGTACCCCAAGCAATGACGGATTCAAATTCATGGATACCAGAACAGGCACTGCCTCTGTGCCCAGCTCTTTCACTACTTTATAAACCTCTGTCTTCTGTGCATAGGTAATCTGTGCTTTTTCCAGAATCTCATAGACCTCTTCTGCATAGTCTCTCTGATAAACAGCTGCATCTGCCGCAAAAGTAATCTTCACCTGCGCATCTACCGGCACATCCTTCAGGAGCACTATTGTTCCATGAAGCTTCTCATCCTCTGCGAACTCTGCATCCTTATATGCCTGTCCGTTTACAGTAACCTCCTGCGGTTTGTCCTGAATGTTGCAGAAGCGGATCTTCCAGGAACGTTTCTGCGGGATCACTGCTGTATTTCCCTGTGCAGCTTCTACAATAAATACTGTTCCATTCTCATCTGCAGTCTTCGTCATTCTGGTGGATACCCAGTTCTCATCCAGGTCTTCCGGTGTGTCCCCACCGTCTTCCCAGAGTACAAATTCTCCTGATTCTCCAGGATATACAAGTACTTCCAGTTTCTCAGGATTCTCAATGGAATTATCATATCCTTCCATGTCCTTCAGTGGAATGATGCTGCCTTCACGCACAAGTACCGGCATCTCATAAATATCTCTCCAGAGATCCACTTTTCTGCCGCCCTTATATGCTCTTCCGTTAAAGAAATCATACCAGATTCCCTGCGGGATCCATGTCTTTGCGCCTGCAAGTCCTGTTACCGGATCCAGCTTATCTGTGATTGGAGATACCATCATCTCTGTGCCGAAATAATAGTTGTTCGGTACTTCATAGGTTTCCTCACGCTCCGGCTCCAGATAATACATCGGCTGTACCAGCGGCAGTCCCGCTCTGCTTGCACGACGGTTCATGGTGTAAAGATACGGAACCAGCTTATGACGCAGTTTCAGGAAATTCTTCATTACTGTTTCTACAATCTGGTTGTATTTCCACGGTTCTTTTCCATTAAACGGGTTATCTGTGCTGTGCAGACGATTCATTGGTGAAAAGACTCCAAGCTGTACCCACCTTGCAGTGAGCTCGTCGTCTCTGTATCCAAACATATGTCCACCGATGTCATGACTCCACCATCCAAAACCGATGTTGCTGGCATTTGCTGTGAAATATGGCTGGAATTTCAGACTCTCCCAGGTAATGACCGTATCACCAGAAAAACCAACCGGGTATCTGTGGCTTCCTGGACCTGCATATCTTGAGAAAGTCAGCGCACGTTTTCCTTTCCACTTGCTGTCCAGATAATGATAGTGGTTCAGCATCCAGAGCGGATCCAGTCCCGGAACCTTGGTTACAGTTCCCTGCTGCCAGTCAAGCCACCAGAAGTCTACTCCCTCTTCTTCCATCGGATGATGCAGTTCCTCAAAATATGTCTCAATGAATTTCGGATCTGTCATATCAAAAAGTACCGGTTCCTTACTTGCAGGATCAATTCCCATCTTCTCTGCAACTCTCGGATAGGCTTCTTCATAAGCACGCACTCCATCTGCCGGATGTACGTTCAGTGTGATCTTATATCCATGTTTGTGCAGCCAGTCCATAAATTCAGGCGGATTGGGGAAAAACTTCTTATTCCAGGTATATCCTGTCCATCCGCTTCCATATACAGGAGGTACATCCTCTACCAGATGCCAGTCCATATCTACAACTGCAACAGAAAACGGCACTTCTTCTTTCTCAAAACGCTCTACCAGTTCTTTGTACTCTGTCTCTGTGTATTTGTGATATCTGCTCCACCAGTTTCCGAACGTATATCTTGGAAGCAGAGGTGTTTTTCCACATAATCTGTAAAAATCCTGCAGACATTCCACATATCTGTGACCATATCCAAAGAAATAAAAGTCTGCTCTGTTTCCCTGACGTGGCTCTACCATTCCATCTTCGCCCATAGCCATTGTATGGGAATCATCCAGCACTGAAAAACCGTTTCTGGACATAATTCCATGACTCAGCGGAATCTCACCGTCTGCTTCATCCAGGGTTCTGGCTGTTCCCAGCAGATCTTTTGGTTCATCACCATAATGCCACACGCGCTCGCTGGCTTTTCCACCCGCAACACGTATCATCAGACCGCTTGGAGAAAATTTCTGCCTGTCATAGTGGATTTCCAGGTCTTTGGTGTAAATATGTAATTCCTCACCGCCATCGCTCACCCTGAATTCCGGCACCGGGAAATCACGATTGCATACCATCTGTGTTGCTCTGTCCTCAAATCCTCCGTCTTCGCTGTACTCAAAACGGATCAGGGCAGTTGTCAGCATTGTAATCCTGAAATGATCGCCCACGATCACAGCTTCCTTTCTGCATACAGGATTACCTTCCAGCATAAATTTCTTTAAGTCCATAAAAGCTTTTCCTCCTTTACATCAACAACAGTTGTAACAGCTGCTTTTATGTCTATTTTAATCTTCTGCAGTCTGATTGACAACGCTTTTTTTCAGCTACTGAACATTTATATGACATATGCTTGTGATATTATTTTCTAGAACGTGTCTGAAAAATGCTTTACGCAAGATGTGCATCACAATTTGCAGGAGATTTTGGGAATGATTTTCCAAACACACTCTAAAGCAGCTGCCGAAGAGGACGAATGATAATCCTGAGCACGCCGTAGTATAACTTCTTTTTCCGATTCAACACTTTCCCCTGGTACTTTGCGCCTTCGGTTTCCTGACCGTTTGCAAGTACCTCTTTGCTTTTTTCCATATAATCTGATTCTGTTTCGTGAATCTGCTGACTCAGTTTTTCGCTGTCAATTACCAGCATCAGTTCCGTATCCAGATAAGTACTTCGCATATCCAGATTATAGGAACCTACTACTGACAGACGGTCATTTATCAGCACAGCTTTTGTATGAACCGGATAATCATTCATCAGTTCATACACATCTGCCCCTGTTTCCAGAATTTTCTTTTTCTGATTAAGATAATCTGTACAGCCCCATGGATTAGAGCCTTTTTCCACTGCATTCAGCACAATCTGAAGCTTTGCATGATCTGAAATCCCCTGCAATACATCATACATGTAACCATTACAGATCACATAAGGAGTCTGTATTATTACATGATCTGCATTTTCAGTAAGATACTGAATTGTCTGGAGAACCTGCGGTGTTTTTCGTCCCGCCTCAATTCCATTATTGATCAGAGTGATCTTGTTTGCTTCTATCGTATCCTTTTCCCATGCACTGTAGGTTTCTATATCATTGTACCTTTTCAGCAGAGATATGTAAATTTCTTCCATGTGCCGGTATGCATCCGTATATCTGGAAGATTGTTTGCCTTTTTTAATGCTCACACAGCTTTCCTTCCATATTTTATGGAAATAATCCTCAAGCTGGTTCAGAGACTCTCCCTGTCCTTCTGATGTATCATACACCAGGATATCTCTGTCTTCATTAATGCCTTTTGTCTGATCCCCCAGAAAGATATCATTGCTGTTGCGTCCGCCCAGCAGATACATTTTCTCATCCACGATCAGATATTTATCATGCATGCGATAATTCACCTTAAACAGATTGACCGGTGTCACCGGATTGTAAACTCCCACTTCCACATTCTCATATGATGCCAGAGCCTGGAAATCGCTGCTTCCAGCCAGAAACAGTTGCTGATAAATTCCATCAATCAATAACTGAATCTTCACACCTCTTGCCGCAGCGCAATTCAATGCGGCAAGAATTTTAGTGCCATTATCATCCGCGCGTAAGTCAAAGGTAGACAGTACAATGCTCTCCTTCGCAGTGCCAATCATACGAAGCCTCCACAAAAGTGCCTCTTCATTATCGTCAATGCAGCAAATCCTTTCTACGCCTGCTGTCTCTGATGTAAATTCTGTCTTTCTCAGACTTTCCACATATGTTTCGTCCGGTTTCCTGCAAAAAAGAGGTGAAAGTATATTTACCAGCACCACGATCAGCAGGAAAAGGCAAAATATTTTTCCTGTTCTTTTTAGTATTTTTTTCATTCGATACCGTAACCTCCTTTGACCAGACCGGAACCCAGATATTTGACTTATTCCTCTTCTTTCGACAATACACTGAGTATAGAGTATAACATAATCAGAAGCCATAGTGCATCTTTTGATACGAAAAGCGTTAAAATCTTTTCACAAACCCTTTTCTTTTTCTTGCAATGTCTTATATGTTTCCGATTTATAAAAATTCAATGTCATCAACTCTTTCCAACAGGGAGGGATTTCAATGTTATCAGGATGGTTTGTATAAAGTGTGATGACTGGTTATAAAGAGAGTTTATCTGCATCTTGCACAGCAGTCTTCTCTCCTGCATGAAGATATTTACCAGCTTGACCCTGTGTTCTTCAAGCGCTATCAGCAGCATAAAATACTTTTACGCCCTTGTGGAACTTTCTCCGCAGGGGCGTAAATATTTCATTTCTATCTATTTCCCAGACACCTTTATTTTTCACTTTCCCGTAAAACATAAAAAACACCGTCCCCGCGGCAATCGCATTGTCCGCAAAAACAGTGTTCTTAGTGCGCCTTCAGGGGTTCGAACCCTGGACACCCTGATTAAGAGTCAGGTGCTCTACCAACTGAGCTAAAGGCGCATATTCTTTTGTTCTTTTCTCTGTGGTGAAGTTTTGCATCACCCTCAACGCAAGTGATATTATATATAATAGTCGTTTAAATGTCAATAGGTTTTTTCAAAAAAAATCAGATTTTTTTCTATTTCATTTATTTTTCCTTTTTTTCGTCGTTTTGGGACATTTTGTTAAGTGTTTTATTAACCTCTTCTGCGGATTTCCGCAGGCGGCTGAAGGTATTATCAAAGTTTTTGTGTTCATAGCGGAATTGTAGCATTTTATTATGGAAAGAACTTTTTCGTTTCACTGGCTGACTCCTTCGGGGCGCTTCGCGCCCCGAAATTTTCTTATACTATAATATGCACTGCCAGCTACAATAGATAATCAAATGAATAATCGCAATCCACTTCACTATGGAATTGCCATAAACCAGATGATTGCTCTGCTGTTTTATCTGTGACACTCTCTGGAAATCACCATCTTACAGATTGGATTTCCCATAGAAGAAAATTTCTCTTCATATTCTGTCATAACATTTCCCTGTACCATCTCTTCATTATGATGCAGATCAAAGGTAGAAGCTTCCAGATTCCATCCGGCTTCCTCCACTTCTTCCAGGGAAAATTCAAACAGTTCCTTATTATCTGTCTTAAATTCCACTTTTCCATCCTGAACCAGAATCTGGTCGTAACGTGCCAGGAATTCTCTGGATGTCAGGCGACGTTTTGCATGGCGGGCTTTTGGCCATGGATCGGAAAAGTTCAGATAAATCTTATCTACTTCACCTTTCTCAAAGATTTCCGGCAGAAGTCTGGCATCCACTCTCATAAAAAATAAATTAGAATAAACCTCTCCATTCTCCTCCAGTTCTTCTCTCTTCTGCAATGCGCGAAGAAGAACGCTGTCATACATCTCGATTCCTATATAATTGATATCCGGATGCAGACGGGCCAGATCCATAAGAAATCTTCCTTTTCCCATCCCTACTTCAATATGAAGAGGCTGCTTTTTCACAAAAACCTCCCCCCAGTGTCCTTTCTTTGTCTGTGGTTCCTGCACCACATAAGGGCTCTCCAGAATTGCATCCTGAGCTCCCGGAATATTTCTTAATCTCATAAAAATCTCCTGTTCCTTTTCTTATATCTCCAGAGCGTGTTTGAAAAATGCTTTACGCAAGATGTGCGTGCAATTTCCTGCCACCAATAAACTACCATACCATACTCCTAACGTCAATTACATCCCGGACAGATATTCGCAGAAGATTTCTTTAACTTGTCTAAAAAATAACAATTTTTTTCTTTCTGGAAAAAATTTAGATGGTTTTTTTTAACAAAAGGGTGTATGATATCTAACAGATATTACTATTTTTCACATAGTAAATCTGGTTTTTTTGTAAAATTTTGACAACCAAGGAGGTTGAAGATGGAGCAGATACTTAACAAATTATCTGAAATCGAGCTTACAGCCCAACGCATCATGGAAGACTGCGACCGGCAAAAGCAACAGCTTTCTGAAGAGGCCGAACAGAAATGTAAAAATTATGACGAGCAGCTGGAGACCCGGACAGCAGAGCAGATTCGACGGATCCGTCAGCAACTGGAAGAAGAAAAAGATTCCCGCCTGGCACAGTTACGTGCAGATACAGACGCTACCTTTTCTTCACTGGATGCTCATTACGAACAGCAGCACTCACAACTTTCCAGAGAATTGTTTGAGAAAATACTGGCTATGTAAAGATCTGTCTCAAACGCTAGAGCGTGTCTGAAAAAGGCTTTCTGCAAGATATGCGTCACAATTTGCGGGAATGATTTTTCAGACACACTCTAGTACATCGTTTCGTAAATAACTATACCAATCGCGTAGGATGCGGATTCGAGTGTGCAGGTCTAAAAACGCAGGCGTAGCGGGCTACGCTGAGGCTTTTAGACCTGTGCACTCGGATTTGCAGACAAGTGAGTGGTATAGTTATTTCGAAAACGATGTACTAGATGACATCAGGAAAGGAAGTGAAAAACAATGGGAGGCGTACTCTCCTACAGCGGACTTTCCACGAAAATCCGCGCAATGCAGAGCAGGCTTACTACCATGGATCAGTTCGAGGAAATCCTCCAACTCTCCGATGTCACGCAGGTAGCCGCCTATCTGAAGCGAATGCCGGAATACTCTTCCAGGTGGGATGCACTGGATGAAAATACCCTGCACCGTGGCCAGATTGAGAAGCTTCTGAAGAAATCCATATTCCAGAATTTCTCCAGAATTTATCACTTTGCCAACCCGGAACAGCGTAAATTTCTGGATCTGTATTCCAAGCGATATGAAATCCGTGTACTGAAGGAAGTCATGACAAATATCTTCGATCACCGCGACACGGATCCTGTAGATGTTTCTCCGTACCGTGAATTTTTCCGTCTGCATTCCAATATTGATGTAGACCGGATCACTACCTGTTCCACCATGGAGGAACTGATTTCCTGCCTCAAAGGAAACGAATTTTACATCCCGCTTTCGAAGATCCAGGAGCATGAAACAGCACTTCTCTTCGACTATGGTATGGCACTGGATCTGTACTATTTTACCCAGATCTGGAACATCCGTAAGAAGCTGTTTAAAGGTAAAGATCTGGAAGAGATTACCTGCACTTACGGCGAGAAATTTGATATGCTGAACCTGCAGTTTATCCAGCGTTCCAAAAGGTATTACAACATGGATCCGGCAAGTATTTATGCCCTGCTGATCCCTGTAAATTATAAGTTAAAGAAAGAAGAGATCACAGCTTTGGTGGAAGCACCTTCATACGAAGAAGGTCGAAGAATTTTCCAGAAAACATGGTACGGCAACAAATATGAACAGCTTACCGCAGCCAATCTGGAAGAATTCTACAACCACATCCACCGCTCGATCCTTGAGAAGGAATCCCACAGAAATCCATATTCTGTAGCAGTGATCTATTCTTATCTGTATAACAAGGAACACGAAGTAAACCGCCTGACTATCGCCATTGAATGCGTACGTTACGGTGTGCAGCATGATGAAGCCATGCGTTATATTTGCAACAGTTGATTTCTATATGGCGCATAACTGAATAACTGCTTCGCAGTTTAAAGAACATTAACCAGGAGGTGAATTTATGATTGAGAAAATGAAGTTCCTGAGCATTACCGGTCCTAAAACCGATATTGACAGAGTGGTAAACACCTATCTTTCCAAGTACGAAATTCATCTGGAAAATGCCCTTTCCGAGCTGACCGCAGTAGAGAGTCTTTCTCCGTTTATGGAAATCAATCCATATAAGGAAGCACTCTCTACTGCCAACAGTTTCTATGATGAACTGGCAGATCCGGAGAAGATTTCTGCCAAACCCATGGATACTGAACAGGCTTTAAATACAATCCGCCGGATTCAGTCTGATTATCAGGAACTAAGCAATAAACGTGCTGATCTGGAGAGTCAGCTTGCAGCTCTGGATGAATCTCTGCGAGTGATCCGCCCGTTCAGAAATATTAATTACAATATTTCCTCAATCCTGAAATTCCAGTTCATCCACTTCCGTTTCGGAAGGATTGAGAAGGAATATTACCAGAAATTTGAAAAGTATATTTACGAAAATCTGGACACAATTTTCATTAAATGTGATGAAGATGACCAGTATGTCTGGGGTCTGTATTTTGTCCCGGAGCACGAAGCCCAGAAAGTAAAAGCCGTCTATTCTTCCATGCACTTCGAGCGTATTTATATGCCGGATACTTATGAGGGAACAGCAAAAGAAGCTTTCGAACAACTGACTGAAACACGCAACAGAGCTGCTGCTGATCTGGCATCTGCCGATCAGAAAAAAGCAGATTTTCTTCTTAGAAACCAGAAAGATATCGTTGCATCACGCAATGCTATCGCACAGCTTTCCGGTAACTTTGATGTGCGCAGACTTGCGGCATGTACACATGGGGATAAAGACGTTTTCTATATCTTATGTGGATGGATGACAGAGAAAGATGCCCATTATTTCCAGAATGATATCAAAGACGACAGCCGCATTTTCTGTATTATTGACGGTGAAGAGGACGAACATCTGAAGCCAGGCATCCACCAGCAGCCGCCAACGAAACTGAAGAACCCGAAACTGTTTAAACCATTTGAAATGTACATCAAAATGTATGGTCTTCCGGCCTATAACGAGATGGATCCAACATGGTTTGTGGCACTGACTTATTCCTTTATTTTCGGTGCAATGTTCGGTGATGTGGGGCAGGGATTGCTACTCTTTATCGGTGGTTTCCTGCTTTATAAATTCAAACATATCACACTGGCAGGCATTATCAGTTGTGCAGGTGTGTTCTCCACAATCTTCGGATTTATGTTCGGAAGTATCTTCGGATTCGAAGATGTGATACCTGCCCTGTGGCTTCGCCCGATGAACAATATGATGTCAGTTCCGTTTATCGGAAAGCTGAATACAGTATTTATTGTTGCCATTGGTTTTGGTATGTGCCTGATCCTTTTATGTATGGTATTTAACATCCTGAATGCCTGGAAATCCGGAGATGTAGAACACATCTGGTTTGATACAAACTCAGTGGCTGGTCTGGTATTCTACGGCTCTGCAGTTGTCTCCATTGCACTTATACTGAATGGCAAAACACTTCCCGGCGGAATCGTACTGTTTATCATGTTCGGCGTACCATTGATCCTGATCTTCCTGAAAGAGCCACTTACAGCCCTCATTGAGAAGAAATCAGAAGTTATGCCAAAAGAGAAGGGAATGTTCGTTGTACAGGGACTTTTTGAAATGTTTGAAGTCCTGTTAAGCTACTTCTCCAATACCCTTTCCTTCGTCCGTATCGGAGCTTTCGCAGTCAGCCATGCAGCGATGATGGAAGTCGTTCTCATGCTTGCAGGCGCAGAAAGCGGAAACCTGAACTGGATAGTAGTAGTTCTGGGAAACCTTTTTGTATGTGGTATGGAGGGCCTGATCGTCGGTATCCAGGTGCTTCGTCTGGAATATTATGAAATGTTCAGCCGCTTCTACAAAGGTACAGGACGTAAATTTGAGCCGTTCCGCTCTGTAAAATAGACAGAAAGATCATCAGAAATTATACTATTTTCATTTATATATCATCCCCGGGAAACCCATATCTGTCAGTCAGCCAGATATTCAAAGCCGAATAAATATGATATATATGAACAGCAAAATCAAGAACTAAGAGGAGATTTAATTATGACAACAATCGCACAGATCATTTTAGCAATCGCACTGGTACTCAGCATCATTCTTCCATTTGGCTACTATCTCATCGGTGAAAAAAACCGCGGACGTTACAAAACAGCTCTCGGTGTAAACGCCTTCTTCTTCTTTGGAACTATGCTTATCGCCATTGCAGTTATGTTCACAGGTGCTTCTTCCGTACAGGCAGCTGCAGGCTCTGAAGGCACACTTGCAACAGGTATGGGTTATATCGCAGCAGCTCTTGTAACCGGACTTTCCTGTATCGGTGGTGGTATTGCCGTTGCCAGTGCGGCAAGCGCAGCCTTAGGTGCTATCAGCGAGGATCAGAGTATTCTTGGTAAATCCCTTATTTTCGTAGGTCTTGCAGAAGGTGTTGCCCTTTATGGACTGATCATCTCCTTCATGATCCTGGGACAGTTATAAGATGCAGATGTTTTTGATCAGCGACAATATCGATACCTACACAGGGATGAGACTGGCAGGTGTGGAGGGCGTGGTCGTACACACACATGATGAATTAAAAGATGCTTTGCAGAAAGCTATCTCCAATAAAGAAATCGGAATCATACTCCTGACCGAGAAATTCGGCCGGGAGTTTCCCGAAATTATAGATGAAGTAAAGCTTCATCACAAGACCCCTCTGATCATCGAAATTCCCGACAGGCACGGTACTGGCCGCAAACCGGATTTTATCACTTCATATGTGAATGAAGCTATTGGTTTAAAGCTGTAAAACAGTTACCAATAGTAAATCTAATGTTACTGTTCACACACCACTATCTCGAGACATACAAGCCAAAATCCCATTGCCGCAGGCAATCTGGAATGAATTTTGGCTACGTTACTGTGAACGGAGTGAACAGTTACAATCTAAATATTACAGGCAGGTGTTAACATGACAATTGATGAAAAACTCAGCCATTTTTATGATATCACTGTAGAGGAAGCCCACGAAAAAGCTGCCGCCATTCTCGATGAGCATAAAGCGGCTCTGGAGAAAATGGCAGAAGAACACAAAACTCTCAGTGAAGAAAACGCCCAGACACAGATCAAAGCGGAAACTGCCAGCGCCCGACGTGAAATAAACAAGGCTCTCTCCGCAGAACAGCTCACGATCAAGCGTGACTGGACCAGAAAACAAAACGAATTAAAAGAGAAAATTTTCTCCGAAGTAAAAGGACTTCTGGAATCCTTTACCAAAACTCCGGAGTATGAGAACTATTTAACTGCTAAGATCAAAGAAGCTCTGGATTTCGCGGGAAATGATGAGATTACCATCTATCTCTCTCCGGAGGACAGATCTCTTGCAGAGAAACTTCAGCATACAACAGGTACTGCTATCCAGCTTGCAAAGGACTCTTTTCTTGGCGGTATCCGCGCTACGATTCCTCAGAAAAACATCCTGATCGATCACTCTTTTGCAGGAAATTTTGAGGCAGCATACAAAGAATTCAAGTTTGACGGAGGACCAGAACATGAGTAATACAGGTATTATCTACGGTGTCAACGGCCCCGTCATTTATCTGAAGGGCGACAGCGGATTTAAGATTTCCGAGATGGTCTATGTAGGTCCGGAACATCTGGTAGGTGAGATCATCGGCCTGAAGAAAGGCATGACCACCGTACAGGTTTTCGAGGAGACTACAGGACTGAAACCGGGCGATACAGTTACAGGAACCGGAGATGCCATTTCTGTACTTCTGGGACCTGGAATCATCCACAATATTTTTGATGGTATCCAGCGTCCTCTGGAAGAGATTGCCAAAGCCTCAGGCAAATATATTTCACGAGGTGTCAGCGTTGATTCCCTTGACACAGAAAAGAAATGGAACACACACATTACTGTTAAAGAGGGTGACGTAGTCGGCCCTGGCTCTATCATTGCCGAGACCCGGGAAACAGACTCCATTCTCCATAAATCCATGGTTCCTCCGAATCTTACAGAAGCTACAGTTATCCACGCGGCATCTGACGGAGCATACACCATTCTGGAACCGATCGTAACCATTCAGTTCGCAGACGGAACCACCAAAGATCTGGCACTTGCACAGAAATGGCCGATCCGTATCCCGAGACCAACCCACAAACGTTTCCCTGCAAGCGTCCCACTTGTCACAGGTCAGCGTATCCTGGACACCCTTTTCCCTATCGCAAAAGGCGGTACAGCCGCTGTTCCGGGAGGTTTCGGTACAGGTAAGACCATGACTCAGCATCAGATTGCAAAATGGTCTGATGCAGACATTATCATCTACATTGGATGCGGAGAACGTGGAAACGAGATGACTCAGGTTCTGGAAGATTTCAGTAAACTGATCGACCCGAAATCCGGAAACCTGATGATGGACAGAACCACATTGATCGCCAATACTTCCAACATGCCGGTTGCGGCGCGTGAAGCTTCTATTTATACAGGTGTAACTCTTGCGGAATATTACCGGGACATGGGTTACGACGTAGCTATCATGGCAGACTCCACCTCCCGTTGGGCAGAAGCTCTTCGAGAACTGTCCGGCCGTCTGGAGGAAATGCCTGCAGAGGAAGGTTTCCCTGCATATCTGGCATCCAAGCTGTCCGCATTCTATGAACGTGCAGGAATGATGCAGAACTTAAACGGAACCGAAGGCTCTGTCTCCATTATCGGAGCAGTTTCTCCACAGGGTGGTGACTTCTCAGAGCCTGTCACACAGAATACCAAACGTTTCGTCCGCTGCTTCTGGGGACTGGACAAATCCCTTGCCTATGCCCGTCACTTCCCGGCAATCCACTGGCTCACCAGCTACAGTGAATATCTGGAAGACCTGACTCCATGGTACAGAGAGCATGTTTCTCCGAAATTTGTAGCAGACAGGAATCAGCTCATGGCAATCCTGAATCAGGAGAGCTCCCTGATGGAGATTGTCAAGCTGATCGGAAGCGACGTTCTTCCGGATGACCAGAAACTGACGCTGGAAATTGCCAGAGTCATCCGTCTGGGCTTCCTCCAGCAGAACGCTTTTCACGCAGAAGACACCTGCGTACCAATGGAAAAACAATTTAAAATGATGGAAACGATCCTCTATCTTTATGAAAAATGCCGTGCACTCATCAACCGTGGAATGCCGGTTTCCGTACTGAAAGAGGGGAACAACATTTTTGAAAAAATTATTTCCATTAAATATGATGTGGCAAATAATCAGCTTGATAAATTCGACCAATACAAGCAGGACATTGATACTTTCTATGATAACATAATGGAAAAAAACGGCTGATGCCGGAACAGTTACATTCATAGCCATAACCGGCTATGAGTCGTAACAGAGAGGAGAAGTTTATGGCAATTGAATATTTAGGCTTAAGCGAAATAAACGGACCTCTGGTGGTCCTGGAAGGCGTCAAGAATGCCTCCTATGAGGAAATCGTTGAATTTCACATGGATGACGGGACTCGCAAGATCGGCCGTATTATTGAGATTTATGAGGACAAGGCTGTTATCCAGGTTTTTGAAGGAACAGACGGTATGTCCTTAGGCAATACCCATACCCGGCTGACCGGACGTCCCATGGAAATCGGGCTTTCCCCGGAAATCCTCGGACGAACCTTTAACGGTATCGGACAGCCCATCGACGGTCTGGGGGACATCACCCCGGAGGTAAAATTAAACATCAATGGTCTGCCGCTGAACCCGGTAGCACGTGAATATCCCAGAAACTATATCAACACCGGCATTTCCGCAATCGACGGACTGACCACCCTGATCCGAGGACAGAAGCTTCCGATCTTTTCCGGAAATGGTCTTCCCCACGACAAGCTGGCCGCACAGATCGTACAACAGGCTTCTCTGGGAGAAGACTCTGATGAGGATTTTGCCATTGTTTTCGCGGCAATGGGTGTCAAATATGACGTAGCGGAATTTTTCCGCCGTACCTTCGAGGAAAGCGGTGCTGCAGACCATGTAGTTATGTTCCTGAATCTTGCAAATGATCCGGTTGTTGAACGTCTTCTTACACCGAAAATTGCCCTCACTGCCGCAGAGTATCTTGCTTTTGAAAAAGGAATGCACATCCTGGTCATCCTGACAGACATCACATCCTTCTGCGAGGCCATGCGAGAGGTTTCCTCCTCCAAAGGTGAGATTCCGTCCCGTAAAGGTTATCCGGGTTATCTGTACAGCGAGCTTGCAACCCTGTACGAACGTGCAGGTATCGTAAAAGGCAAACCGGGTTCCGTAACCCAGATTCCAATCCTGACCATGCCAAACGATGATATCACTCACCCTATCCCTGACCTTACCGGTTATATCACCGAGGGACAGATCGTTCTGGACAGACAACTCCACGGACAGGCAATCTACCCGCCGATCAACGTACTGCCATCCCTTTCCCGTCTGATGAAGGACGGTATCGGTGAAGGCTATACAAGAGCAGACCATCAGGACGTGGCAAATCAGCTTTTCTCCTGCTATGCAAAGGTTGGAGATGCCAGAGCCCTTGCTTCTGTTATCGGTGAGGATGAGCTTTCTCCGCTGGATAAACGCTATCTGGTATTTGGTAAAGCCTTTGAGAGTGAATTTGTCGGTCAGTCCGAAACCGAGAACCGAAGCATCACCGAAACCCTGGATAAGGGTTGGGAGCTTCTGGGACTTCTTCCGAAGGAAGAGCTCGACCGAATTGATACGAAAATCCTCGACAAATACTATCACGAAACAGTACGCTAAAAGAAGCGAGGTGATTACATGGATCCGAATACCTTTCCCACCAAGGGAAACCTGATACTTGCAAAGAATTCACTGAAGCTTTCCCGTCAGGGCTATGAGCTGATGGATAAGAAGCGTAACATCCTGATTCGTGAAATGATGGAGCTGATCGATCAGGCAAAGGATATCCAGACACAGATCGATGTGACTTTCCGCGCTGCCTATACAGCACTGCAGAAAGCCAACATGGAGATTGGTATCGCCTTTGTCCAGCAGATTGCGTGTACGGTTCCTGTGGAGAACTCTATACGCATTAAAACCCGAAGTGTTATGGGTACGGAAATTCCTCTGGTGGAATATGACAAAACCACTAACACTCCCACCTATGCCTACTACAGCACAAAGATGTCTCTGGACGAAGCCAAGGCTGCCTTTGAAAAGGTAAAAGAGCTGTCCATCCGCCTGTCCATGGTGGAAAATGCAGCCATCCGCCTTGCAGCCAATATCAAGAAAACTCAGAAACGTGCCAATGCTCTGAAGAATATCACTATTCCGAAGTACGAGGCACTGACCAAAGATATCCAGAATGCACTGGAGGAGAAAGAACGTGAGGAATTTACCCGTCTGAAAGTCATCAAACGAATGAAACAGAAATAGTGTATATCTGAAAACAGCCGAATGAATATTTATTATTCATCCGGCTGCTTTTTTATCTGACGTATGATAAGGACATCTAACACAGGACTTCATGCTGTGTGGATAATATCTGTGAAAAGTTATCCCCATTCGAATTCATTTTGTGCATTTCTCATCCACATCTGTCTCTCCTATGTGGAAATTTCCTGTTTCTGTCAAATGTATTCTTTTTTTCATTGTTGTTGTAGATTTCAGCAGAATATCTTTTCGAATATTCTGATTATTTATGTATATATTATTATATTTTGTCTTTTTTGTACAATATTATATGTTTTTTAGAATATAAAAAAGTCAATAGATTTGTGGATTTTTTCGTCCAAAAATGTCGATTTATCATTTTACACAAAACATCTGTTTCTTTTTTACTTATGTAAATCGAGTATTCCACACATATAAAATGTGGATAATGTGGATAACTTTGTGTATAACTTTAATTTACGGGATTTTTCAATAACCGGGTATGTGGATAGAGTGTGTATGACTTTATCCACTTTTCCCACCGCTCGACATTCTTTGTGCAATTTGTCGAATCATATAATTTTAAGCATTACAGCTATTCCATAAACGTACCTACAGCTGCCGGCTGCTCATAATCATAGTTGGAAATCTTGATTCCCGTTGCAGCACCACTGGCATGGATAATCTTGCCGTCACCGATATAAAGTGCCACATGGTCAACATATCCGCTTCCGTAGAATACCAGATCTCCCGGCTCAAGCTGACTGATGTCTTTCTTTGTGGAAGCATCACACTGCGCTGCAGCCACACGTGGAAGACTGTATCCGAAATTAGCAAATACAGACATTACAAATCCTGAACAGTCTGCACCGTTTGTCAGGCTTGTTCCGCCGTAAACATACGGATTTCCCTCAAACTGCAGTGCAAAATCCACAACCGCCTGACGTTTCTCAAGACGCTGTTCCTCTGCCTTCTTCGCTTCCTCTTCAGCTTTCTTTCTGGCCTCTTCCTCCGCTTTTTTCTTAGTTTCTTCTACTGTCTGCTGAATAAACTGCAGAGCATCTTCTTTCTCCTGCTCTGCTTTTTCGGAAGCTTTCTGCGCTTTCTCCACTCTGCGTTCCTCTCTGATCTGTGCAGCTTCCTCTTCCTTCGCAACAAACTCCTGTGTCTGTTCCTCTGTCTGCTTCGCCAGTGTACTTGCCAGTGCACTTACACTTCCTGTTCCATCAGAAAACGCTGACGCACCATCATCAAACTGTGCTGCGCTTACGCATACCCCCTGTGTCAGAACCACAGAACTCATAATTGCTGCCATCAAAATTGTCTTTATTTTATTATTTATTTTATTATTCATTTTACTAATCAACTCCTGTTATACATCTCTGCAAAATTATTACATTTCTATTACGTTTTGTTACACATTTGTGTATGTTAACATAACATCCCAATTTTGTCAAATGAAAAAAGTGTGACGAGCATTTGAAAGGATGTTACGTTACTGGTTACTGAAAGCATACTTCATGCCTTCCTTCAATAAAATAGTAAAAAGCAGCTTCCGAGGTGGATATGCGTATTCATAAAAATATCCCCAAAAGAATCCTCTGCCTGTGTCTGGTCTTTGCGATTGGCATCAGCATGGGTGTTCTCTCCGACCACTTTGTTTCTGAAAACTCCCGTTTTCAGACCTTTACGGAAAAATTATTCCGGTCCGAAGCATGCAGCAATACCCTCACCCTTCACTACACTCTTGCACACCCTGAAAAAAAAGGTATCAGAAAGCCCGAGGCAACTCTTGGAACTGCACTTTCTGACCCGGCTAAGACCACCAGTCTCTGTCAGGAATATGAGAAAGAGCTGAAATCCTTTGCCTATTCCAGACTCTCCGAAGAAAACCGGCTTACCTGTGATATGCTTCTTCTCTATTTTCACACCAGAGCCTCCCTTGGAAAAAACAGCGCCCTGGATGAGCCGCTGGGACCAGGCCTGGGTGTGCAGGCACAACTTCCCATTCTTCTGGCGGAATATACTTTCCGGACAAAAGAAGATATCTCTGATTATCTGAAACTTCTGAGTACCGTCAGACCATATTTTCAAAGTATTATAAAACTGGAAAAGCAGAAATCCCAGTCAGGGCTTTTCATGAGCGACACAACTCTGGACCGTATCCTGAAACAATGTCATTCTTTTGTCGCAAATCCTGATTCCAACTACATGGATGATATTTTCGCGCAGAAACTGAAAGCTTTCTCCAACCCTGCATTTAGCAGCGAGGATCAGAAAAAACTCTGTACATATCACCATAAACTGATTTTAACCGAAGTGATCCCTGCTTATCAGAAACTGGCAGACAGTCTGGAAAGCCTTCGCGGTACAGGCAAAAGCAGCCGGGGCCTGGCATTTTTTGAGGGTGGGCGTGAATATTACCTTTACCTGCTGCAAAGCCAGACAGGAACCTATGTACCTGTCGGACAAATCGAGAAAAGGATGTCAGCTCAGCTTTTGTCCGATTACCGGGAGATATCTTCTCTGCTGAAACAGGATTCCTCCCTGATCGACAGGCTGAATCAATGTTCCAGTGAACTTACACTGACACCGACTCAGATGCTGGAGAAGCTTCCGGAATTGATGAAAAAAGATTTCCCGGAACTGAAAGATGCCACTTACGAACTCCGCACCGTCCATCCTTCCATGAAGAAATTCTTAAGTCCTGCTTTTTACCTCACACCGCCTGTGGATACCCGAAGCCCCAACGTGATCTACATCAATGATTCCGGGCGCACCTCTTCTCTGGAACTTTTCGGCACACTGGCACATGAAGGATTTCCCGGCCACCTTTACCAGACAGTTTCTTTTGCCGGAAACAATCCCTCTGACATCAGATATCTGGTCACCTCCTCCGGCTATGTGGAAGGCTGGGCAACCTACGTGGAATCCTACGGCTATGAATATGCCGCCTCCCTTATGAATGATCCGGATTCTGCCAAAAATGCCGTCCGGCTTGCCTGGGTAAACCGGAGTATGAATCTGTGTATTTACTCCCTGATTGATATCGGCATTCATTACAGGGGCTGGGATGCGGCCCGCACTGCTGTCTTTCTGAGAGCATTTGGCATCAACAATGCTTCCACTGCTGCCGAAATCTATCAATATATCGTGGAAACTCCCGGTAACTATCTGAAATACTATTGGGGATATCTGAATTTCCTTGACTTGAAAACAGTCTGTCAGAAAAGACTTGGAGATGATTTCGACCTGAAAGAATTTCACCGCCGGATTCTGGACATCGGACCTGTACAGTTTCCGGTTCTGGAAAAATACATGAAATAAACGAATTACTGTTCACTCGTTACGGTTTGACATTTTCTGTAAAACATTTTAGAATATTTATATCTGTTTGTAATTATTCAGCAGTCTGCTATTTTGCAGGATATTTTGACCTGTCACTGTAAGGATACTGCTGAATAATTACCAAATATTTATCATTGGAGGTGACGTTCAATTATGCTTAATGTACCGGAAAATCTGTCAGGTGCAGTAAACAGACAGACCGTTCTGACTATCAACACTAAAAAAGTCATGGAACCATTATCCTCTCACAGCATAGGCAGCATCAATAATATGAGCTGCAGAAATTCCCCCCATACCCGCTCTGCGCCAGTTACAGCTTCATCTTCTGTCAGAGCCACCGCTCCGTCTGCTGATTCATCTTCTGTCAGAACTACAGCTCAATCTGCCGCCAGAACTGTCCCAATCTTAAAAAATCCTGCTCGAAAGGGACAGAAGGTTTCTCTCGAAACCAATGCCCGGATTACAGGAATCCGGGCATATCTGGGATGGGACATCACTAATCCTGAATGTGATGTGGATGTATCCGCTTTTCTTCTGAATAATACAGGCAAGGTTATCGGCGATTCCTGGTTTGTCTTCTACGGTCAGGAAACAAGCCCGGATGGAAGTACTGCTTTTGGGGCAGGTCAGGAAGAGAATCATGAGATCATATCTGTGGACTTTAACAGACTGAATCCTGCTGTATCCAGAATCGTTTTTGTCCTTACTATAAACGAAGCACTGGAAAAACATCTGAATTTCAGTATGCTGAGAGATGCCTACATAAAAATCACCGATACTTCTGATACAGAGCTGGTCAGCTTCAAAATGGACGAATACTATTCCAACGTCACTTCCATGATGATCGGAGAAGTGTACCGACACAATGGAATCTGGAAATTCAATGCAATCGGAAACGGAGTCACAAGAGATCTCGCCGGGCTCTGCGAGCTATATGGGGTTCAGGTAATCTGAGAAAGGAAGGCACTATCATGTTGTCATTTGAAACCATCAACGAATTAACACTGAAAGTTACATGCACCGGCAGCGATGTTCTTTTTGTAAAAGCCGGAGCTTTTATAGCCGGAGATAATTGCGGTCCAAAGAATTACCGTTTTGAAAAGGTACTTCTTGGTCCACAGCAGAGTGTCGGACAGGCTTTATTTGGACAGCTTGCCAGAAGAGTCACAGGAGAAAATATTCCGCTGATGAAGGTCAGTCTGAACGGTGATTCCGTTACATATTACGCCAATTACGGACAGCACGTTGTCATCTATCAGCTGGCGCAGGGCGAAACCATCTCCGTTGAATCCGAGAATATTCTGGCATTTACCCAGGATTGTGATTACAGCGTCCGTTTCATCGGTGTGGGTGTACTTTCCCAAAAAGGTCTTGCTACTTCCACACTTACGGCCAGAGGCAGGAATGCATATGTTGCCGTATTGTCAGACGGCAACCCTGTTGTACTGAGCAATGTTGGCAGGAATAATACCATTTCCGTAGATCCGGATGCTGTGATCTGCTGGATTGGAAACGGACACTGTGATCCCAGTGTCACTGCCGATGTATCCTGGAAAACTTTCATCGGCCAGACTTCCGGAGAGTCTTATCAGTTTGAGTGGCATGGAGGAGATAATGTTACGGTTATCATTCAGCCATCTGAACGTCAGAGCGGAATCCGCGTCAGTATGGATTAACAGCCTGATATAACAAAGAGCCGGACTGACTGCAATATTTTATAGAATTGCAGTCAGTCCGGCTCTTTAAAATATAAAACCAAACATTTCTCAAGCAATGTTTCCGAAAACAATCTTCCTGCCTCCATTTCCATCACTGTCTCTTTGAATCTGCCGCTACCATTACCGTAAATCTTTTTAAATCCGGCCGGAACTAATCCCAGGTCGCTTTCTTCCACCATGGAAACATCGAATTCGCTGTCTCCGGCTGCTATGATATATGCAGGCTGCAGTCTCTTTCGAAGTCTTCTCACAGCCATTCCCTTACTCAGATTTACAGGAACAACATATACCTTCTCTCCATTATGAAATACGTCCACCAGCTTCGTAGTCAGTTTTGCCTGCAGATCTTCAACCACTTCCTCCGGCTTTTCACATTTTGTAAAAATAAAAAGCTCATCTATAAATCTCAGCTCAAACTTTCGTCTGGAATCCCTGGCAAGAATCTGCTGCGCTTTTTCCATTTCCGGTATGCTGTTCCGGATCATTCGCAGCGACTCCAGATACCACTCTCTGTCACGCTTACCATTTACCAGCAGTACTCCTCCATTACAGACAAGGGCATAGGGTACGATTCCTATATCCAGATCAATACGTTTATACTGTTCTTCCGTCCTTGTGGATGTTGGTATGATGGTCATCTTCTCGTTTACTTTTTTCAACAGATCATGCGTTTTTTCAGAAATAAATGAGATTTCTCTTCCATTATATAACTCAACATTTAATTTATTTTCACCGATATTGCGCTTATACGAATATATGATGGTATTGTCCATATCCGCACATAAAATGCCATTCATTCTCTTCCTCCAAAAATGGGGCTGCCGCACTGTTATTACCTGCGACAGCCCCATAATTATTATTTCATACGTATTGTTTACCTGCTCATGATTGCTTTTCTGATAAGATCCACCGGTATGATAAGTACTGCAAGTACCATGGATACCAGTAATGCCTTTGGCTCAAGCAGAGTTGTGTTAAATACTTTTCCGCCAATTTCAATGATAATGGTCTGAAGAACAAAGATTGCTCCCATTACCAGTACGAAGTTCTTATTCTCCCCGATATGCTCAAACAGATTAAACTTCTCAGATCTGGTATTCAGACTGTTAAAGATAATCGCATAAATGAAGAACGCAAACATAAATGTTTTCTCATAAAGCTCCGGATCTGCACAGCCCGCAGGGATTACCCAACTGGTAATGCCGCCGATATTCTCAAGTATCAGGATAGAACCAAGGGTAATAAATATTGCACTTACTCCGATCGCTGACTTGATGTACGGAGTCAGAATATTATCTGTTCTCTTTGCCGGCTGATCTTTCATATATCTGTCAAGAATAGGTTCTCCACCAAACGCCATGGCAGCCAGTGTATCCATGATCAGGTTGATCCAAAGGATCTGGACAATGGAAAACGGCTCTGTCCATCCCAGGATCGGTGCAATGATATTCATTAACAGAGTACTGATATTTACAGTAAGCTGGAAAATGAGGAATTTTCCAACAGATTTCGCCATAGTCCTGCTGTTAAGCACACAGTCTTTAATGGAAGTCAGACTGTTATTAAGGATAACAACATCTCCTGCCTCCTGTGCAACTGCTGTACCATCTCCCATTGCAAAACCAATGTCTGCCTGTTTTAATGCGGGAGCATCGTTCACACCGTCACCGGTCATACCACAGACATTATCAATCTGCTGTGAAAGAGATACCAGTCTTTTCTTATCAAGCGGTTTCGCGCGGCTTACCACTCTCAGGTTCGGGAGAACTTTCTTCAGCTCTTCATCTGATAATTTCTCCATTTCTTCATGGGTAAGAACCACATCCTTCTTCTCATCTGCAAGAATACCTGCCTCTTTTGCAATGGCTACTGCAGTTTCCTCTGCATCACCGGTAACCATAACTACCTGGATTCCTGCATCATTGAGAATCTGAACAGTCTCAACCGCATCTGTTCTGACATTATCACGCAGACACAGAACTGCCATAAGAACAGTCTTTCCATCGCTGATTTTCGCTACAGAGAGAAGCTTCATGGTTCTCTTTGCCTGTGCATGCATCTGTTCTTCTACTTTATCTTTATCTGCCTTTGTAAACTCTCTTTCTTCCCCGTCCGGAAGCATGTAATGTGTTACTTTATCAATGATATTCTCTGTAGCACCCTTCCAGTAAACAAGTCCGTTTTTCAGTTTTACAGTGGCACATTTCTTCTCAGAATCAAATCCGCTGATCTCTTCTACCTTCTCCGGATCATTGTCAGAATCATTATAACCATGATCAATGGCATAAGAGAGCAGTGCTCTGTCCATGTTGTTACTTCCGATTGCCTTTCCCTCTGAGGAAATCTTTGCAAGGTTATTCAGGGTGATAGCTTCTATAAACTCACTGCTCTGAATGGAATCAACAATCTCACCGTTACCTGTGATAAATTCTACCAGTGACAGGTTACCCTGTGTAATCGTTCCGGTTTTATCACTGAACAGCACGTTCATGTAAGCAGAATCTGAAAATGCCGCCTTGTGGCTGACAAGGATATTCTTTTTATACATGGACTCTGTATTCATTGACTGAACCAGACTGTTCATCATCGGGAGTCCCTCCGGAACTGCCATGATCACGATAGAAGCCATAAGCATAACTGCTTCCGCTATTACAAGGAGAACGGAAACAACAGTGATTGCCTGATCTGCCCTGATCAGAGTCAGGACAACATGAAGGATACCTGCGATCGCTGCAGCTGACACACCCAGTTTACCGATACCTGCTGCCACACCCTCCAGCTTCAGGCTGGAAGTATCTTTTCGCTCTTCTTCCTCGGAGGTATCTGTCAGAGCTTTGTTTATCTTTCCTAATTCAGAACTGTCTCCGATAACAGTTGCGATCATGTAACCTTCGCCTGAAGTCACAACAGAACCCATAAAGACTTTTCCATGTGAGGAGTAATCCGTAGATTCTGCCTCGTCCATATTGGTTACTGCTGCTTTGTTCTCATCTCTTGATTCACCGTTTAATGCCGCCTGAGATACTTTGATCTTACCTTCAAATAACAGACCATCTGCCGGAACCTTATCTCCTGCCTGGATAAGGATCGTATCACCTTTAACGATTTCACTGGTAAGAATATTGACCAGCTTTCCGTCTCTTACAACTTTGGCATAAGTCTTGCTGTATTCTTCCTGAAGCGCCTCACTTCTTGAAGTATTTCTGTACTCTGACAGGGTACTGAAACCGGTAGCAAGTGCGATTGCGATCACAATACTGATGATCTCCACAACATCATTTCCGCCGGATAATGCAGGGACAAAGATTCCCAACACAGCCAGGATAACTTTAAGAGCCAGAGCCGCACATAATACCTTGATCCAGATATCATCAAATGCGCCGATGAACATGGACCAGAGTGATTCAGTCTCTTTCTTCGCCAGCTCATTGGTGCCGTACTTCGCCTTGCTCTCGCTGACCTGCTGTCCGGACAGGCCCTGCATTCGCTCCTCTTTGTTTATTTCATTCATAATAATTAACCTCCTCTTTCGGGTTTTGCAACTGTTCAATCATGGACAGACAGTTACCGGATTTTATATAAAAAGAGGAACCATAACAGCTCCTCTTTTTATTTTCACACAAATCTCTGGCAGAGTTCCCCAAGTCCGGGATCTGTTGTGCCATTTCCTACGGCGTTGAATTTCCATTCACCGTTATACCTGTATATTTCCCCAAAAATCATCGCAGTCATACCTGAATAATTCTCAGTTAAATTATATTTGCACATTTCTTTATTGTTTCTGGCATCAACCAGACGGATAAATGCATTCTGGATCATTCCAAAATGCTGTTTTCTCTTTACTGCCTGATAGATATTGACAACAATGACAATCTTATCATATTCAGCCGGAACTCTTGACAGATCAATAACAATCTGCTCATCATCTCCCTCGCCTGCTCCGGTAAGATTGTCTCCCATATGATTGACTGTCCCGGATTTATGTTTCAGGTTGCCGAAATATACCAGGTCTGTTTTATCTGTAAATTTACCATTTTTCAACATGATTGCAGAAGCGTCGCAGTCGATTGCCTGATGTGATGAAGAACCAAATAATGCACCAAACAATCCACCACCGCCGGATGGCTTTGCCTCATCCCAGCCAAGTCCCACAATCACCTTTGCTAATCCTGCATGCTCCTTTGACAGATTTACCTTCTGTCCTTTCTGTAAGCTTACTGACATTTTCGTCCCTCCTGTTGCCCTCCGGCACTATTCTACGTCTACACCATAACTGTTGCACAAAGCAGCCAGACCACCCTGATAACCGCTTCCAATGGCATTAAATTTCCATTCGTCACCATTCTTGTACAGTTCACCAAATACAACTGCTGTTTCAATAGAGAAATCTTCTCCAAGATCATATCTGAGGATTTCTTCTCCTGTCACTTCATTGAAGATTCTCACAAAGGCATTAGAAACCTGTCCGAAATTCTGGCGTCTTGCCTCTGCATCATAGATGGTAACTGTAAATGCAATCTTTGTGATATTGGCAGGAATCTTTGACAGATCGATCTTAATCTGCTCATCATCTCCGTCTCCGGCACCTGTAAGGTTGTCTCCCATATGCTGGACTGCTCCGGACGGATGTACAAGATTTCCATAGAATACAAAATCATTCGAATCAGAAACCCTTCCGGAATCTGTCAGACAGAACGCTGCTGCATCCAGATCGAAATCTCCGCCTGTGTCAAAAGCATTGATATCCCATCCGATACCTACAACTACATTCTTAAGTCCCGGGTTACCTTTTGTAAGACTGACCTTCTGTCCTTTTTTTAAACTAACTGGCATATATTTTTCCTCCCATATTATCTTATCCGCTTCGCTATACAGCTCCATACCTGATAACTGTTTAGTATTTTTACCAAACAGCCGACTGTCTCTTACATTACGCTACTTCAATACCATAATGACCGCAGAGTGCTGCAAGTCCACCTTGGAATCCGCTTCCGATGGCATTAAACTTCCACTCTCCGTTATGTCTGTAAAGTTCTCCTACAACTACTGCTGTTTCAATGGAGAAGTCCTCCCCAAGATCATAATGGATCAGTTCCATCTCATTGGATTCATCTACCAGACGGATATAAGAGTTTGAAACCTGTCCGAAGTTCTGACGTCTTGCTTCTGCATCATAAATGGTAACTGTAAACGCAATTCTCTCAATATTCGCCGGAACCTTTGACAGATCGATCATGATCTGCTCATCATCACCTTCACCCTCACCGGTAAGGTTATCTCCCATGTGGATGACTGATTCACTGGCATGCTTCAGATTGCCATAGAAAATGAATTCTTTCTCTGTAGGGCATTTTCCGTTGGCACCAAGCATAAATGCTGCTGCATCCAGGTCAAAATCCGAACCTGAATCAAAAGCGTTTACATCCCATCCAAGTCCTACCATGATCTTCTTAAGTCCCGGATTCTTCTTTGTTAAATCTACCTTCTGTCCTTTTGATAAATTAATAGGCATATCATTCATCCTCCCTTTTTTCTATGTTCTTATTTTCTTACCGGTGGCACATTGTATTGTTTGTTAAAATCCTGTTTGATTGCCTCCAGACGAACCTGATCCTCCTGGCGTTTCTTTCTGGCATCTTCCTGGATCCTTCTTGTCTCTTCGATTCCATTGGTAATGGTTGCCCATGTCTTCTCAAGAGTCTCAATCTGAATGGAACTTCCGGATGCCATTTTAGCTGTCATCTTCGATACATCTACTGTATTCTGGGCATTCTTAAGAAGCATCTCATTTGTTTTCTTATCCAGTTCTGCAATAGATTCTGCCTGTATCTTCTGCCTTTTCAGAAGAATTGCCTGCGCAAGTGCCTGCTTAAATACAGGAAGCGTAACGATAAACGCAGAATTGATCTTTCTCACCAGATTGTAATTGCTGAACTCCATAGTCTTTATCATGGGAATGGACTGCATTGCCACATTCTCTGCTGTTCTCAAATCCTGTGTCCTCTGTTCCAGCATCATCAGTGCCTGATTCAGACTGGTAAGTTCAAACTGAATAGACTGATCTCCCGTATTCTCCATATCCTGCTGTCTCTGGGCAATGTAGGCTTCAATCTCTTTACATGCCTGTTCTCCTGCAAGGATATATTTCACCAGTTCATGATAATAATCCACATTGGTCTTAAACATGGTATCCAGCTTTTTGTTGGACTGTTTGATTTCAGACTCATATCCTTTAAGCTGAACATAAATCTTATCAACTTCTTCGCCCATTGTGTGATACTTGGCCAGTATCTTATCCAGCTGTTTTCTGAAATTTCCGAAAAGCTTTCCGAAAAGTCCCGGATTATCCTTAATTTCATTAATGTCAAACTGATCCATGATCTTTGCCAGCGATTTAAGCATCTCGCTTGTCTCATTAAGCTGCGACATATTCATGCTGTTGAGGACCACATCAGATGCCTTGGAAATCTCCTCTGCTGCTTTCGCACCAAAAGATACAATGGTATCCATATTGTAAACTTCGATCGTGCTGACAATATCGTCCACTTCTTTTGAATTGACCAGCTCAGCATTCATCTGCTGCCTGTCAGCGACAATATCATATTTCTCCACAACTTCAATCTCATTTTTCTCCTGAAGACCATTACCGGCCTGAGCAGGATTTCCCATAGATGATTTACCGAAATCAAGTCCCATAATCTACTAACCTCTCCTGAAAAGTTTTCTCCGCCATGAGGGGCGGGTACTGTTTGTCGAAATGTTATTCAGATCCGGAACCTGCATATCGTATTTATATTCCCCGATCTGGTGCTCTTCCATCAGTTTTTCTGCAAAGTAGTTCTCCACACTCTGATAGCCTGTAGGGACAAAAAACAGAATGTCAAATCCTGCCAGGTTCAGGAATGTTACAAGAATCGAATCCTGAAGTGAAATCATCGTCTCCCCTGTATTAATATATATCAGTTTCGGATTCTTTTTTGTAAAATCAAATTTCTGGATCAGACGCAGAATCTCCTTCGGCAGATCCAGAATCTGCGCGATCACTGTATATTCTGTACCATTTTCCCCAATACCCTTTATCAGTTTCCGCTCGATCAGAAGCTGCAGCTTGTCAAGTATAAATTCCTGCATTTCCTCCCGAAGAAGATGATAAGGATATCTGGGATGATTCTTTATTTTATTCCGCAGAAGCTTTCCGTTTTTATAAAATTCTACGGCAAAGGCTTTCATTGGACCGGAGGCAGTTGGTTCAATGTACGGAGCACTTTTCACAACAACGGTATCTTCTGTGATCAGTGCTGCTATGGATTCCCAGTACTGAGAAACACTTCCATCCTTCACTCCTGAGATTTTTGAAAAAATAACCGGAATATTTACCACACCGTTAACTGTGCTGAAATTAGGTCTGTATTTCAATTCCTGATCCCACAGTAGTTTTATCTCTTCATACATGGTCTGCAGATTGATAACATTCGCCTTCACATACTGCTGATTTCTGTATATCCCACTGTCCTGATACATCAGAGTATCAAGTTCTCTTTCCGCATGATAAGCGGCTGTTCCAATCTTTACCTGAGAACTCTCTTCCGGATATTCTGTGATCGCCAGACTCTCCGGATAGTTGACCTCATACAGAAGTTTATCTTCCAGACAGCACTTAATGTTCAGATTAGGACATAAGATCAGCACATCCAGTGGCAGCCGTCCAAGGAAACTCATAAACAGAGCTTCGTTTTCATTCCGGCAGCCCCCCAGATAAATAAAACATCCAATCTCCGGTGATTTCCAGTTTATGAACAGCTTCGGCAGATATCTTCTCATCCAGCACAGCAGATACACTGCCCTGTTTGTCAGTCTGTTAAGATTTTCCCCTTCCTTCTGAGATTCAGCCAGCATAACATCCACAAATGTTTTATGCAGGATCCGCTGAAGCTCCGGATTGGCTCCATACTGTATATTACACGCAAGTCCCAGGAGCATCTGATCTCCGGATGTATAGTTTGACCTCTTTATCTCTGAAATTTCCTGCGGCGTTGGTCTTGGAATCTCTTTACTTACGATCACCGTATTTCTCTTTGAATTTCTCAGTTCCTGCTGCAATCTGAACAGTTCATTTGCATAAGTAAGCTTATCTTCTGCCCCGTTTATCCTGCAGAAACAGTTATAAAAAAAACGGCTGTCATTTCCCCTTAACAGAATGCTCTCGCGGATATCATCCAGGCCGTTTCCCTTTATCCATGCATTTGTACAATTTGTAAGCGAAGGTCTGATTCCATACAGTCTCTCATTGTTAAGTTCATTCTGAATCTCATCTCTGACCTTTTTCACACAATATCCCTGCGGAAATGGCCGCAAACCTTCCATCTGCAAACTGTCTGAAAGAACGGAACCCGGATCTGTTTTCAGATATCCCTGATCCCCTGCATACTGAAGCAGTACTACATCACAGCCTGCATTGGAAAGAATCGATATGAGCATTAACTCATAATTGCTTATCTGCCCTTCATATAATATTTTAGGGATATGGTTCTCTCCAAGCTGATTTACAATGCGTTCAAATTTATAATACAACCAGCACATGAACTTGATATATGCGTTCCTGAGCATATTCTCGGTTTTCCCGGCTTTTCGCAGGGAATCCAGAGAGTCATAAATGGAGGCTGCCACATTCTGTCTCTGAAACTCATTCATCCTTGGCAGCCATTTTCTCAGACTGACATGGATAAAATCCATACTCATCTGAAAATCCATTCCCATTATTTCATTATAATATGCAAGATTCCCCTCATCGGGATTAGGTATCTTCCCTTCGATAACCACTCCGGTTCTTCTTGCTGTATCATAATATTTCTTTATAAATTCGCCGACTTCTTCAGAATATCCGTTGATACGGTAGAAATAAACACCTTTCTCCCGCCTGCTGTTCAGTTCGACAAAATAATCACTGAGGTTTTGAATTTTTTTGTGTTCCAACATATAAGTATCTCACCTTCAATATCTGCTTATCTTATTTCTGTTCATGATAAGTTCTACAGCAATTTCATAAAATAATGCGGAACCATAATTTTCTCCAAATTTTCGTATAAATTCTACCTCAAAATTGTATCATATTGCTATTTATATTTCAAGAAAATTCCCCTGTTCTTTCCATGGCTTATTCCCCTGAAATGTGCTATGATGTAGTTGCTGACTCGGTCCTTCACACTGTGATGGGCCGGATTACCTGCAGTATTTTATTGAATTTCTATAAGGTACCCTATTTACGGGAATTTTTGTAGATATGTCAGAAGGAGTGTTATGAAAAATAATGTTTTATATTACAGTGTAGGTCCATTACTCTATTGTCCTGCCAACAGAATATCCATCACTGATTCTCTGATAAATGAAAGATTCGGGAACAGATTTTCTCTTGCTCTCTGTCTTGAAGATACCATAAACGACGATCATGTTGAAGAAGCCGAGCAGATACTGATTTCTTCTCTCAGCCAGATATTCATACAGCATGAACAAAAGCCATTCTATCTGCCCAAAATATTTATCCGGGTTCGGAATCCACAGCAGATTCAGAGATTAACAAAAGCTCTTGGGCAATCCATTAAGATTGTTACCGGTTTCATCGTCCCTAAATTCAGCCCGGATAACGCACAAAGTTATATTGAGCAGATGATCCTCGTCAATGAACTTGTCGCAAAAAAGCTTTACATGATGCCTATTTACGAAAGTCCTTCCATTATAGATTTGCGAAACAGAATTGATATTCTCTATTTGTTAAGGGATTCTTTAGCCAGAATTGAAGATCTTATATTGAATATACGTGTTGGCGGAAATGATCTGTGCCATATGTTTGGGTTTCGCAGACATGCCAATGAATCTATTCACAGCATCAGACCTGTTTCAGATATTTTCTCAGATATTATCACTGTATATGGTATGGATTATGTGATTTCCGGTCCTGTATGGGAATATTATGCCGGTGACAGCTGGAAAGAAGGAATGATTCAGGAAATCCGGGAGGATAGACTTTGCGGTTTCATCGGAAAAACCGTTATCCACCCTTCACAGATCCCTGTAGTAAACAGAGCTTATCAGGTTTCACGAAATGACTACCTTGACGCACGGGCGATTTTAAACTGGAATGCTGATTCTGCTTCCCTTGTTGCAGGAAGCAAAACCAGAGAAAGAATGAATGAATATAAAACCCATCTGAACTGGGCTAAGAAAACAGTTTATCTTTCAGAAGTTTTCGGAATAACAGAATAAGTATTACCCTTCTCACGCATCCGCAAGCTTCTTAATGATTCCACAGCATTTATAATGTGTAAGTGGATAGTATTCTACAGGTGTATGTTTCTCTTCGGCAAGTCTGACAATATGCTCCAACTGAGGATTTCCCTTATATCGCTCATCGATCAGCACCTTCCAGGGAATTCTCCTCAGTAATACTCTTGTTGTCTCTCCGATCCCCGGTTTGATCAGATTAATATCGTCAACACCGAAATTCTTTCCTATATTTATTACCTCATCAATACCCTGACTTTCCACTCTTTTTTCCAGATCAGGTGTATTCTCCATATTAAATTCCTTTTCAATGGTTTCAATAAAGTCATATGACAGATCAGAATCTGTCAGTTCTCCGTAATAGACTGCCCCATGGAAATCATCTCTGCCTATTATGTCATCTCTCAGAAAAGTACGGCTGATAAGGCCGGATACTGTACTGTTCAGGCAGGAACTTGGGATCAGGATATCTTCATGTGTTCCGCAAAGCTCCGTAACATTTGCCGGATCTGCCACTACCGCTATGTCAGCAGAAACCCCTTCATATGCAGAGATATCTTTCTTCAATTCATTCAGGATCGCACCCTTGCCAATCCATCCGTCCACAAATAAAATCTGCTGCGGTCTGTACTTTTCAAGCAGATACTTCATGGCATTATCGTCAATCCCTCTTCCTCTGATAATTGAAATGGAATAATGCGGCACATTTATACCATATTTGAATTTGATGTATCGCTTCACAAGGATACCAATTGGGATTCCCGCTCTGGCAAGGGATACCAAGACAATTTTCTTTCCCTTATTCTCTATGATCTTATCTGCCAGCATTCCTACTGCATTGGCAACCGGCTTCGCATAATGTTTCAGCGCATTATGATATACCTGCATATACTGATCTGTAGGAACATATTCAACAGGCAGCATCTCGCTGTAATGTTTTCCGGACTGAATCAGTTTCTCCCTCACTTTGGCAGGCTGAGGTTCTACCAGCCCGGTAATATCCTTCAATAATAAAATCACATCTTCTTCTGAATAGGAACTTCTCAAATCAGCACCACCTTACAACTGTAATATCCTTGTTCTGCATCCGGACAGCATTTATCAGCGTTTCCTGACTTTCCTTTATTTCCGGGGAATCTGTGACAATCAATACCTTGTCATATTTTTCTATATCGTAAATAAACGTTCTCCTGTCCGGATCATATAAACTTTTCAGTTCATATCTGCTGTGAAGGGGATACTCTTTTTCCAGACTCACAGCAATGGGACTTCTTGTAGTCGAATGGCACCTTACTTCGGCTCCCTCTTTTTCCATCTTTCTTCCGATATAAAATGCAGGGAACATAAACTCCTCAGTGCCGATCACCAGTATTCTTTTGCCAGATATATTATCAGCCATGTTTCCGGTTTTCTCCCGGATTTCTCTCCACAGATTCTCACATGCTTCTTCATATTTCCCGGAATCAATCAGTCTGCGGGCATCCATCCGGTTTTTAACATAAATCGTTGTATACTCTGTGGCCTTATCCGGACATTTATAATAAAATCCGTCTCCCTTAAATGTTTCTGCTCTGTCTCCGTAAGTACTGTGATCCGTTTTTACCAGATAATACAGGGAAATCCCCTGTCTCTTATAACGTTCCAGATTCTCCTCGCTCATTCCGTTTAACAGAGATGCTACTGAATATTTAAATTTTCCGTCATATTCCCTGTCAAGAATACTGATGATATTCCGAATTGTTTTTCCGGTAGTTACTTCATCCTCGATAAATATGATCCGATCCGTCTCCGCCGCTGCTCTGTCAATATCATCTTTTACCAGCTTCTGCTCTGTGGCATGGCTGTGTTCCTCGGAAAAAAACAGATAATTCACGCCGGGAATAACTTCTCTGGTGGTCTGAATATAATCTGCCCCCACAGTAATCGCTGCCTGAGCACCTATGGCAGTTGCTGTCTCCGCAAAGCCCACCAGCAAAAGTTTTTCATCTTTGTATTTCTCCCTGAAAGTATCTGCCAGAGCAGCAAATAAATCCAGTGCCTTTGATGGCACTACCGGAATATGCTTTCCCTGAAGCGGATCCACTACCAGATAGTTTCTCTTCGTATTATTTTCCCTTTTTGCGATCTTTACTAAATCCTTCTCAGTATATTCCATCTTTACTCCTTCTACTGATATGATCTGAAAAATGCCTGCAACTTGGTCAGAGCTTTCGTCAATGCCTCTGTCTCCTCCACATTTAGGCCTTTAAGTACAGCCAGTACCATCTTCTCATGGAAATCTTTATGATGATAATAAGCTTTCTTCCCCTGTTCTGTCAGGGAGATCAGCACAACCCTTCGGTCCTCCTGACTTCTCATACGCTGGATATATCCCTTCTTTACAAGATTATTCACAGCGATCGTCAATGTACCCACAGTCACATTCAGTTCTCTGGCTACTGTTGACATATTCTTCTGTTCCCGGATACCTACTGCATTAATAATGTGCATATCATTGACGGAAATATTCTTATATTCTCCCGTAATCAATGCCCGTTCTTCCAGGTCCAGAATCTCATTAAATAAATTGACCAGTACATCATTAATTGCCTCATAATGGTTCATCCGGTTACCTCCCTCTTTTTGCTACAGCAATTCCATATAGCATTGCTGTAGCATGTTTGTACATTATGGTTATATTGCTACCTATTATACACTAAAATACTTTGTCTCACAAAGCATTTCTGGCAGGTTTTCAAAGAATTTCTCTCTTAATTCTTTCTTTGAACCATGAAATTTGTTATAATGGACAGATAGATTACAATTCATACGCTCCTGTCTCATTTCCGTATGCAGTCTGCAATGAATTTGGGATACGGTACTGAGGACAGCAATACAGGCTGCAGATTGCTGTAACTGTTCAGCACTCTCACTGTTAAGAACTATTTTAGTTAAAGGGAATTTTCTATGAAAAAAAATAATATGCCACTTAATTTACGGGAGAGAATCAACTCCCGGATCAGTCTTCTATGTTCTGTTATTGTTCTGGTTCTGCTCGTTCTGGTGATGCATCAGATGGATTACACCCTGATCCGTAAACCGCAGAAAGAAGCAGCAGAAGCAGCGGCTCTCAAGGAACAGCAGGATAAGATCAAAGCTGAAACACCTGTCATCTCCACTGCAAGTGTAATTGCTGTTGGAGATAATCTTTATCACAGCAAGCTGTATGAATCCGGCGAAAATGACTCCGGCATATGGAATTATGACCATATCTACACTCATGTTCTGGACCAGATCCAGGCTGCAGACGTAGCCATGATCGACCAGGAAACGGTTTTTGCTCCAAGCCACGATGCTGTCAGCACTTATCCTTCTTTTGCCACTCCCCAGGAAGTGGGAGATGCCATTATCAAAGCAGGGTTTGATGTAGTGGAATCTGCCACAAATCACGCCGATGATTATGGATATGACTATCTGAAAAGTACTCTGGATTTCTGGAGCACCAATTATCCGGATATTCCTGTACTTGGCATCCACGCCACCCAGGAAGATGCAGACACTGTCAAAGTAAAAGAAGTGAATGGTATTAGGATTGCTTTTCTCGACTATACATACGGCACCAATAATTCCGGTGCAGGCGAAGGATATGAGTACATGATCGATATCTTTGATAAGGATAAGATCACCACAATGATTCAGAAAGCCAAAGAAATCAGCGACTGCATCATCTTTGTGGCTCACTGGGGAACAGAAGATGAAACCATGCCAAATGAATACGAGAAACAATGGGCCGCTTTTCTGATGCAGCAGGGTGTTGATGTGATCATTGGCGGTCATCCGCATGTGCTTCAGCCTTACGGACAGCTTTCTGATGACCAGGGACACAATACCACCATATTCTACTCCCTCGGAAACTTTGTTTCCACTCAGCAGGAACTCCCGGAACTTCTGGAAGGAATGGCAAGTTTTACCATACAGAAATCAACTCTGAACGGCAAATCAACCATCCAGATCCTTTCTCCGGAAGTGAAACCTATGGTCATGCATTATGATTACGATAACGGAGAATACGGACCATATATGCTGGATGATTATACAGAAGAACTTGCTTCTTCCCACAGTGTAAGAAATGTGATCGGTGATGAGTTTACTCTCGATAACCTGAAAGCCAAATTTAAGGAAATCATGTCCATGAATGTGAAGCCTTCCACAAATACAAACCTGCTGAACGTCAAGTTTGACTGGGAGGGCAACATGATCGACAAAACTACCGGAAATGTAGTGGAAGATACAGAATCCATCCACTCCTGGGAATATCAGGCAGACACATCAGACGGAACCGAAGACTCTTCCGACAGTTCTGACAGCTCTTCGGATGAAAGTTCCGATGATTCTTCAAACGAATATGACAGCGGTTATTGATGAATGCCCAGCAGTTTCTCTGCATTCTGTCTGGTCACATCAATGACCTCTTCTGCTGTAATTCTCTTCAGTTCTGCGATTGCCTGTGCTACATAAGGCAGATTTAATGACGAATTTCTCTTACCTCTGTTTGGCTCTGGAGACATATAGGGACAGTCTGTTTCCAGAACAAGCTGAGACAGGGGTGCATACTGAACCGTCTCTTTCAGTTTCTTTGCGTTCTTAAAAGTGACAACTCCGCCGATTCCCAGATACAGTCCCATTTTCAGATATTCTGCCGCAATCTCCCTGCTGTATGAAAAACAATGAATGATACCGCCATACATACCACCCTGCATATATTCTCTGACGATATTCAGAGTATCCTCGGCAGCTTCTCTGCTGTGGATCATAAACGGAAGCTTCTCTTCTCTGGCAATGTCAAGCTGGGCGCGAAACATTTTCTTCTGGATCTGATGTTCCTCTTCTTCCTTATGCCAGTAATAGTCCAGCCCGATCTCACCGATTGCCACCATCTTGTCCATATGGGATAATCTGCGAATCTCATCCAGAGTCTCCTGTGTCATCTTATCTGCATCATCCGGATGGATTCCCACTGCTCCATATACAAAAGGATATTTCTCCATCAGTTTCACAGTATCCTGAAAACCGCCTACAGATGCACAGACATTCACAATCTTCTCAATCCCTCCATCGTACATAGACATAAGAAGCGCTTCCCTGTCTGTGTCAAAGGCCTCGTCATCATAGTGCGCATGTGTATCAATAATCATTTTTTCCAATCTCCTCATGTAATCTTATAGCAATTCCATGAAATAATGCAATCAAGACAGTTCAGCAGGGTGCGAAGGACAAGGAAGATATCTGCAGGCGTGCTGACGCACGGCAAAGATATCTGACGCAGGACTTTGCGCTCTGATAAACCGGATCAATATACATTATTTATGAGAATTGCTATAGTCCAGTTAAAAATCTGTTATAAAATTACCAGCTCATCCCCCGGGTGGATCACACCTCCATGGAGAACCTTCGTAAAAACTCCCTGTTTCGGCATAATGCACTCTCCCATTTTCTTAAAGATCGCACATCCGCTGTGGCATTCTTTTCCAATCTGTGTCAGCTCCAGGACTACATCATTGCACTGGAATTTCGTGCCGATCGGAAGTGTGGCAAAGTCGATTCCCTGAACCACCAGGTTCTCTCCGAATGCCCCGTCTTCTACCTCTGCACCTCTGGCGCGAAAATCTTCAATCTTGTCAAAAGAGAGCAGACTTACCTGACGGTGCCATTTGCCGGCATGGGCATCACCCTCGATTCCCCAGTCCTCAATTACTTTAATCTCCGGAACACTTGTCTTCTGTATTCCCTTTCTTTCACTTGTACAAACCGCAATTACTTTTCCCATAAGATTATCCCTTTTACCTTCCTGTTTTAGTTTCAGATACTGTTTTCGTACCTGCTCTTCCGTTTCTTGCCGTCAGCTTATCTTCTCTGCTTTGGCTCACCGATTTCTCTTTTCGTCAGTACATTCTGACGCTACTCTGCTTTCTTATCCCTGTTATCGCCATCAGTTATCTTGCGCAGTTCCCTGCTTCCCCTGTCATGATCTCAATGCCATGTCCAAGCGCATCAATAATATACTCCAGGCTCTCTTTTACAGCTTTCGGACTTCCCGGAAGATTGATGATCAGTGTTTTTTTTCGGATACCTGCCGTAGAACGGCTGAGCATGGCGCGTTTCGTGATAGTCATGCTGTACGCACGCATTGCCTCCGGAATCCCCGGTACACGTCTGTCAATAATATCCTCCGTTGCCTCCGGTGTAATATCTCTGGGTGAAAAACCGGTTCCGCCTGTTGTCAGGATCAGTTCCGCTGTGCCGCTGTCTGCAATTTCCGCCATTCTCTCTGACAACATCTTTCTGTCATCCGGCAGAACATCTTCAGACACAACCTCATATCCATTCTTCTCAACAATCTCTCGGATCGCAGGTCCGCTTAAATCCTCACGTTCTCCGCGATATCCCGTATCACTGGATGTAATGATCGCTACTCTTTTCATTTTATAAAAACCTCCCTGTCGGGCAGATAATTTTTTTCGTTATCTGCCATTCTGTATTTCCATTATACACATTTCTTTCATTTTACCCAACAAATATTTTGCAAATCGCAAAGTAATTCGTGGATATCAAAAATGAAAATCTCCACTCTTACCGCCCGTCTTTTCAACCAGATGAATATTGGACATTACCATATGCTTGTCAATTGCCTTACACATATCATAAATCGTCAGAAGCGTCACCTGAACCCCTGTCAGTGCCTCCATTTCCACACCGGTCTTGCCTTCTGTTTTCACTGTACAGAAAGCGCGGATAATTCCGTTTGTCTCATCCAGTTCATAGTCTACGGAACATTTCTGGATTGGAAGCGGATGGCACATGGGAATCAACTCAGAAGTCCTTTTCACTCCCATAATCCCCGCTACACGTGCTACTCCAAGCACATCTCCCTTTTTCACAGAACCCTCTTTCACAGCCTCCATGATTGCTTCTCCTACATGAATCTCACCTGTGGCAACTGCTGTTCTGTAAGTGATATTTTTCCCGGAAACGTCTACCATAACTGCGTTTCCGTTCTCATCAAAATGATTAAAACCCTGTGACATGATCAAAATCCCCCTGTTTAAGTTTTTACAAAAAGCGAGGCTCTTATTGTACGGGAACATACAATAAAAGCCTCGCCTGTTCATCACGATACGGTTGGAGTCTTTACCCACCGAAATTGACGACACCATGAATACTCATGAGTCAGTCACTCCCCTTTATCTAAATATTAATATAGCTTTTGAGAGTGTATTTGTCAAGATAATATTCGTAAGTTTTCACACATTTTCGCTACCATTCGCTTTGTTCGCAGTAATACAAAGATCAGCAGATTTCTGCACCTGCAGGCATTTCCTTTTCCGGTACCATCAGGGAAAGGTTTCCGTCTGCATCTTCTGCGCAGAGGATCATTCCTTCACTGAGTACACCGGCAAGTTTGGCTGGTTTCAGGTTTGTGACTACCATAACCCTCTTACCTACCATTTCTTCTGCACTGTAGTGTGCTTTGATTCCGGATACGATCTGGCGCACCTGGCTGCCGATCTGTACCTGTGAGCAGAGCAGTTTCTTTGATTTCTTTACTTCTTCACATTTGATGATCTTACCAACCTGGAACTGAAGCTTGCCGAAATCTTCAAATGTGATCTCAGGTTTTGCTTCGATATCAATTACGTCTTCTTTTTCTTCTTTTGCAGGTTCTTCTGCTTTCGGCGGATGAAGCTCTGCCACCTTTGCAAGTACCTCTTTCAGGTCAAGGCGGGCGAAAAGGATCTCCGGTTTTTCAGTTACTTTATTTCCTGACGGATAGAGGCCAAAGGTCTTAAGGTCTTCCAGTTCTCTGTCCTGTGCATTTAACTGGGCAAGGATTCTCTCTGTTGTTTCCGGCATAAAGGATTTCAGCAGAACCGCACCAATGCAGATTCCCTCAACCAGATTGTAGAGAACTGTTGCAAGGCGGTCTTTTTTCTCTTCATCCTTAGCAAGAGCCCATGGCATTGTTTCGTCGATGTATTTGTTGCAGCGTTTGAAGATTGTGAATACTTCCGTCATTGCATCTGCAACACGGAGTTTATCCATTTTTTCGTTTACTTTGGCAGGCACGGAGAGAATGAAGTTCTTCAGATCATCATCTACAGGTTCTGTGACGCCTTTGTTTTCTACCACACCGCCGAAGTATTTGTTTGACATGGAGATGGTACGGTTTACAAGATTTCCGAGGGTGTTAGCAAGTTCAGAATTGAGACGCTCTACCATCAGTTCCCATGTGATCACACCATCATTCTCAAATGGCATTTCGTGAAGTACGAAGTAGCGAACTGCATCTACACCGAAGAAGTCTACCAGTTCATCTGCATAGATTACATTTCCTTTGGATTTACTCATCTTACCATCGCCCTGAAGAAGCCATGGATGTCCAAATACCTGTTTCGGAAGCGGCAGATCCAGTGACATCAGGAAAATCGGCCAGTAAATTGTATGGAAACGGATGATGTCTTTACCGATCAGATGCAGGTCTGCAGGCCAGAGTTTATTGAACTGTTCTGTGCTTTCGCCATCGCAGTCGTAGCCGATTCCTGTGATGTAGTTTGTAAGGGCATCAAGCCATACATATACTACGTGTTTCGGATCAAAGTCTACCGGGATTCCCCATTTGAAGGAAGTTCTGGATACACAGAGATCCTGAAGTCCCGGGAGAAGGAAGTTGTTCATCATCTCGTTTTTACGGGATTCCGGCTGGATGAAATCCGGATGTGTATTGATGTAGTCGATAAGTTTGTCAGCATATTTGCTCATTTTGAAGAAGTATGCTTCTTCTTTTGCAGGTACACATGGGCGTCCGCAGTCCGGACATTTGCCGTCTACAAGCTGGGATTCTGTAAAGAAAGATTCGCATGGTGTACAATACATTCCTTCATAGTGTCCTTTGTAGATGTCGCCTTTTGCGTACATTTTTTTGAAGATTTTTTTGACCTGTTTTTCGTGGTCTTCATCTGTGGTACGGATGAATTTGTCGTAGGATGTGTTCATCAGATCCCAGATTCTTTTGATCTCACCGGATACGTTGTCTACGAATTCTTTTGGGGTGATTCCGGCTTCTTCGGCTTTTAATTCGATTTTCTGGCCGTGTTCGTCGGTTCCTGTCTGGAAGAATACGTCGTAGCCCTGCTGGCGTTTGTAGCGGGCGATGGCGTCGGCTAAAACTACTTCATAGGTGTTGCCGATATGGGGTTTGCCGGATGTGTAGGCGATGGCGGTGGTGATGTAGTATTTCTGTTTTTCCATGGGTTTGTTGTCTCCTTTTTTAATGTGGACGCCCGGGAAATTATTTCTCTTTCTATGCGGTTTCGGGATCTAGTACAGCGTTTCGTAAATAACTATACCAATCGCGTAGGATGCGGATTCGAGTGTGCTGGTATAAAAACGCAGGCGTAGCGGGCTACGCTGAGGCTTTTAGACCTGTGCAATCGGATTCGCAGACAAGTGAGTGGTATAGTTATTTCGAAAACGATGTACTAGTAACTCTAAGTGTCTGAAAATCTGCTAAAAGCATTCGCAAAAATCTCAAACTCGCTTCGCTCAGACAGTGAGATTTTTGTTCATAACGCAGATTTCCAGGCACTAAGATTTACACGATCCCTGCAAATGCATAGAAAGAGAAATAATTTCCCAGGCTGATTTTTGAAATGGTAACAACTGCTCCTTATTTATGGAAGAAAAACATAAATTCTTCATGGTAGGAAGGAACTGGTGTTGGGGGAAATAATTCCTCTCTGTCGCAGTGTGATCCTGCCCGGAGGGCTTTTTTATGTTATAGGAACATTACAGAGTAATTTCCTATAACATAAAAAACGTCTCCTCAGATTATCTGAGAAGACGAGTATTACCCGTGTTACCACTTCTGTTCGTTTCCGGGCTCGCGCGGGGAAACCTTGGGAGGTACATTGTGATACCTCTACGCTGTAACAGGCGTGCCTGTCGCTGCCTAAAGCTGTTGGCTCTCAGCAGTGCCTCTCGGAAGCCATCTTCAACCTGCTCCTTGCATATCCCTCTCAGCCTTTGAATCTGTGATATATGATCCATGGGGATTTCTCTGTAATACGGTCTGCGGATCTACTCTCTTCTTCAATGAGTTTGTGTTATTTCGTGACAGCACTCCGCTCTGTGATCGTGGAACGCTGTTAGCTATAGGAAATAGTTATTTCCTGTTATAGGGAAAATATAGCACATTTTGGTGGATTTGTAAACCCACATTGAAGTTGTCGCTTTTATAGATCTGATGTCTTATCAAGAAGTTCCTTTACTCCTTTTAGTGCTACATCAATTTTCCGTTCTTCCAGATGGTAATTTAATACATAACGAGTTCTTGCCTCCCACAGGGAAAACATTTCACTATGGTCTTCTATATATTCTGTCACCAAAAGGTCTGCACCATTCTCTTTTCCTATTCGCAGTAACTGATCTATATCATGTGTTTTAGGGTATTCAATTCCTGACATCTCTAACTGATATTTCAGATTCAGTTCTACTGCCTGCTGTAAATGATAACCAATGTAATTTAAATATGCTTCGTCACTCCCCATTTGATTACGAATCATAACAGCAACATTATAATTGCTTATCGATTTATCCAGCAATGTCTCGCTCATATACGGTAACTCCTTTCTTTGTTATTTCTTCATACATACGGGAATCTACCGTATAGTTTGTCCATATATCATACATAAATGACAGTGTTTCTTTAAAAGTAATTTTCTGATCCTGTTTCAGTACAATGTAAAAATCCACATCACTTCCCATGTGACATGTATCCTGTACACTTGATCCAAATACAACTATTTTTTCCACATTAGAGTCTTCTTTTATATTATTTATCATTTGTTTTACTTTTTTCTGTTGTATAGGATATATCTTTTCACAATTTTCAAATGGATCTTGAATACATACTCTCCATTCTTTTTTTTGATCTGCTGTTTTTCTTTTGTAAAAAAGTGGAACTGTTCTTGTCTTAGTCATATAGGCTCCCCCTTTTTTGAAAGTATTTTATTTGTAATATTATATCCTGTATTTGTTTTGTGTACAAGAGTTGTAAAATAGATTTTCTAAACTATGTTACTGTTCACTCCGTTCACAGTAACGTAGCCAAAATTCATTCCAGATTGCCTGCGGCAATGGAATTTTGGCTTGTATGTCTCGGGATTTTGGCATATTCATGCCAAAACACCTCGCGGGATAGTGGTGTGTGAACAGTAACCAAACTATAACAATTCTATAAAATAATAATTTTATATCTTGACAATTTCAATCCAATATTGTATAGTATCAATATCAGTAATGATTATCGTTATTGAACAGATTATAACTGCAACTATCCTGAACAGTTATAATAAATCATTTGCGAGTAAACAGGGAAGGGAGGAATACCATGGCGACACTGAAATACAGCCGTCAGAGGGAATCGATTAAAGAGTTTCTAAGAACCAGAACCGATCATCCTACTGCCGATGCGGTATATGAGAATATGAAGCTCATCTATCCGAATATCAGCCTCGGTACGGTATATCGCAACTTATCTCTGCTGGCTGATCTGGGAGAGATCAAGAAGCTTTCCTCTTTCGCCGGAGCGGATCACTTTGACGGGCGGACCGAGAGGCACTGCCACTTCATGTGTATCAGATGTGAGCGGATCATCGACCTTGAGAGCGAGGGAATTCACCACATTATGGACCTTGCAGGTGAGAACTTCAAAGGAAAGATTACTGATTACAGTGCCAGATTCTTCGGCCTGTGTGAGGACTGCCTGAAAGAGACAGAAGGCAACTCTGATAGTTCAAAGTAGTTTTTGCTTACATCATTAGTGGCCAAATTGGGAATAACAACTAATGATAAAAAGTTGCAAAAAAGCTAAAATTAAACTTGACTTTTTCAATCAAGTATGGTAATCTAAAATTACAGAAAACAGTAATAATTACTATTATTAAAAATTACTTTTTCTACCGCACAGACGGAAAGCAGTAAGAACTAAACGATGCTGAGATAATCAATTTATTTTCTGGCATCCCTAATAAATTCATTAAAAAGAAAAGGAGATTTTAATTATGACAAAATGGGTATGTAGTGTATGTGGTTATGTTTATGAAGGTGAGAAAGCTCCGGAAGCCTGTCCTGTATGTAAGGCACCGGCTGATAAATTCGTAAAGCAGGATGGCGAAATGTCATGGGCTGCTGAACACGTTGTAGGTGTTGCTCAGGGATCCAGCGAAGACATCATGGCTGATTTAAGAGCAAACTTCCAGGGTGAATGCTCTGAAGTTGGTATGTATCTTGCAATGGCAAGAGTTGCTCACAGAGAAGGATATCCGGAAATCGGTTTATACTATGAAAAAGCAGCTTATGAAGAAGCAGAACATGCTGCTAAATTCGCTGAATTATTAGGTGAAGTTGTAACAGACAGCACAAAGAAAAACCTTCAGATGCGTGTAGAAGCCGAGAACGGTGCTACAGCTGGTAAAACAGACCTTGCTAAACGTGCAAAAGCTGCTAACCTTGACGCTATCCATGATACAGTTCATGAAATGGCAAGAGACGAAGCAAGACATGGAAAAGCATTCGCTGGTCTTCTTAAGAGATACTTCGGAGAATAATTCTATCGGAAAATCGCATAAAATAAACCTTTTAAAGGGAGAACCTCAATGGTTCTCCCTTTTTATCCGTTCGTATTTTCATCATTGGAAGCTTAACTGGATTTCGCCTGAAGTCTGGCAACCTGATCTGTCAAAGCATTCATCTTAACCTCATTAATCATAATCCTGTTCATCCAGGTAGCCGACACATCCATCTTATTGATAAGATTCAGATGATTCTCTGCAAGGATAGAAATATTCCTATCCGTTATGTTCTCCAAATGCAGTTTGATATCTGCAAAGTTATTTCTGGTCTCTTCTTCAAAACGCTTCTGACTTTCTTCCATTCGGTTCATCTGGCTTTCGAATTTATCCATTTGGCTTTCGAATCCATCCATTCGACTTTCGAATTTATCCATTCGCGTTCCAAGTCCTCTGACCTCCGTCAAAACGGCTTCCAGTATTTGTCTGTCCGTCACCAATTCCACCTCCTCTGTAGCCCGTATCGTTCTTTTATATGTGATTGATTATATCATATCTATAAAAATATGTCTATAAAAAATCCATAAACATACGATGCAAAATAATCTGACAGTTACTGTTCACTCCGTTCTCAGTAACGTAGCCAAAATTCATTCCAGAGTACCTGCGGCAATGGAATTTTGGCTTGTATGTCTCGGGATTTTGGCATGTTCATGTCAAAACACCTCGCGGGATAGTGGTGTGTGAACAGTAACATCTGACATTCTATTTGTTATTATTATTCATCTTCGCCTCAATCGCCGCACCAACCCTGTTATAAACAGTCACAGCATCCTGAATATGCGGAATCGTATTTCCATCTGCTCCTGAAGCACCTGCGGAAACAAATATATATTCCCTGCCCTCAATCTCCGCAAAACTCACCAGACAGTGCCCTGCCTCACTGGTATAGCCGGTCTTGCCACCGAGGATTTTTCCACCTGTGACTGTCGGATCAGACAGATTTTTAAACATTGTACTGTAGTAAGTAATTCCATCCGGGTGGATATTTGTAACTCCGGTAGAATGTCTGGAGGTCTCCACAATCTCACGAAACGTATCATTCTTAATGCAATACTTCATCAAAACAGCAATATCCTTAACCGTACTGTAATGATCCGGGTTATGCAGTCCTGTAGAGTCACAGAAATTGGTATTCTCCATTCCAAGCTTCCTTGCTTTCTTATTCATCAGCTCCGCAAAATCCGCCTCTGAACCACTGATTGTATCTGCCAGCGCAATACAGCACTCTGCCCCCGAAGGCAGCATCGCACCATAGAGAAGATCAATCACCCGAACCTCTTCCCCCGGCTGAAAACCTGCCTGTGTAGCATCCTGCTCATATAATCCGGTGAACATCTCATTCGTCAGAGTAATTTTCTCATCCAGATCATCAAAATTCTCAATCCCCAATATCACAGTCATAATCTTCGTCATAGAAGCCGGATAAATCTGAGCCTCCCCGTTAATCTCACCCAGAATCTTACCTCCCCTGGCCTGCATCAGGATCGCATTCGGACTGTTGATCCCACTGATATCCACTTCCTTCAGAACCGGCTGCTCAAACTGCTCAAACCACTCCTTCACGCCCTTATTCCATCCGATCATGATAACCAGCGCACAGATAATGATCACCTCAACAAACACACAAGCCACAATCCTGCCCCGATATCTCCATGCATAACTTCTTCTACCGCTCTTTTTCCGTCTCCTGCCAGCCACAATAACGCCTCCTGTTTCTTCTCTTAATTCCCCTTACTATAACACACCCTTACCAAATCTTGTAATCTTCCATTCCTGCACACATACATTTCATCTTTTCCCCTATCTCCAATACCTTCCCTTTCTCTTCTTCCCGTGAAACCATTGTACAGCGCAGGAAAATATTTGTTTTCTGATACATCTACAGGAGGTGTAGCAATACTTAGCTTCCGGGAATTTGCGTTATGCCGGAAAAATTCACTGTCTGAGCGAAGCGAGTTTGAATTTTTATGGCATGGTTTTAGCAAATTTCCGGAAGCTTAGTATTCCTGCCTCCGCAGCCGTATCAGAAAACAAATATTTTCCTGCGCGTCCCCATACCCGCCACCCCCAAAAAGAAACGCAAAAAGACCCCCGGAGCATCTCCGAGAGTCTTAAATTGCTAAAATCTATTATGCTAATTTCATCGGGTTGATCTTCACACCAGGTCCCATTGTCGGAGCAATAACAACGCTCTTTAAATACTGACCTTTCAGTGTGCTTGGTCTAGCCTTAACGATAGCATCGATCAGCGTCTGGAAGTTGTCGCTTAACTGTTCCTCTGTAAAGGATGCTTTACCAACCGGAACATGAATGATGTTGGTTTTATCAAGACGGTACTCAATCTTACCTGCTTTGATATCGTGAACAGCTTTAGTAACGTCCATTGTTACTGTACCAGCTTTCGGGTTTGGCATTAAACCTTTCGGTCCAAGTACACGACCAAGACGACCTACAACACCCATCATATCTGGAGTTGCAACAACAACGTCAAAGTCTAACCATCCTTCGTTCTGGATCTTCGGAATAAGATCCTCAGCTCCTACGAATTCAGCACCTGCTGCTTTTGCTTCTTCAGCTTTAGCATCTTTAGCGAATACTAAAACACGAACTTTTTTACCAGTACCATGTGGCAGAACTACTGCACCACGGATCTGCTGGTCTGCATGACGTCCATCGCAGCCTGTACGGATATGAACTTCGATAGTTTCGTCAAATTTAGCAACTGCAGCTTTTTTAACTAAGCTGATAGCTTCTGCGGTATCATATAATGTAGCGCGGTCTACTGCTTTAGCAGCTTCCACGTATTTCTTTCCTCGTTTCATTTCTATAACCTCCTGTGGTATTTGCGGGGAACGCCCTCCCACTTACTATTTAATATTAAAATTAATCAACTACTTCGATTCCCATACTTCTTGCAGTACCAGCGATCATGCTCATAGCTGCTTCAAGGGATGCTGCATTTAAGTCTTTCATCTTAAGTTCAGCGATTTCCTGAACCTGAGCTTTAGTAACCTTAGCAACTTTTGTCTTGTTCGGTACGCCGGAACCTGATTTAATCTTAGCAGCTTTCTTAAGAAGAACTGCAGCCGGCGGAGTTTTGGTTATGAAGCTGAAACTTCTGTCTGCATAAACAGTGATAACTACAGGAATGATTAAGTCTCCCTGATCTGCTGTTCTTGCATTGAACTCTTTTGTGAACTGAACGATATTTACACCGTGCTGTCCAAGAGCTGGACCTACAGGTGGTGCTGGAGTTGCTTTACCAGCCGGAATCTGTAATTTGATATATCCTGTTACTTTCTTTGCCATTTTTCGGCACCTCCTATGTGGTATTGGCGGGGGTTTATGGTCCCTCCCACGATATTGTTACCTTTGCTTGTTACATCTGTTTGATTTCTGCGAAACTAATTTCTACCGGCGTTTCGCGGCCGAAAAGTTCAACATTGATCGTTGCTGTCTGTTTCTGCACATTAAGGGCAGTGATAACACCAACGGTATCTTTCCAGGCACCGCCTGTGACAACAACTGTATCACCCTCTGCGAAATCGACCTGAATTTCCTCTTTCTTGATACCAAGAGGAAGCATCTCTTCCTCGGTCAACGGTACCGGCTTGGACCCTGGTCCAACGAAGCCTGTCACACCTCTGGTGTTACGGACAACATACCATGTATCGTCATTCATAACCATGTTGAGAAGTACATAGCCAGGAAACATTTTCTTCTGAACCTGTTTCAGAGCCCCGTTTTTCAGCTCAGCCACTTCCTGCAGCGGAACACGAACTTCAAGGATCTGGTCTTCCAGGTGTCTGTTTTCGATGGTTTTTTCAATATCGACTTTTACTTTGTTCTCATACCCGGAATAAGTATGAACAACATACCATTTCGCTTCTGACATACAATCACCTTATCCTTATTTCATTAAAAGATTAATGCCTTCGAGAATAAATGAATCCATGACGCTGATCAGTACGCAAAGCACGATCGACACGCAAACTACCACGATAGTCTGCTTAATCAGTTCATTGCGGTCTGTCCAGACAATCTTCCTGAATTCTGACTGAAGTCCCTGAAACCAACTCTTCTTCTGGCTCTTGCCAGCAGATTTTTCATTTCCTTGCATAGCCTGACCTCACAATTCTCTGTGAGTAACTGTTTCGTCCAGTTACCTTGGATTACTTTGTTTCCTTATGCAGAGTGTGTTTGCGGCAGAACTTACAATATTTCTGAGTTTCCATTCTCTCAGGATGGTTCTTTTTCTCCTTAGTCATATTGTAGTTACGCTGCTTGCACTCGGTACATGCTAATGTAATCTTAACGCGCACAACTTCCACCTCCAGTGTTTTCATTTGCATGGTCATTTTCCTCATGCCGGACGATGTATCCGTCATCTTTTCGGGCATAAAAAAAAGACCTAACTTCCATGTCGCTTGTCAAGTTTATCACACATGGCATGCCTAAGTCAAGTCTTTTCTTATTATTTATGCCTATATTTCATCGCATATTTTTTACAGGAACTTCCCTAGAGCGTGTCTGAAAAACATTTTAAATTGTTTATTTTAACCAAATTAATATTGAGGCGATACAAA
>OODD01000037.1_pt1 | contig 108102 bp, 102 predicted proteins | sample 1671311 | NCBI WGS metagenome assembly OODD01 (sample SAMN06348143, study PRJEB24527) | human gut metagenome | biome: human gut; feature: ankylosing spondylitis patient; material: feces | host: Homo sapiens | place: China | collected 2015-10 | reverse complement strand
TTTGAGGGGGTAGTGACAATTATGTCGTGGGAGTTCGAGTCTCCTTCTCTTCACACTTTTCATAAGCAATATAATTGCGGAAATAGCTCAGTTGGTAGAGCACGACCTTGCCAAGGTCGGGGTCGCGAGTTCGAGTCTCGTTTTCCGCTCAGATAAAGCTGCCCGTGAGGGTGGCTTTATTTGTATTTACACTTCTGTTTCATTTGTTTTCTTCGTTTCGTTTGCGGTAGAGTTGGTAAGAGTTGTAAATATTGTGCCAAATGCTGTAGAAGCCTCCGGCTACCGATGTAACCGGAGTCATGAATGTATACCCCATCCAAATGGCAAATACCGTGTTCTTTTGTCCCAAGGCTTGACCGGCACTAATGGGATCGTTGTAACGGGTTCCGATGTATTTCCCCGCCCAGAATTGTACGACGCAGCAAACAAGCGATATGCCGGCTATGCCAAATTGGTAAAGCGCCGATACTTCGCTGTGGACGATACTCTTCACGGTAACCCCGATGGCAATGGCCAGTGCCACGGCCCACAAATAGAATGCCAGGTCCTTGCAGCGGAGAACTAGCTTGTGTATGCCAGGAAGGCAGTAGCGGACGAACAAGGAGGCCAGGAACGGGCAGAACAATAAAGGAAAGACTTTGCTTAATATCAAAGAAAAGGAGACACCAAATGTCAGGTCAGGGTGGGGGTGGACCAAGGGGACGAATATGGGGACAATCAGTGCCGTGGCCAGATTGATTAAAATGGTATAGGTCGTAAGGTTGGCCGCATTGCCTCCTAATTTCCCGGTGACTACAGCGGCTGCAGTAGCTGTCGGGCAAATCATGCACAGCATGGCTGCTTCTGCCAAAACTTGGCCCGGCAGGTTGGGAAAACATTTCAAAAGCCCGGCCAGGAGGGCAAAACAGCCAGCTTGGATTAAGAGCAGCCATCCATGCCAACGGCAAGGACGGAGTTCTTTGGGATTTACTTTGCAGAACGTTATAAAAAGCATGGCAAAAATCAATACCGGTTGCAGGATGCCGACGAACCGGGCTACGTAAGGTTTCGTAGGCTCCAGGACAGGAATGCCTGTGTAAATGAAGTAAGACAATGCCCCCATGAGCATGGCGATGGGGAGCGTCCAGTTTTTGATGAATCTGATGATATACATATTCAAATTATCATGAATGGTTGTGCAAAGTTACTTATTTTGTCATCGCGGAGGTGGATTACACCGGACAAAATTTGTCCGGACGGGAGATTTTATATAATTTTGCATCGGTCTCCGACTAATTATGCCCGAGGGGTATAATTGTTCGGATTTTATGGTTTTATTTATATAATGAATTGATGAATTTATACATTCGCTATTTTGACGAGGAGTGCGTGGTGAGTTCGGCGGAAGAGGCTTTTGATTTCCTGTCTTCCCTGCCGGGTATTACGTTGGATGAGGCTTTCGTGAAAGACTTGCGCCAATACATGGATAGCCCGATGCCTTATCCCAAGCGTTATAAGGTACGTCCCCGTGTGTATTTTATTGTGATTAAGACAACGGCTACGACTTTGGCCGAATTTAAAGTGAACGGAGGCAGGACGCAGTCTTTAGCCGAAAGTTCGGAGAAGGAAGCACCGGCCCGTTTTTCCATTAACGACCGTCCGGGATGGTATGAGGGGGAAATCCTTTTCAAACGTGTGGTTCCCATTCCTGGCACCACTAAGTTCCAGTATAAGGATACGCGGTTCAAGGCTCGTTGCAAGGCTCGTAACACGCAGGAGTGTTACAACCGTATAGTGGAGCATTTGCGTTCGCGGCAAGATGTGGATGCGCGTAGCCAGTTTCCTTCCGTAAAAGGAAAGAATTTCTCTTGTTCTTATTTGGGCATGACGTTGGAAGAAGCGTAAAACCCGTAAGGGGAATGAGTCCGGTCGTTTGTATCGGAACGTTTTCCTTATGTAGGGGATTTTATTTTAAAGATAAAGGGATACCGGTTACGGTATCCCTTTTTTATGATTTGTTTTTTATTGAACTTCATTTTGAGCCTGCCAAATTGTCAGTTATAATGGGTTTTGGTTTGTTTTTTTCGGGAGTGGTTGCGGATTCGTGTGACAATAATGGATTCTCGTGCCTTTTGCCAGGGACAATGTTTGTACTTGCGAGCACTTTCCTTGCTCAAAAGCAAGCTTTTGGCTTGGAACTGCACTTGCCTTTCGCTATCTTTGCGTGCGGAAAAGGACCGTTCAAAAGAAAGGAGACGATTATGCTTGCATACACGTTCGTAGAACAAGGGAGATTCGAATTAAGGGAAAAGCCGCGTCCGGAGTTGCAGGACGGGCGGGATGCCATCGTACGGGTGACGTTGGGGAGCATCTGTACCAGTGATTTACACATCAAACACGGGAGTGTGCCGCGTGCCGTACCGGGAATCACGGTGGGGCATGAAATGGTTGGGGTGGTGGAAGAAGTAGGCCGTGAGGTCACTTCGGTCAAGCCGGGCGACAGGGTGACCGTGAACGTGGAGACATTTTGCGGGGAATGCTTCTTTTGTCGGCACGGGTACGTGAACAACTGCACCGACCCTCATGGCGGTTGGGCTTTGGGTTGTCGTATCGACGGTGGACAAGCCGAATTTGTCAGGGTTCCGTATGCAGACCAGGGCTTGAATGTGATTCCCCCATCGGTGACCGACGAGCAAGCTTTGTTCGTGGGCGACATCTTGGCCACAGGCTTTTGGGCAGCGCGTATCTCGGAAATCAAGGAGGAGGACACGGTGTTGATTATCGGCGCAGGCCCTACGGGGATATGCACTTTGCAGTGTGCCATGCTGAAAAATCCGCATCGCGTCATCGTTTGCGAACGGTCGGAGGAGCGGTTGCGTTTCGTGCGCGAACACTATCCCGGGGTAGAGGTGACGACTCCCGAAGGCTGTAAAGACTTTGTGCTGTGCCATAGTGCCCATGGAGGGGCGGACGTGGTGTTGGAAGTGGCCGGTGGCCAGGACAGTTTCCGGTTGGCCTGGGAATGTGCCCGTCCTAATGCCGTCGTGACGGTTGTGGCACTTTATGACAAGCCCCAGTTGTTGCCGTTGCCGGACATGTACGGGAAGAACCTGACGTTCAAGACTGGAGGGGTGGACGGTTGCGATTGTGCCGAAATCCTTTCCCTGATAGAGGCGGGCCGGATTGACACCACACCGCTTATCACCCACCGTTTCCCGTTGGAACGTATTGAAGAAGCCTACCGGATTTTTGAGAACAGGTTGGATGGTGTCATCAAGGTGGCCGTCACCGGACGGGGGCGATAGGGAAAAACGAACCCCGGTTTCCGATGCTTGTTTGAGGCAGGAAATCGGGGCTTGTATAAGTGAATGTTTACCGACGCGTTACCGGACGATGACTTTTTGCCGGTCTACGATATATAGCCCTTTGGAGAGGCCGCGCACTTGTTCGTATCCGTCTACGGTCACTTGCCGCACGATGCGTCCGTCCGTTCCGTATATGGAAACGGTCAGCACTTGTCCTTCCGGGCCTTGCAAGCTGATGTAACCTTCTCCGCCGTATGCCTTGACGGTGGCTGTGCCCTTGTGTACGGGAGTGACGGAGGTGGTGCCGTCGCCCAGATAGTACAACCTGAAATTGTCGGCTTTATACCATCTGTCGTTGCCTTTGATGCCAAGGGTGAGCATGCCGTCCGTCACGTGGATGCTGTCTATGACGGTCTCCCTCAGGTAACGTCTGCCGAAGCCGTCGTCGGTCATCGTGGCTGTGGATGTATTGGCAAAGAGTGTCACGCTTTGTCCTTCGTCGGTGGCTATCCATGCTTTTACGCGGTAGAATCCGTTTTTCAGGCCCGTGGCTTTCTGGCTCAGCGTGACGCTGCCTTTTCCGGAACTGGAATAGGAGTGGAATACGTAACTGCCGTCTGCGTCCACCATGTAATTGTCCAAGGACGAAACGTCCGTCACCTTTGAACTCTGCCCTGTCTCGCGTGTGATGTCCCAACCCGTGGTGCGACGGCTTTCAAACGAAGCGTTGGTCAGGTACACGTCCGTGAGGTCGATGGGCGCATCTGTGGGGATGAGGTTCCGGCGGCAGGCTTTGATGCCCTCTTCCAAAAGGGCGGCGGCTTCGGCTATCTCCTCTGCCTCCGGATGGCGGGTATAGCATGCGGCTGCGGTGTGGATTTGGTCAAGGAACGTGTTGAGGTCTTCCGGCGACAACTGCCCTTTGGCATTTTCAGCCAAAAGGTAGGCTTGGTTCAGCAGTTCGCCGAGCGCCTCGCTTTCCTTGTCTTTCTTCTCGTATGCGTAGATGTTGGTGCTTACGTCCTTGTCGTATGTAAGGTAGCCGCTGAAAGCCGGGATGGTGGCCCCCTCGTCCTCTACGAAGGTCTGTATGTCGGCCTTGTTCAGCATGCGGAGTCCTTTCCGGGCCACTCCATTGCTGAAACTGTAGGACAGGGTGTCGGACGTGGCTGTTCCATGCCCGTCATCGACGTTCACGTCGGTGGCCGTAATCCGGTCTTCGCCCGGCCGGGTAGTCCGGTAAAGGTAAGGCGTGCAAGCCTTTAACGTGGTGTTCACTTCGTCCGATTCCGAGATAAGGATGTTGCTCAGTTTCTTGATTCTGCGTGCGCGGCTGCCTTCGGGCACTTCGCAGTCGAAAGGCAGGGCGATGTATTGCCATTTCGTCGACGAGGATTGCGGGTTGAAGACGGCACGTCGGGCGGTGAAAGGTTCCTTCGCGTAGTAGTCGTGACCCATGGTCAGGCTGAGTTCCTCGCATATCCCGTCCTTGATGATGTTTTTTCCTTTGGCTTCCGAGGCGGCATCGAGATAAAACAAGATGTTCGGATTGGCGAGCTGTGGCACGCTGTCTATGCCCGTCACGCGGGTCAGGTCGAAATGCGTGGACGGCACGGTAGATGCCAGTTCCAAAAACTTGTCCTTGTTCCAGTGCCCGGAGAAGACGGCTCCCCAGTTGTCCGTTTCGGCCATGGTGAGGTCGTAACCGGCTACCTTGAAATAGACGATGGTGTCTTCCGGTGCAGCCTCTATCGTCTGCTCTTCTCCTCCGGCCTTGTAGTCGCGGTGCAGTGCGGCGGCATACAATGCGTCTTTTTCCATGTCGTCGAAGTTGAACGTCACTTCTTGTGTCGAGCCTTCTGCAAATACGGTCTCCCTGTCCGACAAATCCCCACGTTTGACAAAGGCCGATTGTCCGGCATCGTATTGGTACAGGTCGCATTGCAAGGTCGGCGTGGTGGCGGTAGCTTCTTGGGCGTTCGTTAAGGAAGCCCGTACGCAGGCTGCGTCGCTGTACACCTTATTATATAATATGGTGTTTTCCTGCCCGCCGACAACGACGGATGTTTCCTCGCTTTCCGGAGCGGCATCGAGCCGGAGGCTGTTCAGCGACAAGGCGGGTTCCTGTGCGGAAGCTTCGGTCGCCAGACGTGCCAGGATACGCGCATTGCTGTCCATGAGGTACATGTAATACGGCCCGGCGATGCTGGGCCGGTAAGTCAGTTCCACGGTCACCGTTTCCCCGCTCGGGACGACCGTGTTCACGTCTCTCAGGTTGGCATCGCTTACGTCTGCCGGTTCCTCTTCTTTCCGCTCAATGGCAAGGTATATCCCCTTGTAGTCCGTGGTGCCATGGTTGGTGATTTCCACCTCGATGGCGTTTTTCATGCGGGTGTACATTTTGCTTGTCCGGATTTCTCCTTCCAGAGAATAGGCACGCGGATGTATGGCATGGGTCATGCCTTGCTGCCCGTTGAATCCGTTCATACCCGTCAAGTCGTCCACAGTGTAATACCCGTCTCCTTGTCCTCCCCATCCGAAATTAAAATGGAAAAGGTTGTCCGAGGCGCGGTATCCGTCTACCACTACGGCATGTCCGCCTGATGTCGGGGATACTCCGCTGTACACGATGGGCCAACCTTTTGCCAGGTCGTCGTACACCATATCTTCCCATTCCGACTGGCTGATGCCGGATTTGTATGTACATCGGCTGTCCATGAGGAATTGTCCGGAGAAGGTATTGACCAAATCACGGATTTGTCCCGATGTGGACGAACCGTAGGTGAGCCAGGTGGAGGTTCCCGTGATGGCCATCAGCGTAGCCACGGCCGTGTTCATGTCCTCGGGCGTGTTTCCTCCGTAGTTGTCCTGCATCAGTTCCCATTGCAAGGGAGTCCCTTTCGGGAACGATTCGGTGACGGGGGCATCGCCGTAACCGTAAGTCGGTGTGTCATACTGCGAACGGTCGGGCAGCTCTTTTCTCCAGTAATATGCCACTTGCGCGGCAGCCGTGGCCACACATCCGGTCAGCGCGCGGCCTCCTCCGTCTTTACGGAATGGGCACAAGTTGTTGTAAGGTGCCCCTTGCGACCAGTGTGCACTGACTAATGGAGCGATGTTCTCTTTGTCATTGGCCCGTGCTTGCGCTCTCGGACCTAAACCTTGGGCTTGTGCCGCTTCTATCATCTGGCTGTATCCTTCCAACCAGTCGAGCATGGCGGGCGGGAGAGTTTGCGGGTCGAAATCTCCTTGTTCGGTGTATCCTAAGACGTAAGGCATACAGTCGTCTCCGGATATGATGACAAAGCCTTGGTGGTTTCCCCTGTTGAAAATATAGAGGGGCGCGTACCCGTCGGTACTGTTGCGTTTGTTCACGAGGGTTTCCACGGTTTCGGGAATCTGGTTGCCACACATGTATGCCTGGGCTATTTCCCTGGCTTTTTCCGGGTCGATGGGGTCGGCCCATATACATGTGGATGACGTGAGAAGCGTCAAAACTGTCAATAAGGGTTTCATCATAGGTTTCTATTTTTATTGATATTAGATTAATACGACCAAAGGTAACTTTTTTTATGGACATTCCCGTCGTTTTCTTAAAATACTTGTGGTAGAACGTATTTATTTTATTACTTTTGCCAAAAAATTAAAGAGGAAAGGATATGCAGAAGAAGAATTACTATTTGGAGTCGGTTCTCGATTTGAACGCCAGTAATGTATGGGGAACGGAAGCCCAAGAGCTTTTGGAATTGTGGCAAAAGGATATTAAGGAAGAAGGTTTTTCTTCATCTGAGGAAAAAGTGCTGAACGTCATCCGGTTGGCTTTTGACGTGTATCATTTCGACCCGAAAGATGACCGGGATGTCATGAGGTATAATAATGGAGATTATGTCATTCTGCCCAGTGTGGACAAACGCAAAGGAGCCGTGGCCATACGTAAGAAAGAGATCCGCCGGATTACGGATCTCTCGTATGAGAACATTAAACATATTACGGCATCCGACCTGCTGAAGTTGATAGAAGGTAATTTCGGCGGTGGTTGGGATTCCATATCTTTGACGATAAAAGACATTATAGAGTCGGCTTTCGACATTAGTACGACAACCTTGCCTGCTTCACGCATTCATGCAGCGGGCGGTACGTTGGAACGTAAGGTTGCTGATGGGTATGAAGTACTGGAGATTGCGAAAGGGACATGGGTAGAGGCTATTTTTGCCAAAAAGCGCGAACCGGTAGAGAAGTTGCGTTTTGTGCCCGAACCGGAATATGACGAAGACGGCAACCGCCGTATTGTGGACGAAGACACAGAAACTGATTCGGAGTCGGAAGAAGAGGGCAATACGGCAGGAGATGACACTTTTTACGGAAGCTATACCCCTGAGGCGGACATCAAGGATGTAGATGAAGAACTGGCAGACGAATGACCTTTGGGCCGGAAAAAGAATAAAATATGAAAATTGAAAAAACGGAGCGGGAACGCATCATCCGGTTGGTGAAGCAACAGGTGGTGCCGGCAATGGGATGCACAGAACCTATATGCGTATCTCTTTGTGTGGCCCGTGCGGCAGAGGTGCTTGGAGAAAGGCCGGTCGCTGCCGGCGTCTTTCTCAGCGCGAATATACTGAAAAATGCCATGGGGGTGGGAATTCCCGGTACGGGTATGGTGGGACTTCCCATAGCCATAGCTTTAGGCGTAGTGGCAGGTAAGTCTGCATACGGACTTGAGGTGCTGAAAGACGTAACGCCGGCCGACGTAGAACAAGGAAAACAATATATCGCGGAGCGGCGTGTCAAAATATCATTGAAAGAAGGCATTTCGGAAAAGCTTTATGTCGAAGCCATAGTGGATGGTGAGTCCGGCCATAGGGTTACGGCTGTCATCGCCGGTCAGCACACGCATTTCGTTTATGTGGAGAAAGACGGGCAAGTGCTGTTGGACAACCGTATGCCTCAAGGAGAGGAATCCGGAGAAGACGAATGCGAACTCAACTTGCGTAAAGTGTACGATTTTTCCGTAGAGGCACCGTTGGAAGAAATCGAATTTATCCGGGAAGCACGCCGCTTGAACGAATCTGCCTCCCAACAGGCTTTGAAAGGGTGCTACGGACATGAGTTGGGCAAGACGCTGAGCCGTCCTTTGGGGCGTGGTATTATGGGGGATACGATATTCTCTCATATCCTGTCGAGCACCTCATGTGCGTGCGATGCCCGCATGGCCGGGGCTATGATTCCGGTGATGAGCAATTCTGGAAGCGGCAACCAGGGGATTTGCGCTACGATGCCGGTCGTGGTTTTTGCCGAAGAGAACCACAATACGGACGAAGAACTTATCCGCGCGCTTATGCTGAGCCATCTGACAGCCATTTATATCAAGCAAAGTCTGGGGGTCCTGTCGGCATTGTGCGGATGCGTGGTGGCTTCCACGGGATCGAGCTGTGGCATCACCTATCTGATGGGAGGAAAGTACGAGCAAGTCTCATACGCCGTAAAGAATATGATAGCGAACCTTACCGGGATGATTTGCGATGGAGCCAAACCGAGTTGCGCATTGAAATTGACGAGCGGGGTTTCTACGGCTGTATTGTCAGCCATGTTGGCCATGCAACAGAAGTGTGTGAGCAGTGTGGAAGGCATTATCGACGATGATGTGGATAAGAGCATACACAACTTGACCAGTATCGGGGCTGAAGCCATGAACGAAACCGACCGTAAGGTTTTGGAGATTATGACACATAAGAACTGAATTTGGATTTAAGTCTTTTTAAGAAGAAAACGGGCGAAAGCCCGTTTTTTCTGATTTATATCAGATGTTTATTCCGACAGAAGTTTTAGATTTGTAACCGTTATTCATTAACCCAATTTTTAACTATTATGAAACAAAAAATCAAAATGCTTTTTGCATGCGGTTGTCTGGCGGCGTGGTCTGCCGGAACATTGGCACAGTCGTTTACGTGGTACTCGAGCACGGAAGACAACATGTGGCAAACCTCTGTCGTGAAGATGGCCAAGAAGGCCGGGAATCCCTTGGTGACGGTGGACGAAGATGAGAAGCCCATCGTGGAGTTCAAGGCATGGGCTGCCACGTTTAACGAATTGGACTGGGACGCATTGGGGATATTGACCCGTGATGAGCAGGATGAAATCTTGAAGAAGGTATTTTCACCGGATGGCGATTTGCGTTTTTCCCGTGGCCGCATTTCCATGAACGCCAACGACTATGCCCGGTCCTGGTATAGCTGCGACGAGGTGGAAGGGGATTTAGAACTGCGTTATTTCAACATCGACCGAGACAAGCAGACAATAATTCCCTTCATACGTGCGGCACAGAAGTATAACCCTGATTTGACGTTCTGGATATCTCCATGGTGCCCTCCCAGTTGGATGAAAATCAATGGTGATTATCCTGTGCTAGGCAGCAAGTTCAATAACATGCCCGAAAAGATGAACTACATCCTTTACGGTAATGTGAACGATAAGGTGGATCCCGACGAAATGAAACTGGTCGGCAAGAGAGGGGATAAGTTCCCACGCCAGTTGGCCACCACGGACTACTTTATACAAGATCCGCGTTACTTGCAGGCGTACGCCAATTATTTCTGTAAGTTTATCGACGCTTACAAGGAACAGGGGGTGAATATCGACATGGTGATATATCAGAACGAGGCATACAGCTACACGCCTTACCCTGGTTGTGCATGGACGGCCGAGGGAACGGTGCGGTTCAATCGTGACTATTTGGGTCCCACGCTCAGACAAAAGCATCCGGAAGTGAAGCTTTATCTTGGGACGTTCAACACCAACCGTGTGGACTATGTGCAGAAGATTGCTTCCGACACGAAGTTGCAGGAGTTCGTGAGCGGTATGGCTTTCCAATGGGAAGGCCGCGAATCGTTGCCCGTGTTGCGTGCGGAGCATCCCGAATGGAACTATATCTGCTCGGAAAGCGAATGCGGAAGAGGAAGCTTTGACTGGGGAGCCGGGGAGCACACGTTTGAGCTGATGAACCATTATTTGGGCAACGGGTGCAACGAATACACTTTCTGGAATTTCATCTTGGCCGACAATGGCGAGAGCCCGTGGGGATGGAAGCAGAACGCGCTCATTCGCGTGGATTCCAAAACCCGCAAGTTTACTTATACACCGGAGTATTTTGCCGTGAAGCATTACAGTAATTTTATCTCGAAAGGCACACGTGTGGTGGCTTACAAGGCACAGGGTGAAGACAGGATGCCGGTATTGGTATGCCAGACACCGGAGGGTAAGTATGTGGTCGTTGCCGGAAATTTCAAGGACGAGGCTTCTCCTTTGGTCGTCAAGATAGGAGAGAAGAGCTTGTCTGCTGAATTGGCGGCGCATTCTTATAATACATTTGTGATGAAATGATACGGTTTGCATAAGGGTTTCCCCGTAAAAAGGGCCGGTTTCGCAAGGGGACGGAACCGGCCCTTTGCGTATGCCGTACAGTGTAGGGCTTGTTAAAACTTGTTATATCCAGTAGGGGAAAAGTTTTCAGGAGTAAACCTTAAGCCCGGAAACGGGTCATACTTCTGTGAAACAAAAAAGAATGGTTTAATTAAAAAGGAAACAACTATGAGAAAATGGATGGTGGCCGCATGTTTTGCTTTGTTGGCCGGAAGCACATTGTCAGCCCAAGAGGGCGGAAACGCGCCGCGTATGCGGACGGATCCCGGACAGATGGCCAAAAGGATGGCCGGGAAACTGATGTTGGACGACGAAGCATCGGCAAAATTCATTCCCCTTTACGAGGAATACATGCAAAAGTTGGCGGAATGCCGCATACCCGGAAAGAAAATGGGAAGTCAGGCGGCACAATCGGATAAAGATATAGATGAGAACATAAAGGCTCGTTTTTCGGCTCAGGAGAGACGGTTGGACGTGCAGAAAAGCTACTATGACAAGTTTAAGAAAGTGTTGACGATGAGACAGGTGCAACAGCTTTATGAACGTCCGGACATGGGAAGTCGTCCGCGTTTTCAGGGACAAAGACAGCATCCTGCGCCGCGTCGCTGAAAAGCAGGCAGGAGGCTGTAAAACCGTTTGTCGCAGAACGGAAAATCAATCTCAGGAGATTGAAAAATCATTCGGCTGAGAATGAAAAAACGTTTGGCGAAGATTTTTATGACGTTAATTATCAGGTTGTTGCAAATCGCCTTCCGAATGTATTTTTTAGGTCTGGGACATAAGAGTAGGAAACACAGGTGAGGGCGATAGAGGAATCTGGAAAAAATGATCGGGCATACAGAGGAATTTCTCTTGGTATGCCCGGTCTGTTTTTAAAAGTTGCGGAGCGTGGTGTGTCATGCCATGGTGCCGCCCATGATGTCCAACAGTTCGTTGGTGATGGCTTGTTGGCGTCCTTTGTTGTACACGACGGTTAGGTCCTGTATCAAGTTGTTGGCATTGTCCGTGGCTATCTGCATGGCCATGCTTCGTGTGGCATGTTCGGATGCGTTGGAGTCTAAAAGCGTGGTATAGACTTTCAGTTTCAACACCTCCGGAATCAGTTTGGCCAATAAAACCTCTTCCGAAGGTTCTATCAGGTAGTCCGGCTGATGGTTGCCGTCCGGAGCCTCGGTCATGGCAGACAAATCTATCGGTAAATATACCGTGTTGACGAGTTCCTGCGAACCGGCAGATTTAAAGTGATGGTAAATAAGCTCTACCCGGTCTATGTCGCCCGACAAAAAACGTTCGCATAGTTCCGCAGCCAGTTTCTCACATTCCGTATAATTAGGCTTGTCGGCCATGTGCGTGTAATCTCCGGCCGGGGTAAAGCCCGATTTTTTCACTGCATCCGCAATCTTTCTCCCTATGGGATAGATGACGAGGTTTTCCTTTGCCATTTGCGCGTGTCCGTCCAACCACTGATGGTAAGCGCGTATGACGTTGGAGTTGAATCCGCCGCATAAACTGCTGTTGGACGAGAATATGACCAGTGCGATGCGCTTTGCCTCCCGTTGAGTGGCAAAGGGCGATTCTGCCTTACCGCCGGTTTGCAAGAAGTGGGTCATGATGGCCGACATCTGCCGTTCGTAGGGCAACATGCCTTCGATGACTTCTTGTGCCTTGTGCAGCTTGGCGGAAGCCACCATTTTCATGGCCGACGTAATCTTCAGCGTATTATTGGCCGAGAGTATTCTGCCCTTTACTTCTTTTAATGATGCCATGGTCTATCAGTTTTTAAATAACAGAAGGGTGGATTGGGCCACTTCCTCGATGACTTTGGTCACTTGTTCGTTGATGGTCCCTGCTTCTAAGACCTCTAGCACATCCTGACGGTGCGACGCACGCAAGCTTTCCAAAAATTCGTGTTGGAAGGCAATGACTTGGTCGATACGTATGTCGCGCATCAATCCGTGCGTACCGCAATAGAGGATAGCAACTTGTTCGCCTACCGGCATTGGGGAGTACTGAGGCTGTATCAACAGTTGGTTGTTCTTTCGTCCGCAGTCGATGGTCATGACGGTCACGGAATCCATGTCGTTACTGAACTTGGAGAAAGCTTCCAGTTCACGGTATTGCGCCTGGTCGATTTTCAGTGTACCGGCCACTTTCTTCATGCTCTTGATTTGCGCGCTGCCGCCCACACGGGATACGGAGATACCTACATTGATGGCCGGACGGAAGCCTTGGTTGAACAAGTCCGTTTCGAGGAATATCTGTCCGTCGGTGATGGAAATCACATTCGTAGGGATGTAGGCGGATACGTCGCCTGCCTGTGTCTCGATGATGGGGAGTGCCGTGAGCGAACCTCCGCATTTCACTTTTCCTTTCAGGCTTTCCGGCAGGTCGTTCATCTGCTCGGCCACTTCCTGTTGGTTGATGATTTTGGCTGCACGTTCCAACAGGCGGGAGTGCAGGTAGAAGATGTCGCCGGGGTAAGCTTCGCGGCCCGACGGGCGGCGCAGGATGAGCGAAACTTCGCGGTAGGCTACGGCCTGTTTGGAAAGGTCGTCGAATACGACTAAGGCATGGCGGCCGGTGTCGCGGAAATATTCCCCGATGGCTGCCCCGGCAAACGGTGCGAAGTATTGCAATGCGGCTGGGTCGGCAGCCGTGGCGGCAACGACCACCGTGTAGTCCATGGCACCTTTTTCACGCAGCGTGTTGACGATGTTGGCCACGGTGGAGCCTTTCTGCCCGATGGCCACATAGATGCAGTACACCGGTTTGCCCGCCTCGTAGGCGGAGCGTTGGTTGATGATGGTGTCGATGGCTATCGCGGTCTTTCCCGTTTGGCGGTCGCCGATGATCAATTCACGTTGTCCCCGTCCGATAGGAATCATGGCATCGATGGCCTTGATGCCTGTCTGCAAGGGTTCCGATACCGGTTGGCGGTAAATGACCCCGGGAGCTTTGCGTTCCAACGGCATTTCGAAAAGTTCTCCTCCTACGGTACCTCTTCCGTCCAAAGGAACGCCCAACGGGTCGATGACACGTCCCAGCATGTTCTCGCTGACCCGTATGGACGCGATGCGTCCCGTACGTTTCACCACCATGCCTTCTTTGATGAGGTCTGTGGCTCCTAAGAGGACGGCACCCACGTTGTCCTCTTCCAGGTTCATCACCACGCCCATCACTCCGTTTTCAAATTCCAATAATTCATTGGCCTCGGCATGTAGCAACCCATAAATACGTGCCACTCCGTCGCTGACCTGCAACACGGCACCCACTTCGTCGAACTGGATAGACGTGTTGATTCCTTTGAGCTGTTGGAGCAATACCTCCGAAACCTCGCTGGGTCTTATCTTATCTGGCATATTCTTGTTTCCTTTTCATTATACTATTCTTCTGTTTTTCTCGATGAACTGTTTCTTCACGCGTTTCAACTGTCCGGCTATGCTGGCATCGATTCGCCAATAGCCGATTTCCAGAATGCCACCGCCGATGATACCGGGGTCTACTTTGGTTTTGAATTCCACCGTGCGTCCCCGATAGCGTTTCAGGATGAGCGCTTTCAGTTCGTTGAGGGTTTCCTCCGGTAGCGGCATAGCCGTGACAAGTTTTCCCTGACGTATTTTTTTCTTTTTCCGATATAAGAATAAGAAAGAATGCAGGATGAAAGCCAACAGCTTTTCGCGCCTTTTTTCAAGTAGCAGATAGAAAAATTTGGTCAGCTCTTCGCATGTGTCAGCTCCGGCGGTAGCATTGTGCAGGAGCTTTATTTTCTCTGTGCGGCTCACCATCGGATTCTCTATCGTGTGGCGGAACTCCGGAAGCTCGTTGTATTGGAACAGGAGCTGTTGAGCCTGTTCGTACACCAAGGTCTCGTGTCCGTTCTCACACGCGAAGAGCAGCAATGCGCGGGCATAACGTCTTGCAATAATTCCTATATCCATTATTCAATGTCGTTGTTTGATTTAACTTCGTCCAACAGTCTGTTCACTAATTCAAGCTGTTCCTTATCATCAGACAGTTTTTTACGCAACACCTTTTCAGCTACATCTACGGACAGTATTGCCACTTGCCGACGTATGTCGTTGATGGCGCTTTCTTTTTCCGCAGCAATCTGGTGGCGGGTCTCGTCCAGGGCTTTCCGAGCTTCGGTGCGTGCCCGTTCGCGCGCTTCTGCGATGATGCGGTCGCGCGTGGCGGAAGCTTCTTTCAGTATGGCGGTCTGCTCTTCGTGCGCCCGTGCCAGCAGTGCTTCGCTTTCGGCTTTCACCTGCTGCAACTGCTCGTTGGCCTGGCGGGCAGCCTCCAACGAACTGTCTATGTATTGTTTCCGTTTGTCCACCATTCCGGTGATGACAGGAAATGCGTATTTAGCCAAGATGAAGAATACGATTCCGAATATAATCACCATCCAGAACAATGTACCCGGATCCGGGGTTAGCAGTCCCATAAGCAACAACGGTTTAGAGGAACAATGTCAAAAGACAAACGACAATGGCGATGAGGGCTACACCTTCTATCAAAGCTGCCGCGATGATCATGTTCATACGCACGTTGTTGGATTCCGACGGCTGTCGTGCGATGGCGTCCATGGCCGACCCGCCGATGCGTCCGATACCTATGCCTGCGCCCAAAACGGCAATACCAGCGCCAATCGCTGCACCCAACTTGGTAAGACCTATACCTCCGATAGCTTGTAATAAAATGGATAATAACATAATGTTTCTGTTTTTAAGGGTTATACTTGATTTTCTAATAGTTCTTTTTAATTCTCTTCTTTAATACGTGACAGGCCGATGAACACAGCCGACAACATGGTGAATACATACGCCTGGATGAAGGCTACGAGAAGTTCCAACAGGTCCATGAAGATGCCGAACAATACGGATATGACCGTCATGGAACCGTTGATGACCGGACCCGCCTTCACCGTGATGAAGATGATGGCTACCAAACTTAGGATGGCTGCGTGCCCGGCCATGATGTTGGCAAACAGACGGATCATCAATGCAAATGGTTTGGTGAAAATTCCGAATAGCTCGATCATCGGCATGAGAGGCACGGGAACTTTCAACCATAAGGGGACTTTTGGCCAAAAAATATCCTTCCAATAGGCTTTTGTTCCGTAGATGTTGGTGAAGAGAAAGGTGCACAATGCCAATACCAATGTAATGGCAATGTTTCCCGTGACGTTAGCTCCTCCCGGAAAGATTGGAAGAATACCCATCAGGTTGTTAACCAGAACGAAAAAGAATGCGGTCAGCAAATAGGGGGCGTATCTCCGGTAGTCTTCCCCGATACATCCTTTGATGACTTCGTCGTTTATCATGACCACCAAAGCCTCTATCATGCCCACACCTCCTTTAGGTGCCCCTTCGCTCACTTCGTGACGTTTATACCAACGCGCACATCCCAACATGATGGCCACCAATATGACGCTGTTGATGAACAGTGCCAACACATTCTTGGTGATGGAGATGTCGAACGGGCGGATTTCTTCTCCCGTGGCATTCTTTTCCACGATTTTGTTTTTGTATTCACCGTCCGGTGCGATGTATAATCCTTCGTATCGGGCCTGGTTTCTCAGACGGGCGGATGAAAACACATGCCAACCGGAAGAGCTTTTCACAATCACGGGCAGGGGGATGCGTATGGAGGTGTCTCCGATGTCCGTGATATGCCATTCGTATGCGTCTTCGATATGGCCGAATACGATTTCGTACACATCTATTTCCTCGTTTTCCTCAGCTTGCGCTTGCCGGGGCATGAACATCAACAGGCATAGGCCTATACAGCATAAATATTTTAGTAGCTTCATTCCTTAGACTTCTCTTTTTATGTGTCCGGATAAGGGAGCGGTCAGGCCGTCGCTTCCGTTACGCAGACGGAGACTGTGTTGTCATTCACTTCTACAAAACCACCTGAAATGTTCACGCGGTTTTTGTCTTTTCCGCTTCGGTAAACGACTTCTCCTGCGTCGAGGGACGAAATCAGGGGAGCGTGGTTGTAGAAAACGGCGAACTGTCCGGCACTGCCGGGAAGTCTTACGTACTTCACCAGACCTTCGAACAAAGTCTTTTCCGGAGACACGATGAGCAAATGAATTTTATCCTCTTCCATACGATTTAATTTTGGGCTGCGCTCAACAATTCTTTTCCTTTGGCAATGGCGTCTTCAATGGTACCCACGTTGAGGAATGCCTGTTCGGGAAGGTCGTCCACCTCTCCGTCCAATATCATCTTGAATCCTTTGATGGTGTCCTCGATGGATACCATGACGCCCGGCACGCCCGTAAACTGTTCGGCCACGGCAAAGGGTTGCGACAGGAAACGTTGTACCCGTCGAGCACGGTTCACCGTCAGGCGGTCTTCATCCGAAAGCTCGTCCATGCCGAGGATGGAAATGATGTCTTGCAGCTCCTTGTTCCGTTGCAGGATTTGCTTGACGCGCTGTGCCGTTTCGTAGTGTTCCTGTCCCACGATGAGCGGGTCAAGGATACGGGATGTGGATTCCAAGGGATCCACCGCTGGATAAATGCCCAACTCCGTGATTTTACGGCTCAGTACGGTCGTGGCATCCAGATGCGTGAATGTCGTGGCCGGGGCTGGGTCGGTCAAGTCGTCGGCAGGCACGTACACAGCTTGTACAGAAGTGATGGAGCCGTTCTTCGTGGACGTGATTCGTTCTTGCATCTGTCCCATTTCGGAAGCCAGTGTCGGCTGATAGCCCACGGCCGAGGGCATGCGCCCCAACAGGGCGGACACTTCGGAACCGGCCTGGGTGAAACGGAAGATATTGTCGATGAAGAACAGGATGTCCCGCGGTCCGTCTCCCTTATTGTTGTCACGGAAAGACTCGGCCAAGGTCAGACCGGAAAGCGCTACGGAAGAACGTGCGCCCGGCGGTTCGTTCATTTGTCCGAACACCATGGCCACTTGTGATTTTTCCACTTCGTTCATGTCCACTTTCGAGAGGTCCCAGTGTCCGGCTTCCATGCTTTTCAGGAATTCGTCGCCGTACTTGATGACACCGGACTCAATCATTTCTCGCAGCAGGTCGTTACCTTCACGCGTACGTTCTCCCACACCGGCGAACACGGAAAATCCGTTGTGCTTTTTGGCGATGTTGTTGATGAGTTCCTTGATTAATACCGTTTTTCCTACGCCCGCCCCGCCGAACAGTCCGATTTTCCCTCCTTTCAGATAGGGTTCCAACAGGTCTATCACTTTGATGCCCGTGAAAAGCACTTCCTGAGTGGTGGAAAGGTCTTCAAACTTGGGAGGGTCCCGGTGGATGGGGGACGCACCGCTCTCGTCCAAGGCCGGCATGCCGTCGATGGCGTCGCCTACGACGTTCATGACCCTTCCGCGAATCTGTGCGCCCACCGGCATGGTGATGGGTTTTCCTGTGGAGACTACTTTCATGCCACGTTGCAGTCCGTCCGTGCTGTCCATGGCGATGGTACGCACCGTGTCTTCTCCGATGTGTTGCTGTACCTCGACAATCAATGTCTTGCCGCCCGGACGTTGGATTTTCAGGGCGTCGTGTATGCTCGGAAGGTTGGCGTTCTGTTCTTTTTCGCTGTGTTCGAAATGAACGTCCACCACCGGGCCGATAATTTGCGATATGTGTCCTAATACCTCTGCCATAAATGATGTTTATACCTTAATTATATATAATCGTTTTATTTGTTTCGTGTTCTTTTTACCTGTCGAACCGATTGTTTTGTCGTTTGCTTTCGTGGAACGTGTCGAACCGCTTGGGTTTCTCAACATTCTTATACATTATTTAATGTCAACCGTGTCTTTCTTTCGCTTCGTTTATAATAGTTTAACCCGGAGACATTTCCATTTTTCTTGTTTCAAAGTTAAGGGTAATTTCTCTTTTTCGTAAATTTGTAGAATTAATAATATTCATGATTTCTATTGATTTTTCTTATGGAACTGACTCCGCTGAAATATTTCGTCAAATTGGCAGACGTGCTTTCATTCACAGAAGCCTCCAAAGAGCTTTTTATCACGCAGAGCACCTTGTCGCTAAGCATCAAGCAACTGGAAGAGGAACTCGGCGTGACACTGTTCGACCGCATCGGGAAGAAAATCTATCTGACGGATGCCGGACGGGATTTTTTGGACTGTTCCCGTAAGGCGATAGAGGAGGTGGCGTATGGCATACAGCATTTGAAGGAAATGCAGCATGTCTATACGGGAAAGATAAAGATTGGCGTAATATACAGCCTTTTCCCTTTGCTGAATATTTGCGTGTTGAAGTTTACGAAGGCTTTTCCAAAAGCCGAGCTTTCTATTGTCTATTCCCATTCGGTGTTGGAACTGGTGGAGCTGATCAATTCCAACAAACTTGATTTCGCGTTGAGTTACAACCCGCAGGATGTGTCTGCGCTTACGGAATCCAAGGAATACGCCTGCATGCCTTTGTGTGTCATTGTCCATGAAAGCCATCCGGTGGCCATCCGGAAACATTTTTCCTTGTCGGACTTGAACGAGTTCCCCGTTATCTTCTTGGACAAAGAGCTGTACACCCGGAAGGTCATAGACCGCATGCTGGCCCAGTACAGGGTGAAGGTAAAACCTCAGATAGAAGTCAACAGCACGCCGCTATTGCTTGAAATGCTGCGCACGGGGCATTGGATTTCCATTTTGCCTCAGGACATGACGGTAAGCAGCCCGGACTTGAAAGCCGTGCCGATTAAGGAGAAGACAGAGATGATGCACATCAGCCTTCTTTCCCTTAAAGGTAAAAGGCATTCTTTGTTGACGGAGAAATTTCTGGAAGTGTTGCGGATGGAGACGCAAAAAATACAAGAGCGTAGAATTGCCGGAGGAAAAGACTCGGATTTGTTTGAAGGGAAATCTGCCGAAGAAGAAGCATGATGCACCGTATATATATAAGGTATGGGCGAAATAGCGGAAGTGGTTGGATTTTAGTTTGGACTTTGTAATGGATAAAATAGGATATGAGAAAAAACATTTGGATTATCGTGGGCGCATGGGCCTGTTTTTCAGCTTGCAGGTCTGTGCAAGCTCCCCAACTTATCGGGGGAAATAAGGATGAACATGGTTGTCTTACGGCGGCCGGTTATACGTGGAGTGAACTTCGCCGGGACTGTATCCGCATCTTTGAGGACGGGGTGCGTGTGGACGACCCGTCTTTGCAACCCTCTTTAGCGTCGTACGCCGTGTTTGCGGCAGACAGCAGCCGGGTGGAGGTTTTCCGTCCGTCTCCGTTCCGGAACGAGATACTCGACCGTAAGGGGGGCGTTTGGCAGGGCAAGACCTGCAAGTTGTATCGGACAGGAAACCGGTGGGAACTTCGCGGAAAGTGAAATCAAACAAACAGACTTTGTATGGAACGAATTATCAATTATTTTACAGATGATGACCTGTATAAGTTCACCATGTGCTGTGCGGTCATCGACAATTTTCCCCGTGCCCAGGTGAAGTACCGGTTTACCGACCGGGACCATACCGTCTATCCGCCGGGCTTTGCCGACAAATTGCAGGAACAAATCATCCTGTTGGAGGACGTGGTCATCACGGACGAGGAAATTGCGTTCATGAAACGGCGGTGCAGCTACATTCCCGGTTGGTTCTACACCTATTTGAAAGGCTACCGTTTCTGTCGCGAATGGGTGAAAGTCCGGCAGGATGCCGAGGGGCATCTGTACGTGGAGTTCGAAGGGAGTTGGGCCGATACCATCCTGTTGGAAGTGAAAGTGCTGGCCATCATTTCCGAGCTTTATTACAGGATGACGGGCGAAGACAGCCGTTTCGATTATGAGGATTATTACCGGAAGACGTACCGGAAAGCCGTCCGCCTGTTGGAAGCCGGTTGCGTGTTCAGTGACTTCGGGACGCGCCGCCGCGTCTCGTTCGAGGCGGAAGAGACGGTGGTTCGGGCGATGAGAGACTGTTACCAAAGCCGGGAATGGAGCGGGAAGTTTGTCGGGACCAGCAATATCTACCTGGCGATGAAGTATGACCTGGTTCCTGTCGGCACGATGGCACACGAGTTTGTCTGTGCCATAGGAGGAATGTACGGCCCCCAGATGGCCAACCATATTGCCATGAACTCTTGGCGCAACACGTTCCGTGGAGCTTTGGGCACGTACCTCTACGACAGTTTCGGTTGGGACATCTTCAGCCTGAATTTTTCGGAGGACTTTGCCAACTTGTTCAAAGGTCTTCGCGTGGACAGCGGCGACAACCGTGCGGAACTGCAAAGGATTGTGGAGAAATACCGTTCGTTGGGCATCGACCCCCGTACGAAGCAGGTCATATTCAGTAATGCGCTCGACACGGACCGTGCGATAGAGATACAACGTTACGCCCGGGAGTATTGCCAACCTTCTTTCGGGATTGGCACGCACTTCACAAACGACTTCGAGGGCGTGAAGCCCATGAACATCGTTATCAAACTGGTGGCCGTGAAAATCACGGAGTCATGGACTTTCTACAACGATACTTGTAAGTTGAGCGAAGACGACGGCAAGCATACAGGCAAGCCCGAAGTGATTCGCCGTTTCATGGAAGCGTTGAATATGAAAGGATGAAGGGAGTCCGGACGATAAAAACTTCAAAATTTTGTCCGTTCTTTATGGGATTGGTTCTTAGAAAAGATTAACTTTGCATTGGGTTCCCGGTGATTCTTGCTGTGCCGTGATGTCCGGTAGCGACCGGTAGGCCGATCCAAGCAAGGCGACCTGCGCCGATACGAACAGGAACGTCTGTCCTTTGCGGCAGGTGGGAATGGGAGTGGACGGGTAGGGAAAGGGGAACCGCTATATATAAGAAGGCGTTTATCATGCGCTGGTTCTTGACGCTTCGAATCTCGCAAATTCAAAAGTATAGTCATGAATTGTGCAACGGTAGATGCCCATGGGATGTTTTTATAAATATCCCTAAGGGATTGTTTTGTCCGTTTGCCCCTATGGGCAGAAGGAAGGAGGCAAATCCTAAAGGGGGATTATATAAACTCATCGGCGTGGGTTCTGCGTTGCTCGTTCTACTATACTGGGCAATGCGAGAGCCTCGAAGCATGGGACGGGTGACGGATACAGATCTCCACGCTTTTTTTGTTGTAGTATTCCTTATCATGAGTATCATTTAAGTCAACGGAGGGAGGTCGGTTGGCAGTTTGTTGTTTTAAAGAGACTTTATGATGAAACGACTATTATTGGTGACCATGGGGACGGCTTCGTTCCTCCTGTCTTCGGCGCAGGTGCCGATAGATGAAGCCCATTTTCCGAATTCTGGTTTACGGAATTATGTCAGGCTTAATTTCGACACCAATGGGGACAAACTTTTGGACGATGAAGAGGTGCGGGCTGTGACACGGATTGATTTGTCGGAATATAGATCCACCATTACTTCGTTGAAAGGCGTGGAACATTTCATTTATTTGCAGGACTTGGAGTTGAAGATGGTCGATGTGGACGAAATGGATGTAAGTGCCAATGCGGATCTTGTACGTTTGAAGATTGGAGGACTTTTTACCTTGGAGAAACTTGATTTGCGTCAAAACAAAAAATTGGAGTATTTCCAATTGAATAACGGTCCTTCCTTGTCGTCTCTATCTTTGGACTGTCCGAAGTTGGAGACCTTGATACTTCTTTCCCTTTCTTTAGGCACATTGGATTTGTCCGCATCTCCGGGATTGAAGCATTTGGAGTGCCCGAAATGCGGTTTGACTGCGTTAGACTTGAGACATTGTCCAAAATTAAAGGTGTTGGACTGTTCGGGAAACTCCTTGACAACCTTGGATTTGAGGCATTGTCCGGAATTAAAGGTATTGGACTGCTCGGGAAACTCCTTGACAACCTTAGATTTGAACGAGAAAGCGCAGTTGGAGACTTTCAATGGCAGCGGTCAAATGGCCGTCGGTGCGTCACCCGTGGTGGATGGTTGGTTCGATTTGTCCACGCTTTCGGGGTTTGATGCGGAGCGGTCGTATGATTGGGTTGGCGCATATCGCTACGGCAACCGTATCGTTTTCGATCAAACCTTGGCCAAATACAAGTACAAGACTGGAGTTGTTTCCGGATTGGGAAGCGAAATCGAGTGTTGTTTGAAATGCAATGCAGAAGACTTACCCGTTTTGCTTGGCAAGTTCGGTAATATCAGTACGGCTTGGTTGTATGATGCTGACGGCGACGGGAAGAAGGAATATTATAGGATAGACAAGGACGGAAAGTTCAAGGCTCGTTACCATTGGCACGCTCCCGGCCGGTATGCGCGAGATTTCCTGTTGGATTTGCCTTTTACCTATTTGGATGAAGACCGTATGATGACGCATCTGAACAACGACGGCATACCTGATTTTGCCAATCCTGCTTTCGCGGATTTCCGCAAGATTGAGATAGCTCTGGGTGGGGCAGACGGTACTTATACCCTGATGGACGGATGCAACTCCGCTTATCCGTTGGACGTGAACCATGACGGGTTGCCGGACTTGTTCGCGTTCAACAACACGGACTGGAGCATCTTTTACCAAAATCCCGACGGGACGTTTACCGCCACGCGCATCGACACCATCTCGCGCGTGCAGGCCGATTCGTTGGTGGCCCAAAAGGCAGAGGAAGCTAACGGGAAATTCGACATCAGCAACTTGCCGTCGTTGAGCGACGGGATGTTCATTGGCGGAAGCCCTACGGTGGATATAAGTTACAAATTCACGCAGGCCATCGACGTGAACCGCGACGGTTACATGGATTTGGTGGGGCCGCGCACGATTTTCTATAACGTGGGCGACAACCGTTTCGTGGCTTCCCCGCAGCCGGGAGAACTGACCGTGAAGGACTTGAACGGTGATGGCATTCCTGATTACATCTATAATGACACGGAAGGAAAGCGCGTGTACACCCGCACGTATTTGGGTGGCGACCGTTTCGAGGAACAAACGTTGATGAAAGACTTGGACGTGACGAACATTTATTGTCATGACTTCGACAAGGACGGCGACGTGGACATCCTGCTGACATTCGATTACCTTTCGTCCTCCACTTTTTCATTCCTGGTTTTTGCCGAAAACACCGGCAAGGGGAAGTTCACGATTCACGAGCATTCCTTTAAGACGAAGTGGGCGTTCGGACAGTGTCTGGATTTCGACAACGACGGTTACATGGAACTCTTGGCGGGCGTGCAGGATGAAGGTCGGTTAGAATATAGATGTTCTTCCGTGCACGGGTTGTATTTGTTCCGGTTGGACGACATGAAGAAAGTGGAAGAACCATCTGCGATGCAAGTGGACGCGACTTTCTTTTATGAACGGGACAACGGTCCTGGTACCGATTGGCAAGAAGCGGTTGTGAGCCGTTTGGACGAGAACATCACCGTGGCGGATATAGATAATGACGGGCGTTTGGAGCTCCTGGCCGATACGACGAAGACGGCTGGCGGTTATTGGGCCACCAAAGACTTGCCCCTCTTGCAGGGCATCCCGGCCAACGAAGCCCCGCAACGCATGTCCGCCCCGTCGGTAAACCTCGACCGCAAGAGCGGCAAACTGAAGGTTTCTTGGAAGCCGGGCAAGGACAAGGAGACTTCTACCGTGGATTTGACTTATGCCCTCCGCATCGGCAGTGCGCCCGGCAAGGACGACATCTATTTCTCGGGGGCGAATGCCGACGGTAGTCGACGCGATTTCCGTCCCGGCAACATGGGAGCGAATCTGGATGCCACATTGGACGTGAGCCGTTGGAAGCACGGCACGTATTATATAGCCATACAGACGGTGGACCCGATGGGTAAAGGCTCGGCGTGGTCGGACGAGGTGGCGTACGAGCACGACCTCGTGCAGGCAGCGTTCACGGTGTCGGATGATGAACCGGCAGCGGCAGACACTTTGGTACTGACGGCAGCTTCCCGCGCCGCCGGGTTGGATTACGCTTGGGATTTCGACGGAGGCAAAGCCATAAAGGCTTCGGCTGACAGCGCACAGGTATGGCTGACGTTCGACGTGCCCGGCGAGAAGCATCTTCGCCTGACGGTGACGAATCCGGCGGATGGCACGGAGGATGTACGCGAAAAGGTAGTGACGGTGCAGCGTGTTTCGTTTGGGCATCGTGACCTTGAAGCTTTCGGATACACCAATCCTTTCCAGTTTTGGGACATGGACGGTGACGGAGTGTTGGATTTGATAGACAAAAACGGCTTTTATGTGCACGACGGCACGGGGCATTATGAGAAATTAGGCACGATATTCAACTCCAATTTGCAGATTACGAAGTATGCGGGTCAGCAGATTCCACTGCTTGATTTTGACATGGACGGGGATGCAGATATCGTGGTGAAGAGTAATAAAGGTAACCTTATCCTCAATAACGGGAACAAGTCGTTCGAGGCGCAGGAAAGCAACTCTTTGCTTTGCGATAACTCAAACGGGCAAAGTGACGTTTGGCCGGACTTGGACAACGACGGTTTCAATGAACTGTATTACGATGCCAATAGCGGATATGATGACGATGGCATTTATGTGAATACGGGGGATAACGTCCGTTTTGAACGGTTCAGATTTCCAAATAGTGGAGAAGAATACAAATTCCGCTTTGAATATCAGGAAGGCATGATGTATGACATCAACCGTGACGGTTATTTGGACTTCTATTCCGGAAGTTCATTAAGGGTCATCAACGATGGTTGGTACAAGTGTGAGGCTTTTGCCATCAACCAAGGTGGAATGGATTTCAATTACCATGTAGGTCCCATAAACGAAGGCAGCGAAAGGCCTTACAGCATCTTCCTTGAAGACTTGGACAGCGATGGCATGCCGGACAAGGTGATGGTGTATGCCAATGAAAGCAAAGGGGACAGGATTGTGGTGTGTTTCGGAAATAGAGATTACACCTTCTCTTCCCCGGTAGAATATGTATTTGAAAATGCCCACAGTAATGATTACGTCATGAAAGTGGTCAAGGTTGCCGACTTCGATAACAACGGTTGTCCGGACATCTTGGTGAACTATGATTTTTACAAGATAGACGTGAGTAAGACGGAATATGCCATACTCTATATGGAGCGCGACCGGTCGGGACGGATAGAAGTGCTGCACAATCATGAGTTGGGGGTTGTGGATGGCATGGCCGATATTAATCATGATGGCAAACCGGACTTATATGGAGAGAGTGGCGGTGTAGATTTTCTCCGCACCGGCATCCCGAACACTTCTCCCGAGGCTCCTGCCCATGTGCGGGCCACCCAGGAAGGCCTTGGCATATTGTTGGAATGGGATGATGCCTACGACAAGGAGACCCCGGCCATGCAGATGCGCTACAATGTGAGCGTGAAGAAGAAAGGCGCAGAGGGCGAGGGGGCCTATATCATCTCGCCGCTGAACGGCGGAAACGACAAGACGGCGGTCATCCCCGGCGCATATTACCAGAAGGCCACGCGCAAGATGATTCCCATCGAGCGGTTCGAGGCCGGACAGGAATATGAGGTGCAGGTACAGGCCATAGACCTGTGGGATGCCCATTCGCCCATGTCGGAGACCTATTCCTTTAAGGTGAGCGAGCAGTTCATCGCCGGACCCACGGTGACGGCACCGCGCAAGGCCGTGGCTTTGACGTATAATGTGCCCGATGCCGATTTGCAAACCGCCGAGTGGGACTGGGACGGCGGAACGCTTCTCGGTCAGGAAGGGAAACGGTTTGAAGTGGCATGGGACGAGTCGGGGCTGAAGACCGTGACCGTCCGCACGGCGGATGGCGAAACAGCCACCAAGAACGTGATGGTGCGCGACATCGACCTTTCGTTCGACTTCCCCACCGAAGGACTGGCCGGGACGGAGATTACCTTCACGCTTCCCGAAGCCTTTGCACAGGCTTCCCGCGAGGACATAGATGTCGTGCTGTCGGACGAACGTATCGAGATGCTGCTCCGCGTGGGGAGCCGGGAAGCCAAGGCGGTGTTCCCCGATGCCGGTGATTATTCCTTCCACTTGTCGGTACGCGACTCTGTGTGCGGCGTGGTGGAATCGGAAGAGAAGCGTATCCGCATCGTGGGTGAAGTGCCTGTGCCCGTTATCCGTTTGGTAGGCATCGATGCGGCTACCGGTAAGAACAAAGTGACGTGGGACATGCTCGGCATGCCGGATTTCGTCACCACCGTGAATATATATAAGGAGAACGGACGCTATAATGCGTTCGACTGCATCGCGCAGGTGGCTCCTGGTGCGGGAGAGTTTGTGGATACGTCTTCCAATCCCTCTGTCTCGTCCGACCGCTATTGCATCAAGTTGGGCACGACGTTCGGTGTGGAAAGTCCGGCCAGCCGTGTGCATAGCGGTACGCACCTGATGCTGAACAAGGGAGTGGGCGGTGCCGTCAACCTGATATGGAACGCCTACGAGGGTGGCATTGTGGACAGTTACCGCGTCTTGCGCGGAACGTCCGCCGACCGTCTGGAACTGTTGGCCGAGGTGTCGGGTGCCCATACGGCCTACACCGACCTGAACGCCGGGGACGGGACGTATTTCTACGCCTTGGAGTATGACGAGACTTATTCCGACGAATGGCAACCGATGGCGAGGACATCTGATGGCAGGTCGTTCGGAAGCGGCCGCTCCAATGTGGTATGCACGGACGGGGCATGGACGGTGGTACCAACCGAGCAGTTGAACGTGCTGGCCATAGAGAAGGAACTCGTGCTGACACCTTCACAGTCCACGTTGCATTTGCAGGCTGAAATCTTGCCGGCCATGGCGGATATCCGTACGGTGAACTGGCAGATTACGGAAGGTGGCGAACTGGCTTCGCTGACTCAAAACGGTGTGTTGACGGCCCAAGGAAAGGAGAACGGCGACATCGTGGTATGCGCCACGACCGTAGACGGAACGAACATCGAGGCCCGTGTGACCGTCGTGAAAAAAGACTTCGGTATCCTGCCGCAGTCGGTCACGGTGACTACCGTGGAAGGCACTACGCAGTTGACTCCCCTTACCGGACGGTTGCACTTGCAGGCATCCGTGCAACCCGAGAATGCCTCCCAGCTCGTAGCATGGAGCGTGGTACAGGGAGCCGGTCTGGCCACTTTGGATGAAGACGGCGTCCTGACCCCGACCGAAACGGGTAACGGCGACATCGTGGTGCGTGCCACTTCTTTGGAGGACGCTTCCGTGTACGGCGAGTTGACTCTCCGTAAGGAAGGTTTCTCCGGCGATGGAGTAGAGGGAGTGAATGCCGGACAGATGTCGGTGCGTCGCGTCGGCGACGACCTGTGGATTGAAGGTCTGCCTGAGGACAGCGAATGCGGTTTAAGTATCGTGGATTCCTCCGGGCGCGTGCTTTCCACGGAATACCGGCGCGAGGGGTGTTCGGGCCGAATCTCTTTGGCGCGTCTGGCTTCCGGCACCTATCTGCTCCGGGTGGTTACCGGTGAAGACAGGCAAACGTTCCGTTTTGTCAAGTAGGCCGGAACGTACATCATAAGGAAACGCCCCGGGCATTCGGTTGTGGCCGTAATGTCCGGGGCGTTTAGTCCTTTTTAGACTCCAAGTATGCAGATTTGTAAATATAGCATACTTCTAAAAAGGTTGGCTTTCATCTGCGGATTTTTCTGCGCCAAATGATTTTTCAATCTCAGCCGAACGATTTTCCGTTCTGCGCCAAATGATTTTCGTTTCTCTTGAAGGTGAAAAAACGATAAGATGAGCACGTGGAAATGAAGTGCTGAAGGTGGAACGCCTGCTTTGGGAGTGCTGATTTATTTTATTGTTTTATAGAAGTTTATGTAGTGGCAGAATAAAATGGGCTGTTCTTTTCTTCCGAAAGAAAAGGCGGTATATCACGTTTGTAAAGTTCGGAAAACGGGATGCGCATGATGTCATATTTATCGAAAAAATGCCATAATGGCATTTTTCTTTTGGCCGGATGAAAAATAAGTCCTACCTTTGCAGCCGAAATAATATTCGTAATGTTTTGTAATCCTCATCGGAGGGCAACAATGAAATGCCGGATAAGATGACTGGGTAAAACCAATCACTTATCCGGCATTTTATGTGTGGTAAAATAAAAAAGACGTAGAAATGAAAGAATTGGATTTGACACAGGGAAGCGTGCCAAAGGTTCTGCTACATTTTGCAGTCCCGTTTTTATTGGCCAATGTGCTTCAGGCACTCTATGGGGGAGCCGACTTGTTTGTGGTGGGGCAGTACGACGATGCTGCGAGTGTGGCCGCCGTGGCCATCGGAAGTCAGGTGATGCAGACCGTGACGGGCGTCATCCTCGGGCTTACGACCGGGATAACGGTATTGATAGGCATAGCCACGGGAGCGAAGGACGACCGTAAGACGGCTTCCATCGTGGGGACGGGCATCTGGCTCTTTGCCGTGGTGGCTGCCGTACTGACTGCCCTTATGGTGGCACTGCACGGGCAGATAGCCGTTTGGATGCACACGCCAGTTGAGGCCATGCGCGACACGGAAGCCTATCTTTGGATTTGTTCGATGGGCATTCCTTTTATTATAGGCTATAATGTCGTGTGTGGTATTTTGCGTGGGTTGGGAGATTCGCGCACGCCGCTCTATTTCGTGGCGTTGGCTTGTGTGTTGAACATCGTGTTGGATTTCATCCTTGTGGGGGCGTGTGGCATGCGTGCGGCCGGGGCTGCTGCGGCCACGGTCACGGCGCAGGGTGTCAGTTTCGCGACTGCATTCGGTTTCTTGTACCGCAAGGGATTTCATTTCGAGTTCACACGGCGCGACATCCGTCCGGTGAGGGCGTTGTGCCGACAAATGACACTGCTCGGGGCACCCATTGCCTTGCAGGACTTGTTGGTCAACCTCTCTTTCCTGCTGATTACGGTCATTGTCAACGGGATGGGCGTGGTGGCTTCGGCTGCTTTGGGAGTCGTTGAGAAGCTGATTGTCTTTGCCATGTTGCCGCCGATGGCCATAGCGTCGGCCGTGGCGGCCATGACAGCCCAAAACTACGGTGCCGGGCTGACGGGGCGTACGCGGTCTTGCCTGCGCTCAGGCATCGCCATGGCCTTGGTCTTCGGCGTTTCCGTGTGCGTTTATTCCCAGTTCTTGCCGGATACATTGACGGGCATTTTCACGAAAGACGCGGCAGTCATGCAGATGGCTTCCGGCTATTTGCGGGGATACAGCATGGATTGCATCATGGTGAGTTTCGTGTTTTGCATCAATGCCTATTTCAGTGGGCAGGGCAATTCCGTGTTCCCCATGGTACACAGCGTGATTTCCACCTTCTTGTTCCGTATCCCGTTGTCGTATGCGTTTAGCCTGGTGAGTTCTTCTTCTTTGTTTCTCATGGGGTTTGCCCCTCCGTTGTCCACTTTGGTTTCGCTGATGATATGCGTCGGGTATATGAGATACAAGAGAAAAAAGGAAATTATGCCGGTTTGTGTGTAAGAAAGCTGTTAAAAACAGATGAGGGGAAAACGTATTTCCCGTAAAATATCTAATTTTGCAGCGTAAATAAAAAATGTAAGCATGAATTTGTCTGAACTGATACAGAAACGGCAAAGTGACCGGAAATACGAATCGCGTCCTGTCAGCCGTGAAATGGTGATGAAATGTCTGGAAGCTGCACGTCTTGCCCCTTCGGCCTGCAATTCACAACCGTGGAAATTTGTTGTCGTGGACGATGCGGCGTTGTTGCCGCAAATGGGAGCGGCGGCTGCCGGGATGGGGATGAACGGGTTTGCCCGTGAGGTGCCTGTCATCGTAGCTGTGGTGTTGGAGAAAATGAACTTGACGGCCCGTATCGGTAGTGTCATCAAAGACAAGGAATACTCTTTGCTTGACGTGGGTATCGCAGTGGAGCATTTTTGTTTGCAGGCGGCCGAGTTGGGTTTAGGGACTTGCATCATGGGTTGGTTCGACGAAAAGAACGTGAAGAAGCTGCTCGGCATCAAAGGAAAGCGCGTACCTCTGCTCATTTCGTTGGGCTATCCGGCGGGGGAGACCCGCAAGAAAGCGCGCAAGTCCTTGGAGGAAATGAGCAGTTGGAACCAATATTAATAGGGAATCATGGATAATAAGAAAGTGAAAGGCTATGCCTATGGTGTCATAGCGTCGGTAAGCTACGGGCTGAATCCGTTGTTCGCCCTTCCGCTTTATGCTTCGGGCATCAGGGTGGATTCCGTGTTGTTCTACCGTTATGTGTTTGCCTTGCTGTTCTTGGCCGTGATGATGAAGATGAGCGGACAGTCGTTTGCCCTGAAACGGAGTGAAATCCTTCCGGTGGCGGTCATGGGATTGCTGTTCTCCTTCTCGTCGTTGTTCCTGTTCCAGAGTTTCAACTACATGGATGCGGGCATCGCTTCTACCATCCTGTTCATGTATCCCGTACTGGTGGCGGTGATTATGGCGGTATTCTTCAAGGAAAAGCTGAGCGTGGTGAAAATAGCATCCATTGCCACGGCTTTTGTAGGTATTTCCATGCTTTATAAAGGCGAGGGAGGAGCTACGCTAAGCATGACGGGCGTGTGCCTGGTGCTGATGTCCTCGTTGACCTACGCGCTGTATATCGTTGGCGTGAACCGTTCTTCCTTAAAAGAGATGCCGGGGCTGAAGCTTACGTTTTATGCCATTTTGTTCGGTTCGTTGGTCTATATCGTCCGTCTGCGCGGAGGGATGGATTTGCAGTGGCTTACGGAAGGGACGCAATGGATGAATGCGTTGGGACTGGCTTTGTTCCCGTCTCTAATATCCATGGTGACCATTGCGAAAGCCATCCGGAACATCGGTGCCACGCCGGCTGCCATTCTCGGAGCGTTGGAGCCGCTTACGGCATTGTTCGTAGGTGTCATGGTATTCCACGAGAGGCTTACGGGCGGCAATGTGGTTGGCATCTTGCTGATACTTTTTGCCGTGACGCTGATTGTAGTCGGGCCGCGCGGATGGTTGCGGTTTAAGGCCGTATGGCATAAGCGGACGGTTGGATAAAGCTCTTGTCGGCTTGTATGGAAAACAGCAAAGGGACTGTCCCGGTATTGGCCGGTAACAGTCCCTTTGCCGTTTGGGGGAGGGGGTTAACGCTTTTGTATGTTTTTGCCTGAAGCGGATACTTGCGCGGGATTCCCCGAATAGGCGATGCTCCCTCCGCCGCTTGTGTGGGCATCCAGCGATTCCGTGGCATGGCACGAAATGTCGCCTGCCGAAGAGGCGTTGGCATCCGCATGCCGGGCTTCCATATCACCGGCATCGATATCGCCGCTGCTTGAGGCTGTATATTTGGCTTGTTCACATTTACCCTGCAGACGAAGGTCTCCGCTGGAGGTGGCTGTGGCTATCAAATGCGTGCACTCCAACCCTTTGATGTGCAAATCCCCGCTACTGTTGCATTGCAAGTCGGCCTGTTGGCATTTTGAACCACCGAAATAGATGTCGCCACTGCTGTTGGAGGCCGCTGCGAGGAGGCCGCAGGAAACGGACTTGCCTGATATGTCACCGCTGCTGTTGGATGTGGCGTGCAGGTCTTTGCAACTGATGTCCTGGCACGAGATGTCGCCGCTGCTGCCTGCCGTGAGACGGAGGGTACCCTTTATGTGCAGGCCGTCCTTTACGAGAATGTCCCCGGAACTGGAGGCAGACAAACTGCCGACTGGGCGTGCCTTGACATGTACTTCCTTTATCCCTTTGGTTTTTGTGGGGTCTTTGGGCTTTTTCATGCCTACGACCAATGTCCCGTGGGCATCCACTTGCACACTGATGTAAGGCAGGACAGCCTTGCTCGCACGGATTTCCACGGACGTTTCATCGTCAGATGGGATATAAACCACATCGACAGACGACGTGGCTGATATGGCGTTGAAGTCGCCGACGATCACTTTCTGTGTCTGTATGTCTTTGGGGCTTGCCCCGGTTTCCCCGTCACAAAGGGATTGGGCAGGGCTCTTTGTGCAGCTACAGTAGGCAATGGCTGAGACGAGAAGAAGAAAAATCTGTTTTTTCATACTTTTTATTTTATAGGATTAATGTGGTCTCTTCCCGAAGGTGTCTTGCAAACGATGCGCGGACGTCCTTTGTAGGCTATGCTGCCCGTGCCGTTCACCTCCCCCTCTATCTTGCGGGTGGCATGGCAACTGACCGTCCCTTCGCCGGTCACCGTGGCTGTGGCATCCATGGCTTGCAGCCCTTCGGCTTCGATGTTTCCGTGCGACGCATTGGCCAGTGCGGCCTTTGTGCAACTGCCCGTGAGGATGACGGTTCCGGAGGAAGAGGATTGTGCCGCAACGTCGGTAGCCGTGATCTCCTTGGCGTTGATGCTGCTTCCCCCTTCGGCTTGCGCATGCAGGAGGCGGCAAGTGGTGCCGCCGGTCAGGTCGATGGAGGCATTTGCTTTTGCATGCAGCATCACGTCGCGGCAGGTGAATTGTTGGTCGGCATGGAAACTCTTGTCGGACGTGGCGGAGATGTATAAATCCCTGCAAGTGATGGGGCCGCATATTACCGGACCATTGGCTGTGATGTGTACGTCACCGTCACTATATGCCCCGTCTTTCAGGATAAGTGTACCGGTTCCTTTATTGTGGAACGTGTCCATGGGAGGAGCTTTCAGTTCGATGCTGAACGGGGTATCCGAAGAGATGTCGGCGAAATGTTTCATGTTGACAAAGAGCGTTCCATTCTTGTTGACGTAGACTTCCAGAAATGGCAATACGTTCTCCGGCGCATTGAGTTCTATGTCTTTTTCGCCGGGAGTGGGGGTATAGATGATGTCGAGGGAAGCCGACGTGACAAGAGTGTTCAGACTGTCCACCGAAATTTTCCGGCTATCGTAATTCTTTCCTGCCGTCACGGCTACGGTTTTGACCTCGTTGACCTCCGTCACTTCGTACACACCGGCGTATCCGGCGGCAAAACCTTCATAGCTTTTCCCCATGTTCCTTACCTTTAGCTCCGCATAAACGGGACGGGCATTGCACTTGCCTTGTGCCGCGCTGTCGTATGTTTGCACGAGTTTGCCGGTCAGGTCCTTTGTCCAGTATTCCATTGTGTCATTGCAAGCCGTGAAAGTGCGTACTTCGTGTCCTATGACCAATTCTCCCCGGACTGTTTGTAGGGGGATATCCGTGAGGACGATGCTTTCCGGATCGAAGAGAGGCTGCTCTTGTCCTATTTCCATGAAGATGGCTTTGTCCGGGTGGCTGTCGTGGATTTCAAAATACCTCCGTCCACTGTTGCCCGTGCCCCAACCGTTACAAGTGGAGGGGATGGCCTCTTTCGCTTCCATGGCGGCTTCGATTCGGTCGGCATAGTCGCCGGTGGGCAGGAGGATGTAGCGGGTCACTCCCTTGCGGTCACAATCCACTTCCTTGAACTTGCAGGTTTCTTCGCTGTTCCATCCCGGGCTTTTTTCCAACTGGTCCAGTACGTCGTCGATGTCGCCGTCTTCGATATGGAAGATTTTGATGACGGGACGGCCGTCGGAGCGGGAGCGGCCTGTATGTTTGACGACTGCCCCTTCGAGCAGTCCGTCCGTGACGACACAAGTCTGGCTGTCGCGTTGTGCCCAGAATTGCAGTCCCGCACCGGATACGATTTCCCATTTGAATCCTTGGCGCGCTTTTTGCGTCGGCTGTTCCGGGAAGACGGGATACTTGCCGTCGCGGTCGCCGAAACAGGCTGTGAGTAGGAGCAGATAGAGTCCTGCGATAATTTTAAACAAAGAGCTTTTCATTGGGTGTAGGGTTGAGGTTTATAAATGAACAAGGAGCATTCTTGCCGGCACCAGATAGTCCGGAAAGGAATACTCCATGTCGTATGGTTATCGGATGAACAACAGTTCGCGGTATTTCGGAAGCGGCCACATCTCGTCGTCCACGATGAGTTCGAGTTTGTCCACGTGGTAGCGTATGCTTTCCAACATGGGAGCCACCGTGTCGTGATAGGCAATGGCTTTCTCACGTACGTTTTCAATGCGGTTGGCCACTTTCCGGTTTTCTATCAGCCGGTCTGCGTTTTCGGCAATGAAGCTCGTGTGTTCCGAAATCTTTTCTATCAGTTTCAGGTTCTTGGCATTCAGCCGGGCCGCAGTCTCGGCGGGGAAAACCTCCTGTACTTTGTGCACGTTGTCTATCAAGGCACTTTGGTAGCGTGTGGCCACGGGAATGATGTGGTTCATGCACATGTCGCCGAAGATGCGTGCCTCCACTTGTACCTTTTTGGTATAGGTTTCCCATTTGATTTCGTTGCGTGCCTCGATTTCATTGCGTGTGAACACATGGGTCGTCTCGAACATCTTTACGCTGCTTTCGTCCAGATAGCGGTCGAAGATAAGCGGGCAACTGCGTTCCGTATCCAGTCCGCGTCGCCGGGCTTCTTCCTGCCATTCTTCGGAATAGCCGTTACCGTCGAAATGGATGGGCTTGCACGTCTTGATGTCCTCGCGTACCACTTGCAGGATGGCTTTGGTCTTGTCTACGCCGTTTGCTATCAAGGCGTCTACCCGCGTCTTGAAGTCGATAAGGGCTTCGGCCATAGCCGCGTTCAGGGCTATCATGGCGGCGGCGCAGTTGGCTTGTGAACCGATGGCGCGGAACTCGAACCGGTTGCCTGTGAAAGCGAAGGGAGACGTGCGGTTGCGGTCGGTGTTGTCGAACAGCAGTTCCGGAATCTGAGGGATGTCGAGCTTCATGCCATGTTTGCTGGCCACGTCTATCAGTTCGTCGTCCGTAGAATGTTCCAAATGTTCGAGTATGTCGCTCAGTTGTTGGCCGAGGAACGAGGAAATGATGGTCGGCGGAGCCTCATGCCCTCCCAGGCGGTGGGCGTTGGTGGCACTCATGATGGAGGCTTTGAGCAACCCGTTATGGCGATAGACTGCCATGAGCGTTTCCACGATAAAGGTGACGAAACGCAGATTGTCGGTCGGAGTTTTGCCCGGCCCGTGCAGCAGGATTCCGGTATCGGTAGCCAGTGACCAGTTGTTGTGTTTGCCTGACCCGTTGATACCGGCGAACGGCTTTTCGTGGAGCAAACAGCGGAATCCATGTTTACGGGCTATTTTCTTCATCAGTGACATGAGCAACATGTTGTGGTCCACTGCCAGGTTGGTCTCTTCATAGATGGGGGCCAATTCGAATTGGTTTGGAGCCACTTCATTGTGGCGTGTCTTGCAAGGGATGCCCAGTTCCAATGCCTGTATTTCCAGGTCTTTCATGAATTCGGCCACCCGTTCGGGGATAGAACCGAAGTAATGGTCATCCATTTGCTGGTTTTTGGCCGATTCGTGCCCCATCAGCGTGCGCCCGGTCATGAGTAGGTCGGGGCGGGTGGCGTAAAGTCCTTCGTCCACCAAGAAATATTCCTGTTCCCAACCCAAATTGGAAATGACTTTTTTCACGTCCGGATAGAAGTAGCGGCATACGTCGGTGGCCGCTTTGTCTACGGCATGGATGGCCTTTTTCAGGGGTGCCTTGTAGTCGAGCGCCTCGCCGGTATAAGAAATGAAAATAGTGGGAATCATCAGGGTATCGCCGAGGACGAAGACAGGCGAAGCGGTGTCCCAGGCAGAATAGCCGCGCGCTTCGAACGTGGAGCGGATTCCCCCGTTGGGGAACGAAGAGGCATCGGTTTCCTGCTGGATGAGCTGCTTGCCGGAAAATTCTTCCACCATGCCGCCTTTGCCGTCGTGTTCCACAAAAGCATCATGTTTTTCGGCCGTGCCTTCGGTGAGCGGTTGGAACCAGTGTGTACAGTGGGTCACACCCAACTCCATGGCCCATTTCTTCATGCCGGCAGCCACGACATCGGCCGTTTGCAGGTCGAGCGACGCACCGTTGTCTATCACGTCGCACATCTTTTTATATACGTCGGCCGGGAGATATTTGAACATCTTCTGGCGGGTGAATACATATTTGCCGAAGAATTCGGACGGTCTTTCGGCCGGGGCCGGAACTTCTACGGCTTTCTTCTTAAAAGCTTCGCCTACAACTTCAAATCTAAGTGAGGATGACATATACCTTTTTGTATTATGGGTTATTTAAATGTTTAATCAATAAAACGGCGGGTGAGCGGAGCGAACTCTTCGATGCGGCGGTCGCGCAGGAAAGGCCACCAGCGGCGCACGTTTTCCGAGCGTTCCAAATCAAATTCCACCACCATGTTTTCTTCCGCGTCGCGACTGGCACGTGCCAACATCTCGCCCTGCGGGCCGACTACGAAACTGCTTCCCCAGAATTGTATGCCACGGGTTTGCCCGGACGGGTCCGGCTCAAGTCCCACACGGTTCACCGCGATGACCGGCAGGCCGTTGGCAACGGCATGCCCCCGTTGCACCGTGGTCCAGGCCTCGCGTTGGCGTTCCTGCTCTTCGGGGGCATCGCTGCTTTCGTATCCGATGGCCGTAGGGTAGATCAGGAGTTCTGCGCCTTGCAGTGCCATGAGACGCGCACCTTCGGGGTACCACTGGTCCCAACACACTTGCACGCCTAACTTGCACAGCGATGTCGATATCGGGTGGAAGCCCAGGTCGCCCGGGGTGAAATAGAATTTCTCATAATAAGCCGGATCGTCGGGGATGTGCATCTTGCGGTAGGTTCCTGCGACGGAGCCGTCGGTGTCGAACACCACCGCCGTGTTATGGTACAGGCCGGCTGTTCGCCGTTCAAATAAAGACGTGACCAACACGATACCGAATTGCCGGGCCAGTTCGCCGAAGAATCCAGTGGACGGACCGGGAATCGGTTCGGCCAAGTCGAAATTCCGCGTATCTTCCGTCTGGCAGAAATAAAGCGAGTTGTGCAACTCCTGAAGAACGACGAGCTGTGCGCCGCGCTTGCATACGTCTTCTATGTTTTGTGCCAACTTGTAAAGGTTGGCCTTGGTGTCTGCGGTATTGGACTGTTGCACCAGTCCTACTTTTATCTTTTTCATGAGGGTGTTCTTTTATTTGAGTACGGGTACGGGAAATTGCATCGTGCAGCAATGCAGCGAACCGTGCTGCCGGATGAGCGGGCGGCAGTCGATACCGACCACTTCATGCTGAGGAAAGGCTTTTTGCAAGGCTTTCCGGGCTTGTTCGTCCAAGGCGGGCTGATGGTAAGTCGGCATCAGTACGGCTCCGTTGACCACCAGGAAATTGGCGTATGTGGCCGGAAGTCGTTGCCCGTCTTCGTCGAAGATGGCTTCCGGCATGGGTAGGGCGACGAGCCGGTAGGGGGTGCCCTGAAGCGTGCGGAACGTGCGAAGCTGTTCTTCCATGCGTGCGAGTGCCTCGTAGTGTTCGTCCTTACGGTCTTCGCATTTCACGTAAGCGATGGTCTGGTCGGGGCAGAAACGGGCCAAAGTGTCTATATGGCTGTCCGTGTCATCGCCGGACAAGTAGCCGTGGTCGAGCCACAATACCCTCTCGACATGCAGGAACGATTTGAGCCGTTCTTCGATGTCGGCGCGGTTCAGGCGGTCGTTGCGGTTGGCCGAAAGCAGACATTCCGAAGTGGTCAGGAGCGTGCCGTGACCGTCGCTTTCGATGGAACCGCCTTCGAGTACGAAGTCCAGATGGTCCGTGTACGTCCCGTTCAATACGCCTTGCTTCATCAGGCTTCGGTTGATACGGTTGTCCTGGTCGGCGGAGAACTTCTTTCCCCATCCGTTGAAACAGAAATCCAAAAGGAGAGAGCCGGTTTCGTCTATCAGGGTAATAAATCCATGATCGCGTGCCCACGTGTCGTCGGTAGGGCAATCCGCCCATCGTATTTGCGCGAAAACCTGTGCCGGAAGTTTCTCTTTCAGCAAGGTCTCTATTTTGGTGCGCTCCGGAGTCACTATTAATAAAGGTTCGCGCGAGGCGATTTCGTAAGCCATCCGCACATAGCAGTCCGTTACTTCCTCCAACATGTGGCACCAATCCGTTCCGGCATGTGGCCATGTGAGCTGTATGCCGCTTTGGGGAAACCACTCCGGCGGCAGGAAAGTGCCGCGGATTTCGGTCTGTTCCGGTCCGTTCACTTCCTCGAAACGCAGCTCGTACCAGCGTTCTAATGTACTGGAACTTTTGACTTTATATTGCAATCCCATACATCAATCTTATGTTTCGTGTATAATTATGCGTACAAAGATACGAATCTTCCGATAATAATGGCTTTATTTTTATTAACTTTGTGTATAGAATGAGCGAGATGTTGAAAATAGAATCGGCTGCGTTACGGCTCGGGGGGCGTTTGCTTTTCCGGGATTTCAGTCTGGAGGTACGGGCAGGCGAGTGGGTTTGTGTGACCGGCGAGTCCGGTTGCGGCAAGACCTCGCTGCTGCGTGCGGTGTTGGGATTCCTCCCGTTGGAGGCCGGACGGGTATCTGTCGGCGGGGAGGAGTTGACGGAGCATACGGTGGAGCGTATCCGGAAACGCACGGCCTACGTGCCTCAGGAACTGTTCCTTCCGGCTGAATCGGTGGACGAGATGCTGCACCTTCCTTTTCACCTGAAAGCGAACCGGGGCGGAGACTTTTCGGAAGAAAAGCTGTTCCGTTTTTGGACGTTATTGGGGTTGGAGCGGGACTTGCTCCACCGTAAGGTGGTCCAGTTGTCCGGCGGACAGCGGCAACGTATCATTCTGTCGATGGCGGCCATGTTGGGCAAACGCCTTTTGCTGGCCGATGAGCCGACTTCTGCGCTCGACGAGGATAGTGTGGGGAGGGTGTCAGCCCTTTTCCGCCGTCTGACGGCTGGCGGAACGGCCGTATTGAGCGTGTCGCACAACTGGGCTTTTCTGGAAGCCTGCGACCGGGTGGTAAAACTTTGAACGGACAGCGATGGGAACGGTGGATTTGACTTATACTGGATTGGCCGTCGGCATGTTGCTGATGCTGATACCTTTTTATTTTCTGTGGCGTTTCCGCACCGGACTGCTTTCGTCGGCTTTGTGGGGAACCGTGAGGATGACCGTGCAACTGTTGCTTATCGGGGTGTACTTGCGTTTCTTGTTTCAATGGGACAACGAATGGGTCAACGTGCTGTGGATGGCGGTCATGGCCGTCATCGCTTCCCATACGGCTGTCAGTCGCACGGCCTTGCGCCGCGAGGTGCTGCTCCTGCCGGTTTTCACAGGTTTCCTGGTTACGGCCTTGTTGGTGTCGTTGTATTTCCTGGCCTTCGTAGTGCGTGCCGACGATGTGTTTGCCGCCCGTTTCTTCATTCCGGTAGCCGGTGTGCTGTTCGGTAACATGCTGACGGTGAATATCATGGCCGTGAATGTCTATTACAGCGAGTTGCAGCGTGAACAGGATATGTATTACTACCTGTTGGGCAACGGGGCGACCCGTTTCGAGGCCACGTTGCCTTTCCTCCGTTCGGCCGTCATCAAATCCTTTTCCCCGTGCATCGCCAACATGGCCGTGCTGGGCATCGTGTCTTTCCCGGGGACGATGATAGGCCAGATACTCGGCGGTTCGATACCCGAAGTAGCCATCAAATACCAGTTGATGATAAGCGTCATCACGGTTGTGGCTTCCATGCTTTCGTTGGTCATTACGATTTCGTTTTCCGTGCGCCGCACGTTCGACGGGTTCGGGCGGTTGAAGCCGATATTCAGGAAAGGCCGGAATACTAAATAAATGATAAAATCCACCGGGTTTCTTTGGAAACCTCCCGTTTTATCCCTATCTTTGTGAAAATTTTCTATGACGTGAAAATTAAGGAAGTAGTTTTTGCCCTTGAAAGATTCGCGCCTTTGCCCTTGCAGGAGAGCTATGACAATGCCGGTCTGCAAGTAGGATTGACGGAGGTGGAAGCATCAGGGGCTTTATTGTGTCTTGACGTGACCGAGGAGGTAATAGACGAAGCCGTTTCTTTGGGCTGCAACCTCGTCGTGTCCCACCATCCGTTGTTGTTTCACGGGCTGAAGACCGTGTCCGACCGCAACTATGTGGAGCGGTGCGTACGGAAGGCCATCCAAAACGACGTGACGGTCTATGCGGCGCATACCAACTTGGACAATGCCGAGGACGGCGTGAACTTCAAAATCGCCGAAAAGTTGGAACTGGAGCAGGTGAGATTGCTTTTGCCGCATCCCGTGAAGGTGAAGGACGGCGGGCATGAGTACACCGTCATGGCGGGCTGCGGAGTCATCGGCGTGTTGCCCCAACCGGAGGATTCCCTGAAGTTCCTCCAGCGCATCAAGTCCGTATTCCATATCGAATGCCTGATGCACAATGAGCTGTTGCAGCGTCCGGTGCGCAAAGTCGTGCTTTGCGGAGGGGCGGGCGATTTCATGCTCGAAGAGGCGCTTAACCAGAAAGCCGATGCTTTTCTGACAGGGGAGATGCACTACCATCAGTACTTCGGCCACGATCAGGAGTTGCAGATTGCCGTCATGGGGCATTACCAGAGTGAGCAATACACGAAAGAAATTTTTTATTCCATCATAGGTGAGATTTGTCCCGAACTGCCGCTTTACATGACGGCGGTAGACACAAATCCCATAAAATATTTGTAATAAGCACTATGGCAAAAGACATGAAGAAAGATGCGACGGACTTGTCGATTGAAGAAAAGTTGAAGAACCTGTACCAGTTGCAGACCATGCTTTCCGAAATCGACAAAATCAAGACGTTGCGAGGAGAGCTTCCGTTGGAAGTACAGGACTTGGAGGACGAGATAGAAGGCTTGTCTACCCGTATTGAAAAAATACATGGAGAGATAGGGGATCTGAATGCGGACATTACGGCACGCAAAGCCAATATAGAAACTTGCAAGGCGGCTATCGAAAAGTACACGCAGCAGTTGGATAACGTGCGCAACAATCGTGAATATGACTCCTTGACCAAGGAAATAGAATATCAAACCTTGGACGTGGAGCTGAATGAGAAGCGTATCCGCGAGGCTTGCGATGCCATTGAACACAAGAACGGGGAAATCGCCCATTGCACGGAGCTGATGGACGACCGGCGTGCGGATTTGGATGTGAAAAAGTCAGAGTTGGACGACATTATTTCCGAAACACGGTCGGAGGAAGAGAAGTTGCGCGAAAGAGCCAAAGAATTGGAGGCTACCATAGAACCCCGTTTGTTGTTGGCATTCAAGCGTATCCGTAAGAACAGCCGCAACGGATTGGGTATCGTTTACGTGCAGCGCGATGCTTGCGGTGGCTGTTTCAATAAAATCCCCCCCCAACGCCAGTTGGATATTCGTATGCGCAAGAAGATTATCGTATGCGAATACTGCGGCCGTATCATGATAGACCCGGAATTGGCCGGAGTGGAAATCGAAAACAAGGCGGTGGAAGAAAAGCCGAAGCGTCGCCGTCGGGCTGCCGCTGCGGCAGAGGAGTAAGCATACCGCTTTTTGGGGTATTCGGGAAAGATTTGCAAACGCGCGTTTTTCCCTATTGGGCATTCTCCTTTTCGTTTTTCCACATCCTCATGCCGTTTTCAGTCTTTTTGTAAGGGATGTCCTGTGTCGCTCTTCCCGCAGCCCGGATAAGGAGGATTTCTCTGATTGTAAAATAAAAACCGTGTTTTTCCGTCCGGAATCCAAGCCTCGGAAGCATGTAAATTTACTCTCCGCAGAATAAAAAATCAATCTCAGGAGAATGAAAAATCGTTTGCCTGAGATTGATTTTCCGTTTTGCGGAGAATGATTTTGTGTTCTTTTATTATTTATAAATAGTTGTAATATAGTGCTTTATACGTAAAGCTGAATTTTTGTAGAAGAAAATCCCGAATTGTTGGATTATTTTCCGTATATTTGCCATACGTGCCCATGCGGAAGCCTCGTCGGAGGTGGGATGGCATATATAAAGAAGGCGTTTACTTGACGCTTTGATTCTTTGGCTACTCAGAATCTCGCAAGTTCTAATCACTGTCGAAGACAAAGCAACGGTAGATGCCCTGTGGGTGTGTTTTATATCAGCCCCGATTGTATCCATATGTGTTTTGCATGGATAGAGGGGACGTATATATAAACATATCGGCGTGGGCTTCTGCGTTGCTCGTTCGGACAGTGATGGGCAATGCGAGAGCCTTGAGTAGCGGAACGGGCAACAGGTACAGGCTCCCACGCTTTTTTCGTATATGCACACAATCAGGCTTTTTATGGATTCCGTCAGGGGAGTCGGGCGGAGGGTTAAAATGTGGGAATCATGAAAATGAGGTATTTTTCTTTCTTGATGTTTTTGATGTTGGGCGTGTACGCTTTCGCACAGAAGGACGTGACGCAGTTTCTCGGTATTCCTGTGGACGGGACGAAAACGGAAATGGTACAAAAGTTGAAGGCCAAAGGATTTAAGTATAATAGCACTTATGATTGGTTGGAAGGGGAGTTTAATGGCCGTGAGGTTGTCTTGCTTATTGCTACCAATAATAATAAGGTGTGGCGTGTTGCGGTAAGGGACAAGTGGACCATGGATGAAACAAATATAAAAATCCGTTATAACGATTTGTGTCGACAATTCGCCAAGAATGAGAAATATTGTTCTTTAAATGATAATCCGCTATTGTCCGAAGAAGAGAATATAGGTTATGAGATGTTAGTGAATAATAAAAGGTATGAGTCGGCCTATTTTCAGTCGCCCAAAACAATCAGTACGTTGTCTGAGGAAGAGAGGCAAGAAATGTTGTCTGCGACAGGGCTTCACGAAAAGGATTTGGATAGTTTGTCTGCCAAAAGCTTAGATGACCTGACTGATCTGTTTGTTGGGTATCTGGGGGAGAACTATTGGTCAAAAAAAATGGTTTGGTTTATGATTGATGGAGAAGGGGTGGAATACCGTATTGTGATATTCTATGATAATGAATACAACCATGCAGATGGTGAAGATTTATAAAAACCGATTTAAAAAGAGGTTTTTATGGAAGAAATGAATTTGGAAAAGGAAATGACTGTCCATTGCGGCAAGGTAACGGATAGCATGGAGACGTTGGAATCGTTGTGCCGCGAGGAAGCCGAAAAGCTTCTGGCTACATTGGATGTGCCGGAAGGCAGACAAGTGGAAGTCCCGTTTTGGACGAAGGATTTTCCTGAACTTATAGCCGTAGGCAAGTTCAGCCGCGACAAGTCCGGCAAGGTCATATACGAACTGGACTTTTCACAATCCACTTTGTAAACCTCGGGCGCATTTTGGTGATTGTGCCGCAATGAATTCCTTCTTCCTTGTTTTGCCATCCAAAGAAGCAAACAAGGTGGGAGGAAATTTTTTATGTTTCCTATCGTGAGGGAAAGCCCTTATAAAATCTCCCCATATTCAGGTATGTCCGGCAGGAACTTGCAGGAGTTCGTGTCGTAATCCATCCTGCAACAATAATGTTGCAGGCCGTTGGAGACGATGAGATAGTCTACGCGCAACACCATATTGTAACGCGAAACCTGGGCAAAAACCTTTTGGGTGATTTCGATGTGTGGGGCTTTGTATTCCACAATGACGCGCGGACGGGCTTGCCGGTCGTAGACCACCGTGTCGCAACGCTTGGCCGTGCCGTTCAATGTGAGTGAGATTTCATTGGCCACCAAGCCCGGCGGGTAATGTTTGTGGGCGACGAGGTAATGCACGAAATGTTGCCTGACCCATTCTTCCGGGGTGAGAGCTACATATTTGCGGCGCAATTCATCGAAGACGACCGTCCGGCCGTCCCGCTTTGTCACTTTTATGGGATATTGTGGAAGGTTTAACGTAATCATTTGCTAACTTTGCAAGGAATACCCCTCTGTCTTTTGCGGGGTAAAGTGGAAACAAAAATACGCAAAAACAATGAAAACGAAAGCGGAAATCGTGGAAAATTGGTTGCCACGCTATACACAACATCCCTTGTCCGACTTCGGGGAGTATATTTTGCTGACCAATTTCAATAATTACGTAGATATATTCTGTGAACAGTTTAAGCTTCCTCAGCCCGGTTATGGGGCGAACATGCGGATGGCTACGGCGGAGAATATCACCATCATTAACTTTGGAATGGGAAGCCCGAATGCGGCCATCATTATGGATTTGCTGAGTGCCATAGAGCCGAAAGCCTGCCTGTTCTTGGGCAAATGCGGGGGAATCTCTTCTAAAACGAAACTGGGAGACTTGATTCTTCCTTTGGCGGGAATCCGCGGAGAGGGGACGTCGAACGATTATTATCCGCCCGAGGTGCCTGCGTTGCCGGCTTTCATGCTCCAGCGTGCGGTGTCGACTGCCATACGGGATGCCCATCGCGATTATTGGACGGGCACGGTGTACACTACGAACCGTAGGATATGGGAGCATGATGAAAAGTTCAAGGCGTATCTGAAAGACACCCGTGCCATGGCCGTGGATATGGAGACGGCCACGTTGTTCACGTGCGGTTTCTCCAACCACATCCCGACCGGGGCCTTGCTGCTCGTATCGGACAATCCGATGATGCCCGAGGGGATAAAAACAGCAGAGAGCGACCGGGAAGTGACGCATAACTTTGCGCCGGAGCATGTCACGATAGGAATAGAGGCGTTGAAACTGATAATAGGTGAACGGAAAACAGTGAAACACCTGAAATATGATTGGTAATCCAAAAGAGAAAAGCAGATGGCAGTGAAGAAAGAAGGGGTGACGTATGATGAAATCGTACGTTCCGTAAGGGCGGGCAATTTCGCGCCCGTTTATTATTTGATGGGCGAGGAGGCTTATTATATAGACAAGGTGAGCGAGTTTATCGTAGGCACGGCGTTAAAGGAGGAAGAGAAGGATTTTAATCTCACGGTATGTTATGGTACGGATGTGACGGTAGACGAGGTAATCAATGCAGCCAAGCGTTTCCCGATGATGGCGGAACGGCAGGTGGTTTTGGTGCGCGAAGCACAGAGCTTGCCCGGAAAAGAGCGTCTTTCCTTTTACCTGGAGCATCCGCAGCCCTCTACGGTGCTGATTTTTTGCCATAAACATGGCGTTTTGGATAAAAGGAAAAAGTTGGCGGCGGATATACAGAAGGTTGGGGTCTTGTTTGAGTCCAAAAAATTGTATGATAGCCAACTCCCAGGATTTGTCACGACCTACTTGCGCCGTAAGGGGGTGACGATGGAACAGAATGCCGTGATGATGGTCTGTGAGTCTGTGGGGAGTGACCTGTCGCGCCTTTCGGGCGAGTTGGACAAACTGATGTTGGCTTTGCCGGCAGGGGAGACGCGTATCGGTGCTGCCTTTGTGGAGCAACATGTCGGCATAAGCAAGGATTTTAACAACTTTGAATTGGTATCTGCGTTGGTAGCCAAGGACGTACTTAAAGTAAATCGTATCGTGAAATATTTTAACGATAACCCTAAGAATTTTTCTTTGCAGCTTACGCTTTCCGTCATGTTCGGTTTTTTCAGCAATTTGATGGTGGCTTACTATGCACCGCAACGTACGGAGGAGGCGATTGCCGATTGGATAGAGCAACCGCGTTGGCAAGTGGCTCGGAACATACTTCCTGCCATGCAAAAGTATTCGGGTGTGAAAGTGATGCAGATAATTGGGAAACTACGTGAAACGGACGCTAAATCGAAAGGTTTGGGTAATACAATCGCCACTCCCGGCGATCTTTTGAAGGAATTAGCCTACTTCATTTTGCATTAAAACGGCTGTTTTTAATTTATTTGAAGCCTTGTCGAAACTGTTAAAAAGTAAGTTATAGTATTTGATTATAGGAGGTTAGCTCGTTTTTTGCTTCCTGAGATTTTAAAATTCCGGTCCGTCCTTGCCATCGGGTCGGAATTTTTTAGTATTGAAAAAAAGAGCCTTTTTTCATTTTCTGGTGATTTACATTATGTTTATTTTGCATTTATGTTTTGGATTACAGTTTATATATGAAACAAATGATATTTATGTTTTGAAATAAATTCATGAGGTTTAAGAATGTAAACCATGATTGTCGCTTTGTAAACAGCTGAATTTACTTTTCTGATACATTCGATTTTGTTTTATGAATGAATATTTATTCCTTGCAATGTTAACTATGTTATTTTGTTGAAAACCATATATTTGTATTAGTTTATCATCATATTTTCTTATGGGGTACTTCATGTTTTTGCAATAATAATATGCAAAACGGCAAAGTGTGAATGTATGATGAAGAATAAATGCGCGGAAGCCAGTTTTTTAGCTAAATTCGTTGAATAAACCATATAAATTAGATATAAGAATATAAATCTATTTATGTTTATGAATATAAACCCCGAGTCCTTCTTGTTTATAAACATAAAAATACATATTCCTGAATATTTATAGAGGTGAATTTAATTTTGTGGTTTATGTTTATTGTGCGTTCCATTTTTTGTTTTTACCTTTGTAAACGTAAAAAACTCCTTTGTAGAGAGAGGAAAACAAAGGGCAATAGAAAAAATGATGAAAGAACGAATATTGCAAATCATGAGAAGGGAAAACATGACCCAACAAGAGTTTGCCAAAGCTATTGAGGTGTCTCCCGCATCCCTGTCAAATATCTTCAATGGTAAAACCAACCCAACGAACAATCATGTAAGTGCGATTCATCGTCGTTTTCCGGATATCAATATAAATTGGTTGATGTTTGGAGAAGGTGACATGTATGCAACTGTTTCGGATGAAACTAAAGATAGTGTCAACGGAGGGGAAAGTACGATTAAAAGCGGTGCGGAGAAAGCTCCCATAGATGCGAGTGGGGAGCCTATGCTTTTCGATATTTCGGATCCAGAGCAATATGCCGCATGGGCTAGAATGGAAGACATTAAAGATGTGGACGACCAGAATCGGCAAATTCCCGTGGTGCGTGAGGTAGTAAAGTATGTAGACAAACCTCAGCGTAAGATTACGGAGATAAGAATTTTCTTTGATGATGGAACTTTTGAAGTTTTTAGCTGATTTGTAAGAAGAATCAGGACAATGATACGATTGTTTCTTTGTTTTGACTTCTGCTTTTAGGGTAAAATGGGTAATTCTATCCTTGTTTTTCATTTGTTCCCACACTCACCTTGCGTTATCTTTGCTATCGTGAAGATGGGATTCGGTTCGGCATGGCCGAATGAGAAAACTTCGTTTTCATTTGTCTCTGCACTCACCTTTCACTATCTTTGCAGGAGTTTGATATACCATTTGGAATATACCTATTTTATAAGATGAAAAAATATATTTTGGATTTGACGCTGACGGCTAATGAGCATTTACGGGCAGGATATGCGTTGTTGAAGCTTACGCACGAGCAACCTCTGCCGGAAATGTGCCCCGGTCAATTTGCCGAGTTGAAGGTTGAGGGCTCGGAAACGACCTTTTTACGGCGTCCTATTTCTATCAATTACGTGGATGAAGAGAAAAATGAGGTTTGGTTCCTGATTCATGAAATAGGAGACGGAACCCGTAACTTAGGAGCTATGGAAGTAGGAGACAAACTCAATGTGGTCATGCCCTTAGGGAAAGGTTTTACGATGCCTTCGTCCGGTGATGAGAAAGTGCTGTTGGTAGGAGGCGGTGTCGGTACGGCTCCATTGCTTTTCCTGGGAAAAGAGATGGTGAAGCTTGGCTGTCGGCCAACTTTCTTATTGGGCGGCCGTTCGGCGGGAGACTTGATGCAGTTGGACATGTTCAGGGCATTGGGGGATGTGTATATCACGACCGAGGACGCTTCCGAGGGGGAGAAAGGTTTTGTAACGCAGCATTCCGTGCTGCAACGTGAACATTTTGACCGTATAGCCACCTGCGGTCCCAAACCGATGATGGTGGCCGTAGCGCGATATGCACGGTCAAAAGGCATACCGTGTGAAGTTTCGTTGGAGAATATGATGGCTTGTGGAGTGGGGGCCTGCTTGTGTTGCGTGGAGAATACTACGGAAGGGCATTTGTGCGTGTGTAAAGAGGGACCCGTTTTCAATACGAATAGATTGTTATGGCAGATTTAAGTGTAAATATAGGGAAATTACAGTTGAAAAATCCCGTAATGACCGCTTCCGGCACTTTCGGGTACGGTCTTGAGTTCGCAGACTTTGTGAACTTGGAAGATATCGGCGGAATCATTGTGAAAGGTACGACATTGAAACCCCGTGAAGGCAATCCTTATCCTCGCATGGCAGAGACACCTCAAGGGATGTTGAACTGTGTGGGGCTGCAAAACAAGGGTGTGGATTACTTTTGCGGGCATATTTATCCCCAAATTAAAGACATCCGTACGAATATGATTGTGAATGTCTCCGGCTCGTGTTGCGAAGACTATGCGGAGTGTGCCGCACGGATTAACGAACTGGAGCGCATTCCGGCCATAGAACTGAACATATCCTGTCCGAACGTGAAGCAAGGGGGGATGGCTTTCGGCGTGACAGCCGAAGGAGCTTCGGCTGTGGTAAAAGCTGTACGTAAGGCGTATGACAAGACTTTGATTGTCAAACTGTCTCCGAATGTGACGAATGTGGCAGACATAGCCCGTAGTGTGGAAGACGCCGGAGCGGATGCCGTGAGCCTTATCAATACGTTGATGGGAATGGCTATCGACATCGAAAAACGTCGCCCGGTATTGTCCATAGCCACAGGGGGGCTGAGCGGTCCGGCTGTGAAGCCCGTGGCATTACGTATGGTATGGCAAGTAGCCAAAGCGGTGAAGATACCCGTGGTAGGTTTAGGGGGAATCATGAACGCGCGTGATGCCATAGAATTTCTTTTGGCGGGGGCTTCGGCCATAGAAATCGGAACAGCTAATTTCATAGATCCGGCCGTGACGGTAAAGGTGGCCCGAGGGATAGACGAATATTTGGAACGGCACGGTTGCCGCAGTGTGCGTGAAATTATCGGTGCTTTAGGAGAGTAAATAGGATTTTCCCTATCTTCCCGTCGGGTTTTTCTTTGCATAATAAAGAGACTTATATGTATATTTGCATTATAAACATTTAAACAAGCATAATTATGAGATGGTTCAAATATTGCAAATTCCTTATGGTCTGCTGCTTGATAGCAGTGTTCAGCGGGTGCGAGGAAGATGACGATTACCGGGGATACATGCTTTCGGGGCGTTGGTTCGGGGATTTGGGAATGATGGTGGACGGTCAACCGGCTATTGGTTCCGACTTGGAATTTATTCCCCAGGATTATGGAGGCTATACCCGGGGATATGGTTACGAAACGGATTACTATCACGGTTGGCGTGGCCGGGTGGAAATCGTAGAGCACTACTTTACCTGGATGGTAAGAGACGGCATTATCTATCTTCGCTTTGATAATCCGGAACTTGATTGCAACATCCGTGATTACAGTTTGTCCCCCGATTATTTCAAGGGTTATATGGATGGGGTGTATTCTTCCACATGGTTCACGTTACGTAACTATGAGCGTTATTGGAATGACTATGGATATTGGAGTGCGGGATATTCTTACGGTAACGGTGCCGATGTCCGGAGTGACAGCGTGCAAGTCTATAAGAAGGTTCCGAAATGTGTGAGAACTGTAAATGTAGATTCTCTCATGCAAGGCAACAAGTGATTTTAATTTGTTCAGAAAGCAAAGCGTGGAAGTCTGGGGAGAGGCTTCCGCGCTTTTATTTTATTTCAAGGGAAACGTGTGTATCATCCGTCCGTACGGTTCGGAACGTTTTCCTTATCCTTGCAATTTGGCCATGAATTTCTTGCGGTCTACTATAAAGCGAAGATGTTCCCCTTCTCCGATGGTTCCTGTCTCATCCTCTGCCACGACCTTGAAAGTCAGTTTGCGTCCTTCAATTCCGGTTAGTACGGCCGTGGCCGTAATGGTCTTACCCAAAGCCGTAGGTTTGAGGTGAGAGGAACTGATATGTCCTCCTACGGTTGTCATGCCTTCGTCCAAAGCCTCTTTTACGGCTAGCATGGCCGCATTCTCCATTAAGGCCATCATGACGGGCGTGGCCAGGACTTCCAAGTCTCCGCTACCTGCCTGGATAGCCAGATGTTTGTTTTCGACGGTGAGTGTACTGGTGTGTGTCAATCCTATTTCCATTTGTTTTTGCTGTTTGATAATGACAGGGCAAAAATACGAATTTAAAATAAAATCCGGGTGTGTTGTTGCGGAAAAGTGGAAGGACGGGAGCGATAAAACCGATTACAGGCGAATGAAGAACCTGTATCCTCATCCGCCTGTAACCCATTTCTTTACTTTTAATCGAGATTTGCTTTTTCTACATTTTCTTTTTTAGTCGCACTTAGCAAGCCGTTCCGGTTTGGAAACCGCCCTTGCCGAATTGCATGGAGGTACTGGACATAAAGAAGTCCCGATTTAACTTGGATTCTTTGTGCATACCCGCCAACATTACTACAGCGAAAAGTACCAAAAGTACTGCTGCCATAAGTATTACGGCAAACAGCATAATACCCATTGTCATCATAATCTTTTTACCTTTTTAATTAAACAATCTTTTTTACCTTTCAAAACCTCTACCTTAGAGAGTTCTTTTAATCTTAGTAATAACCTTTTTTCTTCTTATGACACTGCAAAGTTATAACCAAAAAGGCCGAAGGTCAAGACTTTGCCGCCTATATTTGAAGAATAAGGGGAAATAATTGACGTATATCAAGAAATTATATCCCGTTTGTTGCTTTATGGTTACAAAGAAGGTTGGAATGGCAGTGATTGCTGACAAAATGGCATGAAAATAGGGAAAAACCGGTTTCAACGTACTTTATTGCGATGGTAATGCGGGCTGACATAAAGGTTGAAAAACAGCATGGAAGCCACGCAAAGTATGCTGCCGAACAGATAGACGGCGTCGAAGGCATATTGCTGTGCGATGTAACCACCCGTGGAGATGCCCAGACCGATGCCTATGTCCCATGAAGTCAGATAAGTACTGGTGGCGGTTCCCCGTTGGTTGTTAGGGGCGAGGTTGACATACAGTGTGTTGTAGGCCGGGAACATCACACCGAACCCGATGCCCAACATGAAGGGTACGAGGTAGAATATGAAAGAACACCATGCTTCGCTGTAAGCAATGACCGTAGAGCAGCAGGATAGCAGGAAGAATGCCGCAATGACTACATAAAAACCATACGAGATAGTCTGGGTGATGTATCCGCGGTCCACGAACTTTCCGGCGAAGATACGGCTGATGCCCATCCCCACGGCCATGAGGGTGAAAAAGAAACCAGTGGGTACGTGAAGCCCTATTTCGCGGGCATAAACGGCCACATAATTGGTTGTCGCCCCATAGGGAATGGAAAGCAGGAGCAAGGCGATGCCGGCGGGAATGCCTTTCAGCAGGATGAAGCGGTCGAGCGAAACCGGCGGACGTTTGACCGGAATCTTCTTCGGTGTCTTGACGGAAACGGCTGCCAGGAAGCCGAGGACACAGGTAAGCAGTCCGATGCTGAAGATATGTTCATAGCTTAAATGGGAATCATGCAGGAACAGGCCCGTCATCGGTCCGATGCTCATGGCCACGTTGTTGGTGAGTCCGTAATACCCGAGGGCTTCTCCCCGGCGGTTGGAAGGCGTGATGTCGATGACTAGCGTATTGCCGCCTACGGTAACCGTGCCGAATGCCACGCCGTGGACGGCACGCAAGAGAATGAATACGGTCAAGAAACTTGTCAGGACATAACCGGCAAAAATGGCCGTAAACAGCAGATAGGCCATGATGTAGATGGGCTTTCGGGCAAACCCGTCGTACAGGTATCCCATGAAGGGGCGCGTGCACAAGGCCGATACGGTGTAACAACTCAGGATGGTACCGACGGCCGCCTCGCCGCAAGAGAAAGTTTCCTTCAGGTAGAAAGGCAAGACAGGAACAAGCAGCCAAAATCCGAAATAAAGTAGGAAATTGGCTGCAAGTATACAGATGAAGCTGCGTGTGACTAACCTGTCTTCCACGTGCTTTTAGTTGGCGGACTTGAACTCTTCCAGGAAACGGGTGTCGTTTTCCGAGAACATGCGCAAATCCTTCACCTGGTATTTCAGATTGGTGATACGTTCGATGCCCATGCCGAAAGCATATCCTGTATAGACGCTGCTGTCTATGCCGTTGGCTTCGAGCACGGCCGGGTCTACCATGCCGCATCCGAGAATTTCCACCCATCCGGTGTGCTTGCAGAAAGAACAGCCCTTTCCGCCGCAAATGTTGCAACTGATGTCCATTTCGGCAGAAGGTTCCGTGAAAGGGAAATAAGACGGGCGGAGACGTATTTTCGTGTCTTTGCCGAACATTTCCTGCGCGAAGAGCAACAAGACTTGTTTCAAATCGGTGAACGACACGTTTTTATCAATATATAGTCCTTCGACTTGGTGGAAGAAGCAATGTGCACGGGCTGAAATGGCCTCATTACGGTACACGCGTCCCGGGCAAATCACACGGATGGGTGGTTGTTGGCTTTCCATGACGCGGGCCTGTACCGAGGATGTATGCGAACGGAGCACGATGTCCGGACGGGCCTCTACGAAGAAGGTGTCTTGCATGTCCCGGGCAGGATGGTCGTCGGCGAAGTTCATCGACGAATACACGTGCCAGTCGTCCTCGATTTCAGGTCCTTCGGCCAGTGTGAAGCCAAGGCGCGAAAAGATATCTACAATCTCATTCTTCACGATGGTGAGCGGATGGCGCGTGCCCAACGATACGGGATAGGCCGTGCGGGTCAGGTCCAATTCGTCGGTGCCGCAGTCTTGCGTGTCCACGGCCTCCTTCAAAGCCGCAATTTTTTCCTGGGCTTTGGCCTTCAGGTCGTTCAGTTTCATTCCCACCTCTTTCTTCATTTCGGCAGGGACATTCCGGAAGTCCGCCATCAGGGCGTTCAGGCTTCCTTTCTTGCTCAAGTATTTGATGCGCAACGCTTCTACTTCTTCAAGATTTGAGGCTTGCAGCTTCTCGACTTCTTCCAGAAGTTCTTGGATTTTTGCTATCATAATCTTCTAAGATATTGTTCGCTTTAAAAAACTTTGCAAAGGTAATCAATTATCCCCAAAAACTTGCCGTTGTTGAAAATAAAAAGTGTACTTTTGCATGATTTTAGAGAGGATTTTATCCTGTGTTAGTATGAGGGAAAATGTAGTATGGTGCATGGCGTTGGCGGCTGTGTTGGCGGCGTGCAACGGGAAAAAGGCTGCTTCGGAAGTGGACTATGCAGCCGACTCGGTTTTTGAGTCCTCGTTCGGTCCGTCGGATTCATTCAATGCTTCTTCTGCCTCGTTGGACGAGGAATTGCCCAAAAGGGCTGATGAACTTTTTGATGATTTTATTTTTGAGTTCGCCCGTCTTAAAAAAGTCCGGCTCGAACGTGTCGAATTTCCATTGCTTTCGGTTGTGCGGGGAGACACGGTATGGCTCACGGAGGAACAATGGAAATATGAATCGCTTTTCATGGATCAGGATTATTATACCGTGTTTTATAACGACGAGGAACAGATGGATTTGGAAAAGCGCACGGATTTGGACAAAGTGGACGTGGAACAAATCCATTTGGAAAAACGGTGGGTCAAGACATGCCGTTTCCAACGGCTGAAAGGGGAATGGCGGTTGACGCAGGAGAGCATACGTGATTTCACGGCTGCCGAACCCTTGGATAAGTTCATGGATTTCTACAGGAGATTTGTGTCGGATGCCGCCTTTCAGCAAAGAAGCGTGTCGAATCCTTTGCGCTATGTCACGACAGACCCCGATGATGATTTCAATACGATAGAAGGCACGTTGGACCACGACCAGTGGGATGCCTTCAAGCCCCAGTTGCCGGACGGGGTCATTACCAATATCCGTTACGGCCAGACGTATGACAATCCGGACGGGATGATTCTGGTGAAGGCCGGAATCTCCAACGGGCTGATGGACATCCTCGATTTCAGGCAGAAAGACGGGGAGTGGAAACTGGTTTCGTACGAAAATTAAACCGCTTTATGGCAAGAATAGAATATAATTATCCGTTACTTTCCCATAACACGTTCGGCATTGAAGCGCATGCAGACCGTTTTGTCGCATACGACAGCGTAGAAGACTTGCGGCAAGTTGTGCGCCGTCTCCGGGCGGACAGTCCCGACGTGCCGGTGTTGCATATTGGTGGAGGGAGCAACCTTTTGTTCCTGTCCGATTTCAAGGGCGTGGTGCTGCATTCCGCCATTGGCGGAATCGAGTGTGAGGAACGGCCGGACGGGATACGGCTTCGTGTGGGGGCGGCCATCGTGTGGGACGATTTGGTGGTCTACTGCGTGGAGCACGGGTTCTACGGCCTAGAGAACCTTTCGTTCATACCGGGCGAAGTGGGTGCCTCTGCCGTGCAGAACATCGGGGCATACGGTGCGGAAGCCAAAGATGTAATTACGGCGGTGGAGGCCGTCGGCTTACGGGACGGCGAAGTCCGGGTGTTCGATGTTTCGGAATGCGGTTATGCTTATCGGAAAAGTATTTTTAAGGAAGAGTGGCGCGGACGTTACGCGGTGACGCATGTGCATTTCCGGTTGTCGTCCACGTTCCGCCCGAATCTGGATTACGGGGGGATACGTGAGGCTTTGAGTGCCGGGGGCATTCGTCCTGAGGAGGTCACGGCACAGGATTTGCGCCGCGTAGTGATTGCCATACGCAAGGCCAAGCTTCCAGACCCGAAAGTGCAGGGGAATGCAGGCAGCTTTTTCATGAATCCCGTGGTTTCGCGTGAGGTCTATGAGGCGATAAAAGGGGATTACCCCGACGTGCCCCGCTATGAGGTGGACGCGGAACGGGTGAAGATACCGGCCGGATGGCTCATCGAGCGGTGCGGTTGGAAAGGGCGGTCGCTCGGACGGGCGGCGGTGCACGACCGGCAGGCATTGGTGTTGGTGAACAAGGGCGGCGCGACGGGGCGCGACATACTGGCGTTGTGCGAAGCCATCCGTGCGGACGTGCTGTCCCGCTTCGGCATATCCATCACCCCGGAAGTAAATATTATAGGAGGGTGCGCATGAAAATCACGTTTTTGGGTACGGGGACGAGTACGGGAGTGCCGCAAATCGGTTGCTCGTGCAAGGTGTGCCGCAGTACGGATGCCCGTGACAAACGTTTGCGGACTTCCGTATTGGTGGAGACGGAGCAGACGAGAATCCTGTTGGACTGCGGCCCGGACTTCCGCCAACAAATCCTGCCGTTGGATTTCCGTCGTATAGACGCCGTGTTGCTTACCCACGAACATTACGACCATGTGGGAGGGATAGACGACCTGCGCCCTTTCGGCGTGTTCGGCGACGTGCAGCTTTATGCGTCGGAGCGTACGGGCGGGCAGTTGCGCCAGAGCCTGCCTTATTGTTTTGTGGAGCATAAATATCCCGGCGTGCCCCAGCTCCGGCTTCATGCCGTCCGTCCGCACGAAGCGTTCCGGGTGGGGGAATTGCAGGTCACTCCCATAGAAGTGATGCACGCCCGGTTGCCCATATTGGGCTACCGTGTGGGGCGCATGGCTTACATTACGGACATGAAAACGATAGCGGACTGCGAGTTGGATTACCTTCAAGGGCTGGAGTTGCTCGTCCTGAACGGTCTTCGCCACGAGCCTCATTATTCCCACCAGACGATAGAGGAGGCTTGTGCGTTTGCCCGCCGCTTACGTGTGCCGCGCACTTACCTCATCCACATGGGGCACCATATCGACTTGCATGCCGTGGAGGATGCTAGCCTGCCCGAGGGCGTACGGATGGCTTACGACGGCTTGGTGGTGGAGGTGGAAGGGGAATGATTGGCGACAGGATTTTATAAAAGGATGTTCAAAGTCTGCCATTTTGGCAGACTTTTATTGTTTTTAGGTGCTAAAAGAACGGGAAAAAGGTTGTTCTGGGAAGAAAAAATGCTTCAAAATGGATTTTTATACGGTTTTTATGCTGTTTTTCAGCGTAAGTATCTCCGTTTTTCTGCGCCAAACGAAAAATCGTTCGCCTGAAAGCGATTTTTCGTTTGGCGCAGATTGATTTTCGGAGGAACCTCAAATGGCATAAAAACGGGCTGTGACGGGAAGGAAAGCCTCGTTTTTCAGTTTTGTTTTTTCTATTTGCTTCTTTTTTCCATACAGGATTTCCTGACCCGAGGAAAGTGATTTTTGCTTTTTACTGACCGCTTGCCTTCTGTCATGAGGATAGGGGCTTTGGTGTCGTGCCGGTTTGTCCGAAAGAAGCGTAGAATGCTTTCTTTATGTCAAAGTCTCCATTCATGAGAATCCCGTATTTCCGTCCGGTGAGCCGAAAGGGTGGAAATACGGGATTCTTGTAAGGGTTCAGACTGCCATTTTGGCAGATATTACGAAATGCCGTTCCATCGGGGGATATTTTGTCCGATGCAGTAGTTTTTCACCCGGCGGCCATCGTGCGTGTTTTACGGAGGAAACGGCGGCAGAAGAGTGCCCCGGCCAACGTCAATGCCACAGGGAAAGCCATCCATATTCCAGCCGGCCCTCCATGGAACGTAAAGCCCAATAGATAGCTCAGCGGCAGGGAAATGACAATGTAGCACAGGAAAGCGTAACGCATGAGCGGGCGTACGTCGGCAATGCCTCTTAGTGAATTGGCGAAATTGATTTGCAGGCCGTCACCGAATTGGTATAATACGAACGGGATGACCAGGCTGACGACAATATGCCGGATGTCCGTGTCGTCGGTGAAGAAAGCGCAGATGTCTGTGATGAAAGTGCTGATGGTGATGGCCAGTGCCAGTCCGGTGGCCAGAATCATCAGGTAGCCGGTGAGGGAACTGCGGCGCACGTTCCTGGTGTCGTTTACCCCATGGAAATGGCTGACCCGTATGGCTACGGCCGCCCCGATGCCATAATATACCATGAAGCAGGTGGAACCGACGCTCGTCATGATTTGATGGGCGGCGAGGGGAGCGGCACCAATCCAACCTTGCATCACGGCGCACAAAGAAAACGAAGCTGTCTCCATGCCCATTTGCAGTCCGAGCGGTCGGCCCAGTTTATGCAGCAGACGGCGCATGTCGGTGGTTTCGCCTTTGGCTTGGAAGCCGGAATGATATTTTTTATACTTTTCGTTTGAAGTGAATATACCGTAAATGACCATCAGCATAAGGATGCGTGACAGGGTGGTAGAGATGCCGGCGCCTAATAGTCCGAGTTGTGGGAAAGGGCCTATACCGTAAATCAGCAGGTAGTTTCCCACGATGTTGAACAAGTTTGCACTGATCATAATCCACATCGGTGTACGGGTGTTGCCGATACTGTCGAAGAATTGCTTGAAAGCATTGAAAAGGGATTGGATGGGTATGGAAAGCGCGACGACGATGTAGTACGGCCGGATTTCGGGGAGAAGCTCTTCGGGTTGTCCCATGTGCCCCAAGAAAAAGTAGAGCGTCCCCATCAGCAGGAACAGTACCATGCCCAGTGCGCCGTTGACTTGAAGTCCGGCTTTCAATGCCTTGCCGGCATTTTCGAATTCCCCCCGGGCGTGCATTGGACCTATGACCGGAGTGATGGCGTAAGAATAACCTAAGGCAAAAATCAACACCAACACCATGATGTTGTTGACGAAGCCTGCGGCGGCCAATGAGTGTGCACTGAAACGACCCACCATGATGGTGTCGGCCAGTCCTTGTATGATGGTACCTAACTGCCCTACAATGATGGGGATGCCTAATGTGGCCAAGGCACGAATGTGCCTGCCGTACGTGATAGCCTGATCGGATGCTTGCATAAGTCGTGATTTTAGGCCGCAAAGTTACGATTTATCAGGCTTATGTGCAAACGATTCTTCCGCTCTGTTTCAGAAAGCCTTGCGGTAGAACCGTGTGCGTGGAGCGGTCCGGTAGTCCATCCACGAACAGGCGTGCCATCCGAACAGACGCATTTCGTACCAAAGGAAAGACAGGTGGTAGGGGCGTTCTCCCAACGCACGTGCCGAACGGTTGAACCATACGGTTTTCCATACGCAGAGGAGGATAAACAATAGGGATATGATGGCCGTGGCCGCCCATTGATGCTGCCATACGCTCCATCCGAGGGACAGGGCCGTGGCACAATAGAATAAAGGTACGACTGCTTGTTTCAAGTTGAACGTCAGTCGATAACGCCATGTTTTCTTGAAATGTCTCCGGGTTTCCATATAGAAAGTGCGCTTGAGTCTCCATTGTTTTCCGGATGTCATGTCCTCACACTCCACTTTGCTGTCCGGATGTAGGGAAACGGCAGTATTTCCGACACAGCTGTGGCGGTTGACCAACAATTCCGTCACCCCACCGATAAGGTTGATGTCGTCGGCAAATCCTTTATGAGCCATGAACAGGCTTTTGCGATAGGCTATATTGGCCGGATTACAACGGTAGGCCTTATGTCGTGTGGCCCAAGGCAAGTATTGCATCTGGTGGAAGAGGTTGAAGAAAATAGTTTTACGGGAAAGCAAGCGCTTGTCCGGCATATAGTTGGCATATCCCAATACGATTTGTATGCCGTCGTGGAAATGTCCGGCCATAATGGAGAGCCAATGAGGAGAACACGGACGGCTGTCCGGTTCGGTCAGCAGCAGCCATTCGTATTGTGCGGCCTTGATACCGATGGTCAGCGACAGGCGTTTATGGCTGATATGGCGTGCACCGGACGGGGTGAAGGTATGATGCAGGTTGGCGTATTTCAGTTCCAGGGTTTTCAGTACGTCTTCCGTGTCGTCGGTCGATGCGTTATTCACGACGATAACTTCGAAACGCTCATATTCCTGTTCCAGTATCCGGGGAAGGTTGCTGCGTAACGCGTCGGCTTGGTTGTGCGTGGCGATGACGACGGAAATGGCCTCTTTCGGGCGACTGTCCGAGGATTGCGCCTCCGTTTCTTGCTGTTCTACCATGCGTGCCGTCCGCTTATAGGAACGGGCGGTACAGAAATGTGCTGCCCACGTCAGTGCGAAACCGGCGTAGGCAGCATTTTCCAAAAGGAAAGTTATGAGTGGATACATTATACGAAATCTTCAGTAGTATATCCGGCCGGCAATTCGCGGCAGTTATATCTTGAAGCCATGATCTCACCGTAAGCCCCGGCTGAACGCAGAGCCAAAAGGTCGCCGCGATGGCAACGGTTGAGGTCGAATGCCTTGACAAATACATCGCTCGACTCGCAGATAGGGCCTACAACGTCGTAGGTTTCCTTGCGCTCGTCGCTGCTCAGGTTCTCAATGGAATGGAAAGCCTGATAGAGGGCAGGGCGGATGAGGTCTGTCATGCCTGCGTCCACGATGGCAAACTGCTTGTATGTGGCTTGTTTGACATAGAGTACACGTGTAATCAGGCTGCCACACTGGCCCACGACGGCCCGCCCCAGTTCGAAATGGAGCTGTTGGTCCGGTCGCAGATGCAGATGCTTGCGGTAGGTTTGGAAATAGTCTGCAAAATGGGGAACCGGCACTTCGTTCGGATGTTGGTAGTCGATGCCCAATCCGCCACCCACGTTGATGTTCTTCACCGTAATGTGGTGGCGTTCCAGCCGGTCTTGCAGTTCGTTGACGCGGTTGCACAATGCCACGAAATCTCCCATTTCAAGTATCTGTGAACCGATATGGAAATGCAGCCCGACGAACTCCACATGTTTTAACGATGCAGCGATTTCTATGACCTTTTCCATGTCGGCCATGGCTATGCCGAATTTGTTTTCGGCCAGTCCGGTCGTGATATTGGCATGGGTATGCGCCCCTACGTCTGGATTGATGCGGAATGAGACGCGGGCGATTTTGTCTTTTTCGCCGGCCAACTGGTTGATGACTTCCAGTTCCGGTAAGCTTTCCACGTTGAAGTATGCGATACCGGCATCCAGTCCTACATTGATTTCCCAATCGCTTTTTCCTACGCCGGCAAACACGATTTTATCCGCCGGGAATCCGGCATCCAGACAGGCCTTGATTTCTCCGCCGCTTACGCAGTCGGCTCCGAATCCTGCCGCACAGATGATGCGCAGCAGTTTGCGGTTGGCATTGGCTTTTACGGCATAATGTACATGATAATTATCGTTTTTGCCTGTTTCTGACTTGATGGTATCCAGTGTTTTGCGGAGCAACTCCGTGTCATAATAATAAAACGGAGTTCTTACCGTATTGAATTTTTCTATCGGAAATGAACCTTTCATATCCTCATATTAATTGTTGAACAACGTGTCGCTGAGTGCCTGAAGCGCACTTTTCTTGTCTTCTTCGTTAATCAGGAATGAGATGTTATGGTTGCTTCCACCGTATGAAATCATTTGTACGGGGATGTCTTTCAACGCTTTTGCAGCCTGGCTTTCAAAACCGACGTTGTCTCGCGAAAGGTCGCCTACTACACAAATGATACACATATTCTCTTTGACGGTCACCGTTCCGTATTTCATCAGGTCGGCCACAATGTCTTTCAAATACGACTTGTTGTCGATCGTAACAGACACACCTACTTCCGAGGTGCTTACCATGTCGATGCTCGTTTTGTAGCTTTCGAAGATTTCGAACACTTTGCGTAAGAAGCCGTAGGCCAACAACATACGGCTAGAGTGTATTTGTATGGAGATGATGTTGTCTTTGGCAGCAACGGCTTTGATTTTTCCTTCCTGAAACTCGTTGTTGATTATCGTTCCGGGAGCCGATGGATCCATGGTGTTCAGCAAGCGTACGGGTACTCCGGCGAATTTAGCCGGTTGGATGCAGGTCGGATGCAGGATTTTGGCTCCGAAATAAGCCAGTTCCGCCGCTTCTTCGAAATGAAGTTGACGTACGGGCTTCGTTTTGTCTACGATGCGCGGGTCGTTGTTGTGCATGCCGTCGATGTCCGTCCATATCTGGATTTCCTCACTCTTTATCGCAGCCCCGATGAGGCAGGCCGTATAGTCCGAACCGCCACGTTGCAAGTTGTCCACCTCGCCGTATGCGTTACGGCAGATGAAGCCTTGTGTGATGTAAATCTGGTATCCGGGGTTGGCAGCCAACAATTCGTTGATTTTCTCTTTGATGTAATTGAAATCCGGTTCGGAATTTTTGTCCGTACGCATAAAATCGAGTGCCGACAACAGGATAGTCTTTACACCACATTCCTTTAGGTAATTTGTCACCATGTTGGTACTGATGACTTCTCCTTGGGCCAGGACGACTTTTTCTTCGAACGAAGTGAACAGGATTTTAGTGAAACTTCTCAAATAGTCGAACTCATCTTTCAAAAAGTCCAATGTTTTCTGTTTGTATTCTTCCGTGGCATACAATTCATCTACATGTTGGCGGTATTTTTGTTCCAACTGGTTGATGACGTTATTGGCACCTTCCGGATTCTTCTTATAAAGGTAATCGGATATTTCGACTAACGTATTCGTTGTACCGGACATGGCGGAAAGCACAATCATGTTGGGCGTGCCGTCCTGCGTAATCAACCGACATACATCTTTCATCCTTTGTGCGGAACCCACAGATGTTCCGCCGAACTTCATTACTTTCATATCGAATATTGGGTTTTAGTTATTCTCATTTATATTTTCTTCAATGCTTTTCGATTCGATGGCATCAGGAGCCAACAAGGGAGTGTAAGTGTCCGTGCATTCCTGCAAACGTCCTTCTCCGCAACGATAGACTACGCCCGGGAATTCGGATATCAGTTCTTCGTTGTGCGTGCTCAGCACGACGGTGGTACCGGCTTTGCTGATGTCGTACAAAATTGCGGTGGCCCGACGTCCGTTCTCTTTGTCTAAATTTCCGGTCGCTTCGTCGGCAAGGATAATGTCCGGGCGGTTCAGGATGGCTCTTGCGATACACACGCATTGTTGTTCTCCACCCGACAACTGGTAAGGCATTTGGTCGGCTTTGGCCGTCATGCCCACTTGTTCAAGCACTTCATGGATCCGCATGTTCCGTTCCTTCTTCTTTTTCCATCCGGTAGCTTTGAGTACGAAATCCAGGTTGGCCCGTACGGTACGGTCGTTGAGCAGTTGGAAATCCTGAAATACGATACCTAGCCGTTTGCGTAGTGCCGGGATGTGCCTGCGTTTGATTTTGGTCATTTCGCGATCGAGCACACGCGCACTTCCCGTATGCACATCCAGTTCGCCATAGAACGTCTTCAGCAGGGAACTTTTCCCGGTCCCTACTTTACCGGTCAGGTAAATGAATTCTCCGGCTTCAGCCTGGAAATTCACGCCTTTCAGAATGACATGTTCTTCTTGGACTATATCCACATTTTGATATTCGATGCGCATATATGTTTCTTTTAGGAGGTTAGTGTTTTTTCCACCCTGGCTTGTGGCGGGCCTGTAATTCTGCGGCCATCTGCTCTATACGTAGTCCTTTGGAGGTAAGCAGGACGATGAGATGGTATAGCATGTCCGAACCTTCATAAATGAGGCGTTCGTCTGTGCCGTTAACAGCCTCTATGACGGCCTCCAAGGCTTCTTCGCCCACTTTCTGCGCCATACGGTTGATACCGTCCTTAAACAAACTCGTAGTGTATGACCCTTCGGGCATTTCCTTATGTCGTGTTTCGATAAAATCTTGTAACTCGCTAAGGAATGTCAAGGGATTGGCTTCATTTTTCTCTCCCCAGCAAGTATCGGTACCGGTATGGCACACCGGGCCTTCGGGATGTACCCGAATGAGTAGCGTATCATGGTCGCAGTCGTTTTTGATGGAAACGACATGCAAAAAGTTTCCACTGGTTTCACCTTTGGTCCATAGCCGGCTTTTACTGCGGCTGAAGAATGTTACCTTTCCGGTTTCCAATGTCTTGTCGTAGGCTTCACGGTTCATGAATCCCAACATCAAGACGTTTTTAGTCTCGGCGTCCTGGATGACAGCCGGTACGAGGCCGTCCATCTTGTCGAAATCTATTTCCATATATATAATAGGTGTTTGATATGTCTTTTTTAAATTCTAACGTTAATGCCTTCCGACTTTAGCCATGTTTTCAGTTCCGGAATGGAAATCTCTCCGAAATGGAAGACGCTGGCAGCCAGTGCGGCATCGCTTTTCCCTTCGATGAAAGTGTCCCGGAAATGCTCTTTGCTTCCGGCTCCTCCCGAGGCGATAACCGGGATGCTCAGCTCCTCGGCGAGACGTGAAAGAGCTTGGTTGGCATAGCCGTTTTTCACTCCGTCGTGGTCCATGGACGTAAACAGGATTTCACCGGCTCCCCGGTCGCATGCTTCGCGTGCCCATTCGAACAGGTTCCGTCCTGTGCGTATGCGTCCGCCGTTCAGGTAACAGAACCAACCTTCTTCGGTCTCTTTGGCATCAATGGCCACCACGCAGACTTGCGACCCGAAATGTCCCGTAATCTCGTTGATAAGTACGGGGTTACGCAAGGCTGCCGAGTTGACACTCACTTTGTCGGCTCCGGCATTCAGCAACCGTTCCACGTCGGCCAGTTCGTTGATACCGCCGCCGACGGTGAAGGGGATGGATATTTCTGCTGCCACGCGCTGCACCATTTCCGTGAATGTCTTGCGGCCTTCGTGGCTGGCCGTAATGTCCAAATACACCAGTTCGTCCGCTCCCTGTTCGCTGTAAGCCTTGCCCAGTTCCACCGGGTCTCCGGCTTGGCGCAGGTTCACGAAATTAGTCCCCTTTACCGTCTGTCCGTTCTTGACATCCAGACAGGGGATGATACGTTTTGCCAATGCCATACTTATCCTTTGTTTTCAGCCCATTCGGCCAATTCGTTTAATGAGATTCTGCCCTCGTAGATGGCTTTTCCGAACACTACGGCCGGGATGCCGGCTTCGTTCAGGCCGATGAGGTCTTGCAGGCAACTGACCCCTCCGCTCGCTATCAGCCCGCAGTCCGGAAACTCTGCCATGACTTTCCGGTAGAGGCCGGTGGAGGGGCCTTGCAACATGCCGTCCTTGCTGATGTCCGTACAGAGCACATGCCGTACGCCTTCGTCCATGTAACGACGGAGGAAAGGAAGCAGCTCCTGCGTGCTTTCCTCTTTCCAACCGTTGATGGAAATCAGTCCGTCTTTGACGTCTGCGCCCAATATGATATGGTCTGGCCCATATTGCCCGAGCCATCCGAGGAACAATTCCGGACAGGTGGCCGCCACACTGCCTATCGTGACCAGTGCCGCCCCGCTTTCGAAGGCGATGCGGAGGTCTTCGTCGGCTTTGATGCCGCCACCGAAGTCTATTGTCAAGCCGGTGGCCGAAGCCAGGCGTTCCAATACTTTATGGTTGACGATATGTTTGGATCGTGCCCCGTCGAGGTCCACGACGTGCAAACGTTTGAAGCCGTAACTTTCAAATTCCCGTGCCACGGCTACCGGGTCTTCGTTGTAGGTCTTCTGCGTGGCGTAATCTCCTTTGGTCAGCCGTACGCATTTGCCGTCTATCAGGTCTATGGCCGGTATCAGTTCGATCATACTGTCAAATCTAAAAAGTTTTTCAATATGCGTTCACCCACGCTTCCGCTTTTCTCCGGATGGAATTGCGTGGCGTAGAAATTGTCTTTATGCAAGGCAGCACTGAACGGCACGACATAGTCGGTCACGGCTATGGTGTACGGGTTGACCGGCACGTAATAGCTGTGTACGAAATAAACGAATTCGTCCGTGCCGAAGCCTTTGAACAGCGGGCTGCTTGTACGTGCCAAGGTGTTCCATCCCATGTGGGGCACTTTGTCTTCGTGCTTTTCCGGACGGAACTTCAGGACTTCCGTGTCGAAAATGCCTAAGCAGTCCGTATCGCTTTCTTCGGAATGGCCGCACATCAGTTGCTGGCCGATGCAGATGCCCAAAACGGGTTGCTTCAGGTCGCGTATCAGGCGGTCCAATCCCCGCGAACGCAGGTAAGCCATCGTACTGCCGGCTTCTCCTTGTCCCGGAAAAAGCACGCGGTCGGCTTTCGACAACCGCTCTGCGTCGTCGGTCAGTTCCGGCGTAATCCCCAACCGTTTCAGTGCGTTGGCTACGGAATAAATGTTTCCTGCATTATACTTTACGATGGCTACATTCATCTTTTAATATACTCTGTCTTTTTTTGATGTCTGCAAATATACTAATTTTAGTTGACAGACGGGATAAAGTAACATGAAAAAACGTATTTTGCTTACATTTCGTTGCTTTTTTGTGACAAACTGCATGCTACTTGTTCTTTTTCAGGAACAGATTATGCGTAATGACATCGGGCAGCTCTTCGGCATAATGCGTTACCATAATCATGGTCTTGTCTTTTCGTCGGCAAAAAGCCGAAATAATCTCACGTGTCAACTGACGGTTACGGTCGTCCAAGCCGTGCAATGGCTCGTCTAAGATTAGCAGCTCCGGGTCTTTGACGAATGCGCGGGCCAACAGGCAGAGCCGTTGCTCTCCGCTGGAGAGTTTCAGGAAAGTACGGTCTTTCAGTCCGGCGATGCCGAAAATGTCCATCCACCATTCGCAGACGGCCCGTTGGTCCGGACGAGGATGCACGTAAAGCCCTACGGAGTCGTTCAGTCCGCTGGCTACGATGTCTATGGCCGGGAGGTCTTTCAGGTATGCACGGTGCATTTCCGGACTGACGTAACCGATATGCCGTTTGATGTCCCAAATGCTCTCTCCCGAACCTCGTTTCCGTCCGAACAGTTCGATGTCGCAGGCGTAGCTTTGCGGATTGTCGGCACATACCAGACTGAGGAGGGTGGATTTCCCGGCACCGTTTTCGCCGCCCAAAGCCCATTTCTCGTTTTGCTTCACCGTCCAGTCCAAGTCTTTCAGGATGGTGCGCTGTCCGTAACGGATGCTCACGTGGTTGAACCGCAGCATGCAACCCTCCGTGTCCGTGGTGGTCAGGCGGTTTTCTTTCTCAGGCAATGTTAGGATGCGGGCGGCTTTGTCTTCTTCGAGCACACGTACCGGGATGCGAGGGCGTTGTCCGATGTATTCCGTACGCGGTACTTTGGGCAGGATGTCCAGATGTTCCACCGGAATGACATGGGTGATGAATTCCGGAATGTCATCGGTCTTCGACAGGACCAATATGGTTTGCAGGTCCGTTTCGCGGATCAGCGTTTGGAGTAGTCCGGCCAGTTGCTCCCGCGTCTGTGCATCCAGCCCGATGAAAGGATTGTCCATAATCAAAAGCCTCGGGCCGGAAAGCAACGTTTTGGTGAGTTGGAACTTCCGTAACTCTCCGCTGGACAAGGTAATGATATATTTATCCAACAGGGTGGAGAGGTGGAACATCTCATAAAGTTTGTCCCGCAACATCGTGCGCCGCTCGTGCATCTGTCGCTTTCCCTCTTCGTCCATGCCGTACCCCGTAGTGTTTTCGGCTGCGGTGAAAGCCTCCTCCAACATTTGTCCGGCGGTCGGGGTCTTCTCGTCGATGTCGTGTTGGTTCCAACGTTGTTGGTAGTAGTAACTGCCGTCGCTGTCTCCGTAAGAATCGCGGAAAGTGATATATTTGATATTTTCGCTGACCAGTTTCAACGGCGAGGGGGAAAAGTCGTAACGGACTTCGTTCAACAGGAGCGGATAGCGTCCGGTGATGATGTCCACCAGTCGTGATTTGCCGCTCCCGTTGGCTCCAACGATGGCCACTTGTTCCCCGGATGCGATAGCCAAATTTACCGGATGGTTCATGCGGTAAAGCGGATGACGGGGTACCCCGTCCGTGATTTCAATGATGTGTTGCATTGTGTTCGTGTTAAATCTGTCCTTTCACCTTATCCGGATTTTTCCGGATGAAATCTTTCCAACTGTGGTAAGGCTGGGCCACGGCCGGCTTCCCCATCTGTAGGAAATGGCAGTAGGCGGCAGCTAGTCCGTCGGTGGCATCCATATACGGCAGCATGTCTTCCTCGCGGATATGGAGCATACGGGTCAGCATGCCTGCCACTTGTTCTTTGCTGGCCTGCCCGTTTCCGGTGATGGCCATTTTGATTTTGAGCGGCGCATATTCGGTGATGGGGATGTCGCGGTGGATAGCCGCCGCAATGGCCACGCCCTGTGCGCGCCCCAATTTCAGCATGCTCTGCACGTTTTTGCCGAAGAAAGGCGCTTCGATGGCCATTTCGTCCGGCAGGTATGATTCGATGATGCCTGTCACCCTTTCGAATATCCGGCCGAGTTTCAAGTAAGGTCCGGTATATTTGCGCAGGTCGATGATGCCCATGGTTTCCATGACCGCCTTGTTCCCGGTTACACGCAGCACGCCGTATCCCATGAGGTTCGTGCCCGGGTCTATGCCCAGGATTATCTTTTCGCTGTTCTGCTTGTCCGTCATGAATCAGTGTTCCTCTATGACTTCCATTAAAGTGGTGAACCCGGCAGCCTTGTCTTTGAATATCTTCTGCATTTCCTGGAAGAGCTTTTCGCCGTGCTTGACATACCATTCGTGCAGCCGTGCCGAACTTTCCACCTCGAATTGCAAGGAAAAGCATTCGGAATCTTCATCGTGGTGGGACAGGATCTTGCACAGCCTTGGCTTGTCCAAAAAGCCGGAAGCCAATGCCTGCGGGATATAGACTTGATGAATCCAGATGACAAAGTTCCGGGCATCGTCGAAAGTCACGTGATAAGTCGTATTGTAAACCAACATGTTTTCTAAGTTTTATTGAGTTTGCAAAGTTACGAAAAAGGCGGTTGATGTGCTAATAATTCCTATTTTTTCGTGGAATACCTACCTTATTTTAAATAAAGGACCTATTTTTGCAGTGATTTTAATAGAAGAAGGATATGAAAAAGTTTATAGCATGGTCTTTGCTGTGCATGTTGGGAGGCGTTCCGGTCTCGGCGCAAAAGACGGACGCGAATACTCCAGCTGCAAAGGAAACAAAGTCTGACGTGAAGGAAGCCAGTATCGTGTTCGACAAGACCACCCAGGATTTGGGAACCTTTTCGGAAGACGACCCGATTGTGAAATGTACGTTTACGTTTACCAATGAGGGGAATGCCCCGTTGGTGATTCATCAGGCTATCGCTTCATGCGGATGCACGGTACCCACTTATACCCGGATGCCGGTAAAACCCGGGGAGAAGGGCAAGATGGAGGTGACGTACAACGGCAGTGGAAAATATCCGGGGCGGTTCAAGAAAAGCATTACGGTGCGTACCAATGCCAAGGAACCTATGGTGAAATTGTATATCACCGGTGTAATGACAGCTTCCGAAAAAGATAAGAAATAAGCCGATGGGAAAGATAAGAGCGGTATTTTTCGATATCGACGGGACGTTGGTCTCTTTTAAGACCCATCGCATTCCCCCATCTACCCTTGATGCCGTGGCCGCCCTTCGCAGCCGTGGCATCAAAGTTTATATAGCTACGGGGCGTCCGGTTCCCTTTATCGACAATTTGGGTGAATTGGAGTACGACGGCATGATTACCGTGACGGGTGCTCATTGTTTTACGAGCGGCGGAGAAGTGATTTATCATCAGTCGGTTTCAGCGGAGAGCGTGGGGCGTGTCGTGGGGCACCTGACACACGGGGCAGACGCATATCCTGTTATATTTGTTTGCAGCGATGAGATGTTCATTACAGAACTTAACGAAGATGTCGATGCGGTGGCCCGTTTGTTGGACATCAAAATGCCGCCCGTTCGTCCGGCTTCGTATGCCTGCGGAAAAGATGTCTTGCAACTCATTTCTTTCTTCAAAGCTGACCGTGAACCGCATTTCATGTCTGCGTTGATGCCCGACTGCACTTCCATGCGTTGGCATCCTTTCTTCACGGATGTCATTGCCGGGGGAGTGGACAAGAGTGTCGGCATAGACAAAGTGCTGGCATACGAGGGGCTTTCGTTGGACGAAGCCATGGCGTTTGGCGATGGGGGGAATGATATGGCTATGCTGTCCCACGTTCCATGCGGGATAGCCATGGGAAACGCGTGCGAAGAGTTGAAGGAGGTTGCGGCGTACGTGACGGCTTCTGTGGATGAGGATGGCGTGGCAAGGGCATTGCGTCATTTTGGCTTGATAAATTGATTTTAAGAAACGTTCCGTGGCTTTTATGGGGATGAGTTGCACTTCTTTCCTGTGCTCCCACACAGATTATAGTTGTGTGGGAGCACAAAAGTGTTAAAAATTGAAGTTTTTCTTCTTTTTTTGACTGGAATAATTCGTATTATTAAATACTTCTTGTAAATTTGCCTCCATAATAATTCCTAATTTCGTTCTAATTTTATTAAATGTATGAAAAAACAAATCAAGCGATGGTTAACCGTATGCAGTGCCTTCTTCGTGGTCGGGCAGTCGGTTTTCTTGTCCGGTTGTAATGATGACTTGCCTTCTGCGAGTTATTATACTTTTACGGGTGAAATGATGAGTGATTATTTGAAGTCCCGTGAGGATTTCAGTTTGTTCACACGTATCGTGGAGCGCGCAGGGCAAATGGACTTTTTGGCGAGCCGTGGCGGGCGTACTTTGTTTCCGCCGGTAAACTCCGGTGTGGAAGATTTTTTGAAGGAGTATGGTTATGCTTCCGTGGAGGACATTCCGGAGGCTTATTGCGACACACTTGTGAAAGCCTGCATGATAGACAACTCGATAGTTTATACATATAACCTGGCGGAGACATCGCAGCAGAAGAATGAACTGGATTTGCCTTTGGTGATTCAGACCACGGGCGATACGGTTGATGCCAATGGCATGGTGTTGAGTATTGTGAACCGTAGGGCTGCTATTATCAATGAGTTGAAGAATGACTCGGTGGAAAACGGCGTGTGTCATCCGGTGAGCAAAGTGCTTGTCCCAAGTACCAGTTTGGGGGCTTCCTTGCTCGAAGAGAACAAAGCTGACTTTACCATTTATTATGAGGCACTCCGCCGTACAGGTCTGTTGGATTCCTTGTCGGAATACCGAGATGATGATTACGAGGCGGAAAAGGCGAGTTTTCCCGAGTTCCTGTACAATCAAAAGCCAGGGAATTATACCTATACCTTGAAACGTCCGGACCACCGTTACTCGGGCTTTACTTTGTTCATTGTGCCAGACCGCGTGCTGTACGAGAAATATGCGAATCTTTTCAGCGAGGGCATGTCGATGGAGCAAAAGATAGATGCCTTGTACGAATTGGCCGTCGAAAAATATAATGATAACCAGTCGGCTGAGATATTCGGGTTGAATAAGGTGGATCCGACTAATCCGGAAGGCAAGACTTACAAGGAACTGTATTGGAACAAGAATAGCCTGACTAATCCTCACAACCCGTTGAAGATTTTTATGACTTACCATATCTTGGACCGTATGTTTGCCAGTACGGACAAGTTCATCAATTGTTGGGGATTCAATACGGCTTATGCCAGCCCTACGGAATGGATAAACACGATGCTTGATTTCTCGTCCATGAAGTTGGAAAAGGTGTATTCTACCACGGATCCGGCTGTGGAATATCCCCGTGAGTTCTATATCAACCACAGCGAGGCCAGTAAGTATAATTCCAACGAGCGAGTACGCGGTTCACGCGTGACGGTGCCTGATGTGGAGAATTTCTCTCTCAACGTGGCCTATTATTATGTGGACGACGTGTTGGCTTACGACCAGACGACACGGAACAACGTTTACAATACGCGTTTGAGAATAGATTTCCAGACCGTGTGGCCGGAATTGACCAATAACGACATGCGTTTGAACGGTGACCCGCGTGAGGCTTACAGCGAGGCATCCGACAATTCGGAGACAGGTGGAAAAGCAGGGGGATTCAATTATTATGCTCCCAAGGGATATATAGAAGGGGTCAAATTCTCGGAGACTTCGGTATTCATGGTGCATCGTCCCAAGTTACGTTGGTGGGACTTCGGAGGAGACGAGATAACCGTTCAAGGTTCAAGTTACGACGTGGAGTTCAATTTGCCCCATGTTCCTCCCGGCACGTATGAACTCCGGATAGCTTATCCGGGCGGAGTGGGGAACCGAGGCATAGCTCAGGTTTACTTGGACGATGTGCCGCAGGGACTTCCCATTGACATGCGTTACGGTGGGTCGGACAGCCGCGTGGCCGGTCTTTATAACGGAGGCTCCGGGTGGCGTAACAAGGATGAAAACTCCAACGGTATTTATACGACGGAGGAATTGGAGGAAAATGCCCGTGTCATGAAGAACAACGGTTACTATAGCGCGGGGAAGAGCGTGATATGCTATAACGCCGGAAATATTCCGGAAACGCCGCAATACGTACCCATGTCTTCCAATGTGTTGTACAATGTCGCTTCCTGCCTGCGTCGTAAGGTTTGCGAGGTCGTAGTCCTCCCCAACAGGGAGCATACGGTGCGGTTCCGCTCGGTGTTCACGGGAAGTAGCGATGCCGCTTTCGTGTTGGAATATATGGAGATGGTTCCGATTAGCATTTGCGGGGCCGGAGGTATCGGTGAAGACCTTTATTAACGTACACAGGTATTAGTTTGTGTAGTTGTGGCGGTTGGGTTAATTCTTGACATCAGGAATCCCGGCCGCCACTTTTTTGTTTACGCTTCGGAAAGGCTATGAAAATTGGTGGGGAGTTGTGGATTGTGGAGGTTGCGTTTTACAGCAGCCCTGTTTCGTCCAACATTTTGCGGTAAAAGTCGGCTTTCTTCTCCAATTTCATGGGATAGGCCCGTGAACTGGACGGCATGCGATACAGCCGTAATTCGCGTCCTTCCGTCACGAACGGGCTGAAGCTACCGATGGCGGGCTGCGATATATGGAAGGTATCGCACAACGTGTCGGTAGCTTTTTGTCCGGTGGTGACGATGGCCGTGCAATGGGGGATTTGTCCGAGCAACCGGGGTAGGTCGGTCGGGGTGACGACTTCCAAAAACTTGTCCGACGCATTATCCTGAAGACGGCGGACGGCGGAAGCCGTATCGTATAGGGCGATGCCCTTGTCGAGCAGGAACTCCACGATCATTGCTTTCTTGAAACATTTGGCCCGTTCATCTACAAACCAATTCCGGTCGCCATGGAAAATGTATCCCATGATGCGCCACATGTCGTTGATGAAGTTCGGGTAGTAGAAATCCATGCACCAACGTTTCTTCTGGGGTGGGAAACTACCCAGCATCAACAGGCGTGCATGGGGTGGAAGGAACGGTTGCAAGGGATGTTCTTCGGTGGGAACGGGGGTGGGGGAATCTGTTGGTGTCATGTGTATCTATCTGTATGCTTTACGTTTATGAAAATTTAGTCCGATATATAAATTCAGTGTGCCGAACGTGTTGTTGATGGACAGGCGGTTGTGGCGGTAATTGTAGTTGTGCACGATTAAAGACAAGCCACCGAAATATTTGGTGTTGTTCCATACCAGTCCCGCACGCCCCGTGACGTCGAAATTCAGGTTTCTCAGATGAGAAGCCAAAGCCGAAGTCTCCGTCTCGTTTTCCGATTGCACGGCGGCTGTATGTGTTTTTTTATAACCGATGGCCGGCACGATGGAAATGCAAAACAACCAGTTTTTCTTGAACACCCAGTTGTAGGCATAACCGCAACTCAGGCTGAAATCCGTGTATTTGACTTTATCTACCTGGAAATCCTGGCTGAGTTCGTGGTCCGGGTTATGGGTGAGCACGGGCGGTAGGGCATTATAATCGAAATCCAGTTCGTGCCGGGTATAGGCAAAACCGACTTTCCATGACCCGCAGCTTTTGCGTTGTACGGTACTCTGTGCAAATGCGGCCGGATAAGAAAAACGTTTGTGGTTGAAGATGTAATAGGCATTGATGCCTGTCACTTTCACGTTGATGCCGTGGCAGTTTTCGCCTTCCACTTCCTGTGCTTCTTCGCCAAGCCCTTTCACTTTACGCAGGCGGAAATCGTCTCCTGTCCGGCGGTAAATGAGGTCGCATCCGAGCATGGAACTGTACAGGCTCAGTTCAAACTCCGTCTTCTTCGATTGTTGGCCTTTGCCTAAAGAGGAAACCTCGAAGGTATATCCTAAAAAAATCCAACGCCAACCCAGATAAGGTCCTATTTTGATGGCCGGACGGGGAGAGAATGACAGTTTTTGTCCCAACTCCCGGCTGTGCAGCGTGTAGGTCTCGAAGCTGTTCGTGTTTTGCAACATGAACGCCCAGTTGTATTTGTTCGGGGTGATATAAGTCGTGTCCATGGCGTTGAACGCACGGAAAAACTGTTTGAAGATATTTCCTTTCCGGTTTTGGGGCAAGTCGGATGGCATGGCTGTCTTTGGGCTGTCAGCCGATTCCGTAAAAGCAGCGTGGCTTTCGCCGATAGGAGATTGTGCGAAAGCGGAAAAGAAGGGAAGGCAGGCGTGTATGATCAGTGCGTTCCGTAATTTCATCTTACAGTTTTCCCAAGATTCTGTCCATGACCCAGTTAACCGGTGTGGCACTCACGCTGTCGCAGGTGCAAATCGCTTGTTTTTGCAGGTGTTCGACGATGTTATGGATTAAAGGGAGTTGCACGTGGTCGGGATTCGGAATGACGAGTTCTTCGCGACCGCGTTCCGTATGCAGGGCAATGGGGTCGTAGGTGAATACCGAGAAACAAATCTGTCCTTTGTCGCCGATGATTTCGATGCGGTCGGTTTTGGCCGATTCATGGGCCACGAAACACCACGAGCCGGAACCCGGCGTACCGTCCGGGAATTGGAAACAGGCACTGACGTTGTCTTCCGTGGCATATAGTCCTTCCCGGTTGGAACAGTATCCGTGGGCTTTGATAATCGGGCCGAAAAACTCCTGTAACAAATCCAACTGGTGCGGGGCAAGGTCGTAGAAATAACCACCTCCTGCGATGTCGCGTTGCACACGCCAGGGCAGTTCCCGGCTGTTGTAGTCCAAATCACGCGGTGGGACGGCAAACCGGATCTGCACGTTGAGCACCCGTCCGATGGCTCCGCTTCGTATCAGTTCCTTTACTTTGGCAAAGTAAGGCAGGTAACGCCGGTAATAGGCCACGAAGCAAGGAACACCCGTTTGTTGGGAGACGCGGTTGATGCGGCAGCATTCCTCGTAGCTTACCGCAAGGGGCTTTTCCACATATACCGGCTTGCCGGCCTTCATGGCCATGATGGCAAATGTGGCATGTGAAGAAGGAGGCGTGGCGATATAGACGGCATTTACGTCGGGGTCGTCCACCAATTCCTGTGCGTCGGTGTACCATTTGGGGATATTGTGCCTTTCGGCGTACGAACGTGCTTTTTCTTTATTACGGCTCATGACGGCTTCGATTTTAGAGCCGGGCACGAGACTGAAAGCCGGTCCGCTTTTCTTTTCCGTCACTTCCCCACATCCGATAAATCCCCATTTGATGATGATTTCCGCGTCCATATTCGTGCAATGAAAAATGTAATCTTTACGCAAATGTACAAAAAAGGCGGCATATTCCGGCGGATGGGCGGCAGAAAGTTTGGATAAGGTCGGTGGCAGTGTTTCCGACGAGGTATAAAAAATGTTATCTCGTCACGGTGGTATGGAAAAATATGGTATTTTTGTCCGACAAAAGAACATTAAAGTTTCAAATTCGATTATGGAAGAGAAGAAAGAAATGGATGAGGGCTTGTTCAAAAGCCGTAGTTATCTGAGCTGTCTGAATGAGGGACTGAAATTGCCTACACGTCATATCCTGTCTTTATTGAGGTTTTTGTATCCTTCGCTCATCGTGGGTGCGGTGGTAATGGGATTGTGGGGCGTGTTTTTCAATCAGATAACCGTGGCTTTGACACGTTGGATGGCAGCAAGCGAACCGGTCGTGCTTTCTTTTCCCTTGTTTACTCTTATCCTATTAAGTGTGTTGTCCCTGTTGGCCGACAGCTTTTATATGGGGAACGTGATGACGGCTGTTTCCCGTTTTGCTGCGGTCGGGGCGTGGCCTGCGTTGCGGTTCGGTGAAGCCAAGCGTGAGATATTCGATGCTTCTCTGCGGGCTTTGACGTGTACGTTGGTAGTCGTCGTGGTTTTCTCTTTGCTCATCGTGCCTGTGACTTTGTGGTTGGGGGCGGGCAACGTCTGGGTGACGGCGGTGTCGTATATCCTGCTGCTTGCGTTGGGAGTGCCTTACTGTATGGTGATGATGGACTATATGTTGGGCGAACGCCGCGACTTTTGGTGTAGCCTGAAGCGTATGAAAGACGGTTACCAGTACTGGGGGGCGTTTTTCATTATCTTGTTTTGCGGAGGCCTTATCATGGGAGTGTTGGCAGCAGTGAGTTGGTTGCCGGCGGGGATTCTGGCATACGCCGGCCATGCTTCCCTGATGGGGGTGTTGGAAGGAGATGCAACGGATTTGCCTTCATACGTCCCGGCTTTGGTCGTATGCTTCTTTATGTTGGCTTCGGTGATAGCGAACGTGTTCAGTTGGCTTACGCTGTTCCCGTTGTCTTACCTGTATGGTTCGGTCGAGACACGGAAACAGGAGAAAGCCTCTTTTGAAGAAGAAGAACGCCGTTTGCAGGGTTTGCAGTAGCCTCTGGTAAGAATAGAACCGTCATGCCCCGTATCAATAATGGCTTGATACGGGGCATGACGGTGTATGGAAAGGGTGTTTTTTGCCCGTGACAGGTGTTCGCCTGTGCGGGCGAATGGATTCATAGAAAGTTTTGATGGTATTCTATTTTTTGCAGAAACTCCGCTACGTCACGCCCGTCCATGAGTCCGTGATGCACGGTGATGGAAAGAGGAAGATTATATCGTCCGTTTTCCTGTGTCAGCTTTCCCGTGGAAATACGGGGAACGGAGTCTCCGGTCCGGATAGAACCGGCATGTTTCATTTCGGAAAATGCGAACCAAGGCAAAGCCGAATAGCGGATGACATCCGGTCGCCATGTGTTTTCGGTAACGGACAGGCCACTCCCTTTTTTCACTCGTTCTATTTCTTTTTCCGCATGCCGTATAAAAATGTCGATGTCGTCATGGTATTCGAAAAAGCCGAACCCGAAAGTTCCGTCTTCCCGTCCGATGGTGGGAGATACGTGTATGGTGTCGTACCGCACGGGCTTCCCGTCTTCTGTTCGGATCCGGAAGGCTTCCGTTTCATTGGCGCATTTCAACAGGAAATGTACGGACGAGAGGAAGAAGGGGCGTTGGTGTGCTTTGATGTATTCGTAGGCTTTAGTGAAGTCTACGAGTGTAGTGATTCCGAAAAAAGGATCGTCGAACCGGGAAAAGAATTCGAAATGCTCCCTGCGGTTCCAATGGGTAATGTCGATGCTTTGTTTCATGGATATGGGTGAAAGCTTTTTAATTGAAGAAATTCCATGAGAGTCCGAAATGGATGTTCATCGGATTGATGGGATAGTGGGGGACGAGGAATGCGTTCTTGTTTCCCGTTCCGTTGTTGACATGGTTCACGTTCACATAGAAACGGCAGTGCTTCAGGAAGAGGTTGACGTAGGCGTTGCAAATGGGATAGTTGCCTAACTTCATCCGCGTTTCCGGCGACTGTACCGTAAACTGTTGGATGATGGGGGCATAGTCCGGAGCATAGTATTCCGTGAAATAACGGACATCCCCGCCCAATTGTACACGCAGCACTTTGGCAATGTGGAATACGATGTAGAGGTTGCTGTAGGCAGAAAGGTCCGGCAGGGGGAGGATGTCCTGATTGCTGGTTTTCTGGTACGCTACCTCGTTGTCCCAATGCAGGATACCGAATTTGAAGTTTTGGTTAAGCCGTGCGCTGAACACTTGTACGCTGCCCCCGTATTGTTTGACGGAAATACGGTTGCTGTAACCGGCGAATTGTCCCCCTTCGTCGTTATAAGCTATTTTGTCTGTGGCGAAGTAGGCATAATTCTTGATGTTTTCCACTCCGACGGTGAGGGCTGTCCGTGTACGTTTCAAGGAAAGCGTTCCCTCTATCCGGGTACGGAATTCTTTGTTCAGGTCGTTGTCCCACCAAGCGAACTGCGAATGATAGTGGCGCATGTAGAAACTCGGATTCAGGTTCTTGACGAATGCACGGGCTGCCAACTGTACGGTGTCTTTAAACAACCGGAAATTCAGGTCGGCCCGGCCTTCCACATCGAATTGCCCGACATCTTCTCCGAGCAACGTCACTTCGCCCGTCACGTCGTAGTGTAGGGTTTTTCCTTCCCGTTTGCTCAGTTGTCCGCCTACCGAGATATTATTTTCCGAATAGCTTCGGATGATCTTGTTTCCGCCGTTCAGGTCCGGCATGGTATAATGACGGTATTCGTGGGACGCGAAAGCGGTAAGGCCGGCTTTGGCCCATTTGTTGAAGCCTTCGCGCAGGGCTATGCCCAAAGTGTTTTGGATGGCGTACCCCCGCGTGCGGTCGCTCATATTGTCGGGGTCGCCATAAAACAAGTCGGCATAATAGTGGTCGGGCGTGTCGTAAGAATACACCGTGTGCTTGGCGTTGCGGATGTGCAGGGTATGGATGAAGCTGGTGACCGGTACGAAATCCTGCGGATTGTCCTGTTTGGCCATGAAGTCGTTGCGCAACGAGTCCATGACGGCATGTTGGTATGCCGTGTCCGCCTTTTGGTACACGGTGAGCAAGCTGTCTCGCAGTCCTTTCAGCAATACGGAATCGGCAGGCATCACCGGACGGAGCGAATCGGGCAGTTCGATGTCTTTGTAGAATCCCAGATTATAACGGTGCGTGAGATAATACGTCTGGTCTTCGTTGCGGTTCCAGTTCTCCGACAAGATGGTCGGGATGTCCCTTGAACCGTAGGAGCGTGTGAAGTCTTCCGGATGGGTGATGTAGTCGTCATTCTCGATACCTCCGTTCTCGCCCATTCTCATGTGGTTCACGCTAATCCATGCATGCATGTTGTAGCGGTCGTCCAGATAGTAGCCGTATAGCGAACCGTTGAAAAGAGAGGTGGCTTGGTTGTTGTAGTATCCGCGTCCGTATAAATAGTCGAGCTTGAACCCGATACCGGAAATCTTATTGATGTTGCTGGCGAAATAAGCTCTCAAGCGGTCTTCCCCGTCCTGTTTGTTGCCGCAGGAGTGGTAGGACAAATTGGTGATGGGGCTCAGCGTGTTGGTGAATTGGAATTCGTTCACCGGAGTGTAGAAATAGTCGAACGGGTCGGCAAAGATGAAGTTGCTGTAAGGCTTGCGGTCCATGAAAAGGCGCGACAGGCGGGGAGAACCCAAATTGCCCAGAAAGTTGTACTGTCCCGTAGGCCCGGCCGTCAGGTTGAAGTTCTGGAAATTGTTCGGCAGCGTGTCCACGTCTACGGGAGTGATGTTGCCGAAGCGTTCGTCGATATTCCAGGCGTATGAGCCGATAGGGATGATTTTGTTTTCGGCTTGTGTCGTGTCGCGCCCCCAAGTGTACGCATCATTACCGTTTCCGTCGACGATAGGATTGCCGTTGGCATCGAGTTGGACGGGATTGCCATTGGCATCCACCGGATTACCGTAGGCATCCGTACCGTACATGGGGGTGCCGACAGGCACTTGTGCCATAGCGGGCCGCACCATGCACAAACTGACATATAGGAAAAAAGTAAGTTTGAGTCTCATAACGGGTGCAAAGATAGCGAAAGGCGAGCGCAGAGGCAAACGAAAAACGAAGTTTTTCAAGTTTGGCTATGCCGGGCCACCTCCTATCTTCGCGGTAACAAAGACACAAGAATAGAAAAAGGAATGTATTTTCCTGATCGGGAAACACATTCCTTTGAGCTTTTTTCCATCCGGAGATCCCCGTCAATCTGCCGGGTTGATGATTTCCATGCCTTTGCGTAAGGCTGCCTCGTTCATCGGGATGAGGTGGTGATGGCGTTCGGGCAACGTCTTGCGTAGTGCGTGGATTACGTCTTCCACTTCTACCAACGGACGTACTTTCAGCAGTCCTCCCAAGACAATCATATTGAATGCCTTGGCCGCTTTCATTTCGGCAGCCGCGTCCATGGCATCTATGCGGTAGACCGTGATGTCCTTGCGCGACGGCGGCGTGCTGATGCCGTATCCGTCGTAAATCAGTGTTCCGCCCGGCTTGATGCTCTGTTCGAACTTTTCCAACGAAGGTTGGTTCAGGATAACGGCCGTGTCATACATACTCAGGATGGGGGAGGATATTTTGTCGTCGCTGACGATTACGGTGACATTGGCCGTACCGCCGCGCTGTTCGGGACCGTAAGAAGGCATCCAAGTTACTTCTTTGCCCTCTACCAAGGCTGCGTATGCCAATATTTTCCCCATGGAAAGCACGCCCTGTCCGCCGAAACCGGCTATGATGATTTCTTCTTTCATGACCATTGGTTCGTTTAATGTGAATCGTTTGCTGTTGTGGTGTCTTTCAGGTCACCGAGCGGATAGAATTTGAACATGTTGTTTTCCATCCATTGGTTGGCTTTTTCCGGAGAGAGTTTCCAACCGGCGTTGCAGGTGGATACCACTTCCACCAGACTGGCACCTTTGCCGTTCATGGAGTTTTCAAAAGCTTTCCGGATGGCCTTTTTCGTTTTCCGGATGGAAGCCACGGTGTGGACGGATTGGCGGGTGACGTAGCAAGTGCCCTCCAAAGAGGCGGCGATTTCCGTGAACTTCAGGGGATAACCGTGCAGGTCGGCCTCCCGGCCGTAAGGGCACGTGGCGGTTTTCATCCCCATGAGCGTCGTGGGAGCCATTTGTCCGCCCGTCATGCCGTAGATGGCGTTGTTGATGAAGATGATGGCGATATGCTCTCCCCGGTTCAGGGCATGTATGCTTTCGGCCGTACCGATGCACGCCAGGTCGCCGTCACCCTGATAAGTGAAAACCAAGCGGTTGGGCCACAGGCGTTTGATGGCGCTGGCCACGGCAGGAGCACGCCCATGGGCGGCTTCCACCCAATCCACGTCTATGTAATTATAGGCAAAAACGGCACAGCCGACGGGGGAGATGGCTACGGTCTTGTCCTCCATACCCATTTCTTCGATGACTTCGGCCACTAATTTGTGAACTACTCCGTGGCTGCACCCCGGGCAGTAGTGCATCGGAGTGTCGTTGAGCAGCGTAGGTTTCTTATAGACCAGGTTTTCCGGTCGTATGATTTCTTCTTCAGTCATGGTTCAAACGATTAAAACAAGAAGCGCAAAAAGAATTCGATGATTTTGAAGGCCATGCCGGCACCGATAACGGCCATGCCTGCCAACCTGTTGTCCGGCCAGGCAAAATAGAGGATGAGACCCACCACGGCGCACAGTAGAAAAATCACGTTCAACATGCTGCGCACTTTTTCTACGGAAACTCCTTTTTTGGCGCGTTCTTTGCGTGCGGTTTCTTCTATCAGTTTTTCAATCTCTTCGCGGTTCATAATATTTTATTTAATGAGTTTTTCTTTCAGGGCTTGTATCACTTCGTCCGGGGCGGGCACGACACCGCCCATACGGCCGTAGTGGGCTACCGGTGTCTGTCCGTTCGTGGCCAGCAGGATGTCTTCCACCATCTGCCCGGCATTGATTTCAAAGCTTAGTATTCCTTTGACCTGTCGGCTCAAGCGGGCAATCTCCACGGACGGGAAAGGCCATAAGGTGATAGGGCGCAACAGCCCGACTTTGATACCTTCGGCACGGCACATTTCAATGACTTTTTGTCCGATGCGGGCCGCAGAACCGAATGCGACAATCAGGTACTCCGCATCGTCGCACAAGATGGATTCGAAGCGGACTTCTTTTTCCTTGATTTCTTTGTATTTGGCTTGCAAATGCAGGTTCTTTTGTTCCATGCTTGCGCTGTCGAGGTCGAGCGACGTAAGTACGTTGGAGCGTCTTCCTTGGCTTCTCCCCATGGCGGCCCAAGGGCATTCCCGGCGTATTTCTTCCTCCGTACGGCGTGGCTTGAACGGGGGGAGCACCAGCTTTTCCATCATTTGCCCGATGACGCCGTCACTCAATATCATGGCCGGGTTACGGTATTTGAAAGAGAGTTCGAACGCCAAATCCACGAAGTCGGCCATTTCCTGTACCGAAGCCGGAGCCAGCACAATCACATTGTAGTCGCCGTTTCCGCCTCCGCGTGTCGCCTGGAAGTAGTCGGATTGGCTCGGTTGTATCGTGCCCAATCCCGGACCTCCCCGTTGCACGTTGACAATCAGGCCCGGTATTTCCGCTCCGGCCATGTATGCGATGCCTTCCTGCATCAGGGCCACGCCGGGGCTTGAAGACGAGGTCATGCTGCGTTTGCCTGCCGCACCGGCACCATACACCATATTGATGGAAGCCACTTCGCTTTCGGCTTGCAATACGACCATCCCCGTCGTTTCCCACGGTTTTTCCAAAGCCAACGTTTCCAATACTTCCGACTGGGGAGTAATGGGGTAACCGAAATAGCCGTCGCAGCCGCAACGTATCGCAGCATGGGCGATGGCTTCATTACCTTTCATTAATACAACTTCTTTTTCTGCCATAGCTTTTATTCTTCTTTCTTTTTATACACGGTAATGCATCCGTCCGGGCACACCACGCCGCAAGATGCACATCCGTTGCACAAATCCTTTTGGACCTGTTCGGCATAATGATACCCTTTTTTGTTTACTTGTTTCTCCGTGAGCGCTAATATATGGAGCGGACAAGCCACCACGCACAGGTTGCAACCTTTGCAGCGTTCGCGGTCTACTACAATCATACCTCTGAATTTCCCCATGATACTTTAATACTAAAAATCTTTTTACGGGTTATAATAATCCTTGTGATAAAACTCAATGATATTCATCAACATCTGATGGGCTTCGACAGCCGGGCTGTCCGGGTTAATGGCCATGGCTTCTAAGTAACAGTTCAAGGCTTGTGCGAAATCTCCACGTTTGCGGTAGGCGTTGCCCAAGAGGTAATAAAGCCGGTCGCAGGGGGAGGCTGTGGCCTGAATCTGTTTGTTCAGCCGTAAGATAGCCTCGTCAATTTGCCCTTTATGTAGCATTTTGTCGATTTCATTTTGTATATCCATCTTTACTGGTCTTTGCTGTCTTTACAAAGATAATGTATATTTATTAAAACAACTAAGAAAGTTGCATTTTAAAGGACTTTTAAATAATTAAAACAGCCATGTATGATGCAGTGTTTTGTTTAAATGGTTGTATATCAGGATGAGTTGTTTGTTGCTATATTTAGTTGTGAATGAAACGATATGTGTCGTTTGAAATACTTGTTTTTTGCGCATATTTCTTTCTTTTGTGCCGTTTTTATGCAGATTGCACATCAAGGGGTAGAAGTGTGTAATCCTGTCTTTTGTTTATCAAAATCAGCTTTTTCTTTACTTTTTGTTAAACGGTATAATCCTGTATGAATGGGATATTACAATTCTGCCACACGGTACCGGTTTCCGTAATGCATGTGTACCTTCTGCACCCCTGCGGCCACGAGGGCCTGGGCCAACTTGGGCAGCGTCACGCCTGCCATCGCCCCGGGTTCCAACCGCCGCAACCGTGCGAATATTTCGGGCAGGGAGAGTGGGCGTACCTTCTCATCCGGCTGAGCCGCACGGTAGTGGCGGCGTAATACCTCTTCTGCCGGGCAGATGCGGTAGAAAGCCGCGTTGTGCAACCGCAGGGAGTTCTCTTCCCCGTGGCTGAACCAATACCGTTCCCCGTTTTCCAGTTCCGCTTTCAGTTGGGCGTAGACCTGCGCATGGTCGATGCCCGTGCAGTCGATGGGATGCTCCACGAGCACACAGATGAACCTGCGGCTTCCCGAAGGGTCGGAAAGCAGTTCGCGCGAGTTGGATGTGCCGATGAAGGAGGCGATGCGCGGCAGGGCTTGGCCATGCCTTTGGTACGCCTTGCGCAGGTTGAGGGCAGAGAGCTGCATGAGGTTTTTCAGGAGGGGATGCTTCTTCTCGGGTATGCGGTCGAACTCGTCGAGGTTCAACAATCCCATCTCGGTGAGCTGCCGTTCCACCTTGTCGGGACGTGTGAGGTCCACGCTGTCGGTGTAGTAGGCCTGCAACTGCGGTGGCAGCAGGGCGCGGCAGAAGGTGGACTTCCCGAGTCCCTGTTCGTCGCTGACGAGCAGGGGCGCGGTGCTGTGTGCGTGCAGCCCGTCGGAGAGACCTGCCCATTGCGCGGCCAACCCGAGCATCCACCGGTGGAAGGCTTGTATCCACAAGGGGCTGTCCGACACGCGGGCGGCCAGGTCGTGCAGCCGGTCGCGCCCGTCCCATGCCGGTAGCCGTTGGAAATACTGCCGGAAAGGATGGTATTCCCATACATCCGTAGAATGCACCATGCGTGCCACGTCGCGGTCCCAACAGTCGATGCCGTGTCGGTGCGCTTCGAGGCAGACGGCGTTCAGGTCCCGTTCCGTGACGGGCCGGAAGGTGCCGTTTTCCTTATCAGGCAGGCAGCGGAATTCCGTGGCTCCGGTGAGCACGTTGAAGCGGAACCCGTATCGTCCGGCGAGGAAGCTGCCGAGGGCGGATTCGAGGTTGGCGGCTTTTAGGGATGCCGTCTCACGGACAGCGGGTGCGGTTTCCGGTACCCGGAGGATACCCCCCGTTGTTTCGGGAAGGGTATTGTCCTGTGGGGCAGTGGAGTTTCCGGTTTCCGGTAAGTTGGTACGACGGGTGTCCGCCGTTTTGTCCACATGCCGTTTTTCATTCCACCGGCAGACGGCGGCATGCGCGATTTTCTTGAAGTCCATTATGCTTTGTGTTTTCGGTGTTTTCTCGTTTGCAAATATACGAAATGGAAAAGCCCTTGTCAAGTCCTTCACCGTAACATGTTGAAAACCAATGTAACTTCAAATTCGTTAAAAACAGTTTCATGCGGACAATCGTTTTTCAGTGAAATTTCGGTGAAAGATTGGGAGGTAGAAAGTTCACCTTAAAACGTTGGTACAGAAGAGGTCTGAAGGAAGCGAACCTTTTCGGGCGAAAAACGGTTTGTAGGAGGTGGGGCAGGGCGTACGGTACGGCAAAGCCCGTAAAACAGATGTCGGCATACCTGAAAATCGTTCTCTGCAGATTGAAAAATCGTTTGGCTTAGAACGGAAAATCGTTTGGCGCAGAATCCATGGGCGGTTTGGGATATGGCTTTGCCCCAATATATAATAATGTGGAATTTGTAGCCGACATTTATATAAAGAACAAGAAAACATTGGATCATGACATCTATAAAACTAAAATTCAGGCCGTCAACGACTCCGGGCAAGGAAGGCTCAATTGTGTTTCAACTGATATACGGACGCACGGTGCGCAGGATAACGAGCAGGTATAAAATCTTTGCCGGGGAATGGAACGGCGAGGTTGGGAGGATAGCCCTGCCCACGTCGTCCTCGCCGCGTTACGCCCACCTTGTTTCGGTAGAATCGGCCCTACAGTGGGAACTGAACAGGTTACAGCGGATGGTACAGGAAAGCGTCCCGGTAAACCTTGACGAAATCGCTGCCAACTTTTCGTCCGGCATAGGCACGATGGACAGCGTGTTCAACTTCATCCGCAGGCAGATACATCACAAGGAACAGATAGGAAAGGTACGCTCATCCGAGACCTACCGTTCGATGCTTAACAGCTTCACGTGTTTCCGTAAGGGTGTTGACCTGACGTTCGACATGATGGACGGCATGCTTATGGAACTCTACGAGGCATGGATGCGGAAATGCGGATTGACACGCAACAGCACCTCTTTCTATATGCGTATCCTGCGCACCAACTACAAGTTGGCAGTAGAAAAGGGATTGACACCCGACCGTCATCCGTTCAGGAAGGTCTACTGCGGTATAGACAAGACTGTGAAAAGGAGCCTGCCGTTCAGCGAAATCAAGAAAATCAGCGCTCTGGACCTGTCGCGAAAGCCGAGTATGGATTTCGCGAGGGACATGTTCATGTTCAGCTTCTGCACGCGCGGAATGTCCTTCATAGATATGGCTTACCTGAAAAAGGCCGACCTGAACAACGGTTGCCTGGCATACCGCCGCAAGAAGACGGGACAGCTCATGATGATAGAATGGACCAAGCAGATGCAGGACATCATAGACAAATACAAGTCCGATGGCACAAGTTATCTCCTGCCAATCATTACCCGTGAGGATGGAAGCGAGCGCAGGCAGTACCAGAATCAGATGAGGAAAACCAACAGGCTCCTGAAAGACATAGCAAACCGGGCAGGACTGCCGTTGTCATTGTCAATGTATTATGCGCGCCACAGCTGGGCCACCATCGCACGTGGCAGGGACGTACCGTTGGCAGTCATAAGCGAAGGTCTTGGGCACGATTCGGAAACGACCACGCAAATCTACCTCGACTCGATAAAGTCAAGCGAAGTGGATAAAGTAAACCGTATGATTTTGGAGGGGCTTTGACGCAAACGACTGTTTCGAAAAATGTTCCTCTCCTAATATGAGATGGATATTCAGCTGCAAAGGTAGTAAAAATAATTAAACATCAAGTGTTTTGACAAATTTATTTGCGCTTATTTTTCATGAAGCGGCAACGGATTAAGCAATTTATTGACGGAATCTTTTTATGAAAACTTTGTAAGCTGTTGGGATTTAGCTGTTCTACAAGAATATCCATCTCATATTAGGAGACGGACAAAAAACGTCATGAAAATCAATATCGACACAAACGCTATTATGAGTAGTGACAGCGATGGAACAATCTTATGGACTTAATAGAAGTCAATAGCTTGGTTTTTGTAACTGCTTGTTGCCGTGTGAATTACGATAGCTTGCAGGATTAGAAAAGATACCCATACCTGAAAAATGAACGACTTCCATACCCCTGTACAAGACCGTCTGCTATGGTTCGTCATGCGCGACCTTAAGCGGTGCAATGCTAAGCAGCCTGCATACAAACTGTTCAAGGATTTGGGGATGGAGGTGTTCACACCCATGGTGTGGAAACTTTCTGTGAAGCACGGGAGGCGTTGCCGGGAAGAAGTGCCCTTCATTCAGGACTTACTTTTTGTGAATGGCACGCGGCTGGCAGTTGACCCTATAGTCGAGAAATACAATACCGTGCAATATCGTTACTTGCGCGGTGGCTACAAAATCCCGATGACGGTCAGGGAAAGCGACATGCAACGCTTCATCCATGCTGTTCAGTCCTCCGAGAATCCGCGCTATTACACGCCCGAAGAAATATCCTCCGACATGATAGGCAGGAAAGTGCGCATCGTGGGCGGTCCGTTGGACGGATATGAAGGGAATTTGCAGAAAATCCAAGGCGCACATGTCAAGCGTCTGTTCGTAGAACTTCCCAATCTCCTTGCCGCTGCCGTGGAGGTACAGCCTGAATACATACAGTTTTTGTAGTTGGCAAGCGGAAAGGGGTAAGTAAATAAGTAAACAAGAAGACTTGTATTAAGTTGCTGACCTCATGATATTCAGGCCGTATAGCCTCAAAACAGTATAACCCAACAACCGCACAACCATGTATATGATAGAAGAATTTATATACGAATGGAAACGCCTTCAACATCCCTCAATAGTATCATTTAAATTTGATTGCTAACTTATTTGAAAACAGTTTGTTAAATCAACATTGACAATAGTTTGAAAACAGCTATGAAACAAAAAAGGATAACAGAGGAAGATGGTAGCGATTCTATAAAAGCACCTAATACGGCAATATGGTGGCTTATTGCCTGTGCGATATGCCTCTCTGTCTGTATAGGAGGATTTTTCTTGATAAAACATCTATCCCCAACAATGTGTATATTCTCTACGGGGGGAATGATTGTACGTCCGCATTGTTTAGCGGCAGCTTTGGAGTGGTGAACGTCCTTCTTATTTTCGCATTGGCTTTTGCTAGTATGATTGTCACGTTTGGTCACCTTTACACTATTCTGAAGTTCATACAACAGAATGACTGGTTGGGTGAGCAAGAGCAATACAAGTATGCCACTTTCGTAAGGGCAACCTTGTCAAGGTACGAATTTGTCATGCTTTATTATAATGGCTTTCTCCATCCCATGATGAAAAAACTGATGGAAACCTATTGTATGCTGAACAACCTTTGCTCGGAGTTGTTTCCATTAAGTTTTGAGAATCCCCGTTACCTGCAAGGTTTGGGTACAAACTATGCCTGCGAATTGACTGCCAACCATTTTTCCGGAGGATACTTTGAATTTTTCCTTTCCGATGAAGAAGGTGATTCCGGTAAATATTATTTGGGAGCCTTTTATGCCAAAACCGAGTTGGATAAAGGAAGGTTTTGGAACTCAGGAACGCTTATATGGAGGAAAAGCCACGGAGAAAACTAAACCTGCTACTTAACTCAGAACGACTGCATGACTTCTCCAGTTAGCACCAATAACCGTCGCATAGCGAAAAACACGCTTCTGCTTTACTTCAGGATGCTGTTGATGATTGGTATCAATCTCTATACATCCCGTGTCATACTTCAAGTACTGGGAGTGGAAGATTTCGGTATCAACAATGTGGTAGGTGGAGTTATTACCATGTTAGGTTTTCTTACAGGTTCACTTGCCGGAGCTTCCTCCCGTTATATCACATACGACTTGGGCAAGGGAGATATGGAGATAATGAAAAAAACATTCGGCAATATTCTAAGCATCCATTTATTATTGGCAGGCTTGGTGGTTGTAATCGGCGAAACGATCGGACTGTGGTTTATGACCACACAATTACAAATTCCTGAGACACGTGAAACAGCAGCCTTTTGGGTTTACCAGTTTTCTATCATTTCGTTTGTGCTGAGTGTAATCAGTGTGCCTTACAATGCAAGCATCATTGCGCATGAAAAGATGTCGGCATTCGCTTACATAAGTATCGTCGATGCGGTATTGAAGTTATTGATAGTCTATCTGTTGCTAGTAATTCCATACGACAAACTGATTGTTTATGCGGCTTTGTTCTGTTGCATCCAGATATTCGACCGGATTGTTTATAGTATTTATTGCCGGAAACATTTTGAGGAGACCCGGAGCAAACTGAGTTTTGACAAGAAGTTGTTTAAAGAAATATTTGCTTTTGCCGGTTGGACGATGAACGGGAGTTTAGCTGTTATCGGCTATACACAGGGCATCAACGTTTTACTGAATATCTTTTTTGGTCCTGCGGTGAATGCTGCGCGGGGTATTGCCGTACAAGTGCAGAACGTAACCCGTCAGTTTTGCACCAATTTCCAGATGGCATTGAATCCTCAATTGACGAAAAGTTATGCCACAGGCGATTATGCCCACATGCATCGGCTTTTAAAGGTAAGTTCGAAGTTTTCTTTTTATCTGATGCTGCTCATATCGCTGCCTCTTATGTTGGAAGCACCGCTCATATTAAAATGGTGGTTGGGCGCAGTACCCGAACATACAGTCAATTTCTTACGCTTGATATTGTGTACGGGAATCTTGTTTGCCTTGTCCAATCCCATCATAACAGCCGTACATGCTACGGGAAAGTTAAAGAAGTTTCAATTGATAGAAGGCAGCATGTTATTATCTATTGTGCCCGTGGCTTACCTTTTATTGAGATTCTTTCGTATTCCTCCCGAACATGTTTTTCTTGTGCATATTCTTGTGGAAATATGTACGCAATATGTACGCATACGGATTGTACTACCATTGATAGTTATGCCTTTACGTGAGTATATCGCTGATGTCATAAAACCCGTATTGAAAGTTGGTATTCTTGCCTTAATTATTCCTATGCTTGTTTATTGCAACATGAATGTAAATATAGCCTCTTTCCTCGTTGTATGTTTAATCACTGCATGTTGGATTCTTCTTGTCATCTATTTCATTGGATGCACAAAAAATGAGCAATTTTTTGTAAAAGGCAAGTTCGTTGCAGTATTGGATAAACTAAAAAATAACTTCTTATCTGTATTATGAATAATCCTAAAATTTCAGTTATTGTTCCGGTATATAATGTGGAGCAATTTTTGCCTCGTTGCATAAATAGCATATTAGCCCAGACGTTCACTGATTTTGAAGTGCTTTTAATCAATGACGGGAGTACGGATAATTCAGGGAGAATTTGTGATGAGTATGCTAAGAAAGATAATCGGATAAGGTTATTTCATAAAGGGAACGGTGGAGTAAGCTCGGCGAGGAATATAGGACTAAAAAACGTCAAAGGGGAGCTTATTTGTTTTATTGATTCGGATGACTACTTGGACAAGAAATTCCTACAACGAATGGTAAAGGCTATGGAAGAGAATGATGTAGATTTAGTTTGCTGTGGATGTTATAGGGAATCAACAGACGGCACGTTACTATGGAAACGAAACATCAAAACAACCACATTGTATGACAGAAGACAGGCCGTCATCGAACTATTCACTCCAACCTCTTTCGTTGGTTGGCCATGGAATAAAATCTACAAGGCATCCCTTATAAAAGAGAATGGTCTGGAATTTAATGAAACAATAAAGTACTGTGAAGATGATGTGTTCGTTTTACAGTACATCTTGCATATCCAAAAAGCATGCTACATAAGCGACATATTATATCATTACGTGGAAAATAGCATGTCCGCCAACTTCAAGGGATATACGGATCAGAAATTCAATGTCAACTGCCTTGACAGGCAAAAAGCTGACGAAATGTCCTATTTACTCGTGCGGGACATGGGTGACAAGGAAGTCATGGATATATTCTTGGCAAGAAGGTTTACTTCAAACTTGGCCACTCTTTACAAGTTGCTCCCAGTTTATAACGATGAACACGATATTCTTGTTTTTCTAAAGCGAAACCTAAGAAAATACTACTTGAAATATCTTTTGAATAAGCGGTTTTGCAAAAGATTAAAAGAGGAAATAAAGCACATCATTTTCTTGATAAACCCTATAATTTACATAAAAATAAAGTCAAAAAGATGAAATCACCCAGAATCATAGCCGAAATCGGCTGTAACCACAAGGGCGACATGGCTATCGCTAAAGAAATGATCATGACTGCCGCAACTTACTGCAAGGCTGATGTGGTCAAGTTCCAAAAACGGTGCAACAAAGAGTTGCTCTCCCCTGAAGAATATAATGCCCCGCACCCACACCCTGAAAACTCATACGGCAAGACTTACGGAGAACACCGTGAGTTTTTGGAATTCAGCCTTGATCAACACCGCCAGTTGCAAGAATGGTGCAATGAGTTCGGCATTGAATATTCCACGTCGGTGTGGGATATCACTTCTGCCAAGGAGATATGCACGTTACATCCCAACCTTATCAAGGTACCTTCGGCCTGCAACTTGAACAAAGGCCTGTTGGAATACCTCTGCGACAGTTTCGGTGGTGAAATCCATTTGTCCTTTGGCATGACAACCCGTGAAGAGGAAGAACAAATCATCCGGTTCTTCGAATCAAAGGGACGTAACAAGGACCTGGTCATTTACGATTGTACATCGGGCTATCCTGTACCGTTTGAGGATATTTGTTTGTTGGAGCTTACCCGCTTGCGTGAGTTGTATGCCGATAGGGTGAAATCCATAGGTTTCTCAGGCCATCATCTGGGTATCGCCATCGATTCTGCTGCCGTGGCGTTGGGGGCGGAATGGATAGAACGCCATTATACGCTTGACCGTACATGGAAAGGTACGGACCATGCGGCATCATTGGAACCAGACGGTGTGCGTAAGTTGGCCCGCGACTGCCGGGCTGTGGCAAAAGCTTTAGCCTACAAGAAAGAGGAGATTCTTGACATTGAAAAAGTACAGAGAAATAAATTGAAGAAAAACCAAGTAAGATGGTAAATGGAAGGAACAGAAGTGTCGATGCCGTGAAAGGTATCCTGATATTCCTTGTTGTCATAGGGCATGTGCTTTTGGGCACATTGGATGAGAATATCATCCGCTATACAATTTATTCGTTCCATATGCCGGCCTTTTTCTTTGTCAGCGGTTACCTTCTCGATATGGAAAGATTAGCCGGACGGGGCTATTGGAGCGTTTTGTCCAAATACTGGAAGAGGATGTTGGCAGAGTGGTCAGTTGCATGGCTTGTATATACTGCTTATGTTCTCAGGCATGGCAACTTTGACTGGATGGATGTTGTGCAAAACCTGTATGCTCCTTTTTACCACTTATGGTTTGTCCCTGCCCTGTTCGTGTTGATAACGTTGCTGTGGTTGGTATTTCGTTTAATAAGATGCAATACCGTAAGGTTCATATTATTGTTCGCTTTGGGGTTGTTGACATACAATATCTCCAATACCAGTTTCAATATAAGCTCCGTGTTCAACTGCATCCTGATGCTTTTTATTGTCATGGGTATATATAGTCGAAAATATTTAAATGTTATTAATGTTAGGGGGGGGATAATAATACTTTTTTGCATTTTATCAATAGTATGCGTGTATCTGTTCATGGAATCCAAAATAGAATTTATGAGAACCTATATGGAGATTCCTATAGCGTCCATACTTTGCCTGTTGGGGATTCTTCCAATGCTGCAGCGCGGCAAGTTTCAAGGGGGAATATTTGAATATTGGGGGCGTAATTCCTTGAGGATATACCTTTGGCATGTGATTCCCATTATCTGTTTAAAATGGTTGTTTTCTGAAAATCCCAGTTTGTATTACACAGTCTCAGGTGCCGTTATATTGATGTGCATTGCCTTGACGCATGCTGTCAACAAGCGGTTGCTGATTTAAAAGCTAATAATAAAATATGGTAATAGCATTCATACCTGTAAGGGGAGGAAGCAAGTCCATCCCTTTCAAAAACATCAAGCCCTTTTGTGGCAAACCTTTAGTATGTTGGAACATCGAAGCGTTGGAACAGTGCGACGAAGTGGATGAAATCATCGTTGCCACCGATTCAGATAAGATAGAAGAAACGGTTATTTCCGGAAAGTACAAAAAGACAAAAGTCTACCGTCGCTCTGCCGAAAATGCTTGTGACACAGCCAGTACGGAAAGCGTGATGTTGGAATACATCCGTTACGCGCAACTTCACGATGACGATATTTTCATGTTAGTGCAGGCCACCTCGCCATTAACCGAAACGGTTCATTTTACAGAAGCGTTGGGGATGTATGGAACAGGTGAATATGATTCCATCTTAACTTGCGTGCGTAATTACCGTTTCTTTTGGAATGGGGACGGTACAAGCATGAACTACGATTACAGGAACCGTCCCAGAAGACAAGATTTTTCGGGGATGCTGATGGAAAACGGTGCTTTCTATATTAATAAAGTAAGACATATCCTTGAATCAGGCAATCGTCTCAGTGGTCACATTGGCATCTATGAGATGCCGGAATACACGGCCACGGAAATAGACGAACCGGATGATTGGGCTGTACTCGAAAACTTGATGTACAGGCATGTCCTGTCCAAAAGGACAATGAGGCCAATCAAGCTCTTCTTGTGCGATGTGGACGGCACGTTGACAGATGGTGGCATGTATTATTCCGAAAACGGGGACGAGCTGAAGAAGTTCAACACTCGTGACGGAATGGGCTTTCAGTTACTTCGTGAAGTCGGCATCAAGACGGGTATCATTACTTCGGAAGACACCAAGATGGTGGAAAACCGTGCCAAGAAGCTGAATGTGGATTTCCTGTACCAAGGCAAACGGGATGGTGGGAAACTGGCTGCCGCAAAAGAGATATGTGCTCGGCTTGGGATTACGTTGGACGAAGTGGCCTACATAGGTGACGATGTGAACTGCATGGAACTGCTAAAGGCAGTGGGCGTGAAGGCTTGTCCTGCGGATGCCTGCGAGGAAGCGAAAGCCATTGTCGGCATTCATGTGATGAAGAGGCAAGGGGGAGAAGGGTGCGTGAGGGAGTTTGTTGATACACTAATGGAGTATAAATTATGAAACATCTATTTATTGTACACTCCCACATTACTTATTTGATGTCATTAGCTATTGTCAGGTATTTAAATATTAAGAATGATGACGTTCGAATATTGTCTTATAATCATTTGTTCCATCCTCAAATAATGCCCATACAGATTTTCTATCTTTCTCTAAATGAGAATGTGGCAGTAAAATTTAAATATTGGAATTACGCTCGTTATATTGACCGGACGATAAGTAGTGTTACGGACGATGAAGATTATGCGCTTTACATCAATTATCCACATTATAAATATCTCTTCATGACAAACAATCATTGCAAAAAAATTAATTTCATTGAAGAAGGTATGGATAATTACAAGGAGAATTCACTATCTTCATACACAATATTTGACCCTAATAAGAATTTCAGACCTACATTCCTTTCTAGACTTAAGTATGGAGTAGAATCTTTTAAATCAATAATTAGGGGAAAAAGGAATGCGCTGATAGATTTGTTGCCAGCAACTTCTTCTTGTTATAATCTGATTCCTGATATATCTTATTATTGCTTTTCTGAATTTGCTTTTCCGGGAATAAGTACTCAAAAACATGTTCTTGACATTAAAAATGTCAAATCATTCTACAGCAATTTTAGTAATAGTATATGTGAGATGAAAAATGGACTATGCTTTTGGATTGGTGATAATGTTGTTAAGTGTTCTAATATTACTGAACAAGAATATGGGATAGCGATTCGGAATGGCCTAGAGTTCTTTTTGAAAAAACATCCGTTCGATAAAATCTATCTGAAATTTCATGGTGGAGAATCGGAACTTAGTCGAAGCCTTACAATAAAAGCGTGTGAAAAACTGAATATTGAATACGAAATAATACATGACGGGATTTCTATAGAATTAATTTTAATGAATCTGGAACATTGCACTTTGATAGGTTTAACTTCTAGTCTATTATTCTATGGTTCATTACTAGGTCACGTATCTTATTCTATAAACCGTTATCTCTCTCAATGGCATCATCTATCTGCCCAAAATGTGTATTGGGAACATGTAACAATGTTGTAAATATAGCAGTGGAGATTTTGAGCAGTTCTTCATCCGTTACAAGGGTGAGTCCTATCCGAGAGGCGAGAGCATCTATATGTTCTGCCACCGCAACAACTCCATTATAATCTGTTTGAGAAATGGTACAAGGATACGAGGTGCTGCGTGGTGGAAGTGTCGGTTGATGGCCGTCCCTTAGCAATGGAAAAGGAAAAGACGGCAGAGGTGGTTCCGCCATTCGGGAAGCTTCTGGTGAAGGAGATACGTATCCTGTGGGACTTGCGTGTAAGCAACGGGCTTCATTTGCGTCAGGGGAATTTAAGTTACGGGGGATTGAAACGTCTCGTGAAGAAGTTGAAGTGGCTATGTTAAGTGTCTGCGGTTCGGAGAAGTTCTATTACCTACGCAAATTCATGATTGGCGTTGTAAGTATGCCAGAGTGCTTTCGATTTTATCCGCCAACAGGTGAATTGCAATCATCAGGCGGGCGAGGCCTCGTTATGATGTCCAAAGACCGCCATACGGTGCCCCTCTACAGTTGTGACAAGCGTTCATGCCTCCTTTATGAACAGCGTTTCGAAAAGGATTATACGTTTATGAAAAAGTTTCTTGCGAGGATGCCCGCGAGGTATTCTCCATAAGTTGGGACGACGTGGTCGTGCTGCTCGGCTTTCCTGTCGTTAAGATATTAAGAATTAAATAAATATATCAGATGTTTTTTTGTGCCTTTATAGGGATAAAAGGAATATCAGTATAGCTATATCTTCCTCTACACTCTCGTTTACAAGGAGACGGTGCGCCTGCTATAGGAATGGATGTGGCAGTCTCGACAGACCATAACGAACAGGTTTGAAAAGGGGGCCCGGTTCTTCAAGGAAGTCATAGAATATCTGAAGAACAACTGTTTGGAGAAGGATTCCGTCGTGAACTACGACGAAACGTGGCGCTGCGCGAAGATGGCGAGCAAGTTTTGGAAACGCCATGTGTGGTGTCTGGTGAACCTTCAGGCGAGAGTAGCCATATATTGCTACGAGGACGGTGCACGCGGATGCAAGGTACTGAAGGGAATACTTGAAGGCAGGGTACTCCGCGCCCTCCAGACGGACGGCTACAACGTGTACCTGTACCTTGACGACGGGATGCTAGACATCGACCATGTCTGTTGCATGGCTCACGCGGGGGGCAAGTTCAAGTACGCTGTTGAGATAGAGCATTAGGTGAACGCTCGTAAGTACCTCGAATACATCGGATGGTTCTACGCACTGGAGAAGAGGTACATTAGGCTGAAACTCTTTCCGGAAGTCATAAGACGGCAGAGGGACTCCGCAGAGACAACGGAGATAATAATAGGAATGAGAAGCCTGCTCGACCTGATGAAATCGGGAAACGCACCAATGCACGGAAGCCTGATGGAGAAGGAGGTCAGTTACCTCGACCATTTCTGGAAGAAGGTGTTCCTGACAGGAATGACGGGAACTATACGATAGACAGCAGCCTTGCAGAACGGTGCATCCGACCGCTAGCAAACGAAAGGAAGAACTCGCTTTTCTTTGGGCACAGCCACAAGATGGCGCGTGCCTGCGCGGCCTAGCGCTCCATCGTGTCCACTTGCAAGCTGTAGGGGTATTCAATCCTGGAATACCTCAAGAAGTTCTTTGCAGAGATAGCAGCAGGCAACCGCGACTATGGAAAACTTATGCCATCGACAATCAGCATAAGTTCAAACAAATTATAAATACTAGCCGAATTTCAATCTTATTTCGGACATACCGCCTGAAAACAGGGGGACGTCAGAATTGGACGCTTACTGATCTTACAGCAGAAATATGTATCAAAGAAGCAGTATAAAGGCTGCTAAAAAATTAATAAAAAGCAATGCAGATATTAGCCCAATTAGCATTAATTGTTTTATGTCTTTTAATGTTTAGAGTTGAAAGAAAGTATAAGTTGGCAATTCTATTATTGTCAGCCATTTGTTTTAATAGCGTCAGAATTTATGCCATACCATTTGGATTGAGTATATACGTTTTGTGTTTCAGTTTTATTCTGTCGGAATTTTCACGCCTAAAAAAAGACATAAAGGAAGTCAAGAATACAATATTAAGACCTCTAATGTATTCTGTAATATTAGCAACTGTTATATTGGCCATACATAGCCCCCATTATGATAATTTGACGCAATACATTCGTTTAGCTATAAACGAATGTATTGCTAAATATTTTGTTCTTTGTTATGCTTTTCTATCTATACGTAAAGAGGATGATCTCCGTCCTGTTTTCAGAATATCATACTATGGGTTATTGGTATTAACTTTATTTGCACTATTTAACCATGTTACAAAATCTGCATTTTTTATTAATGAAATGTATCGCGGTATGGCATTAACCGATGTTATGCAAGACGCAGGTAATAATTACACTTATTCAGAACGATTTAGAGTTCAAGCCATGTTTTTTAATCCATTTGATTACGGATATATCTGCATTCTTTTATTACTATTCACTTGGTATGGTTATATAAAATCTTTCATTTCTAAAAAACGTTTTTATATGATTATAGGGTGTTGCCTTTATGGCATTATTGCTTGTGGATGCAGAACAAATATGTTATGTTGCTTAATTGGTGTATTTGTTTATGTGCTATTTGCTTTTGACCTTAAAAAAAGAACGAAATACTTTGCTGTATGTTCACTGTTGGGCATCATATTATTTAGCTCAATTCCTTTTCTACAAGAAAAAGCCAATGAAATACTTTCCATATTTGATACAAATTCATCAATGAGTGGTAGCAGTATTGGAATGCGTGTATTACAATATACCGCAGTTATGAATCATGTTAGAGACCATTTTCTTTTAGGAAGGGGCTTGGATTATTTTCTTATTGATATGGGATGGCGTGAAGGAAAACAATACTTAGTCGACCAAGATTTATTTGGTTTAGAAGGTGTTTTAATGAATTATTTGCTTGAACGGGGATTTTTAGGTGTATGTTTTTATTTGTTTTTCTATGTCTATGTTTTATATTTTTTCTATAAACATAAGTCTGTAGATAAGAATATTTCTGCTTTAGGTATTTCAATTTTAGTTACATACTTAGCATTTGCTAATATGACAGGAGAATTGAATAGCGTATTCCCGACTTTGTTAATTACAGGAATATGCTTAAAAGTATTGTATATGAATATTATTTGTAAAAAGATACGGAATAAACATGAAATTCAGCATCGCAATCCCGGCATTTAAAGCTAAGTATTTGAAAGAATGCATAGATAGCATCCTCGCTCAAACCTATAAGGATTTTGAGTTGATAATAGTGGACGATGCTTCGCCAGAAGATATTGATTCGGTTGTCAAACCTTATTTATCCCAAGCAAAGATTCAGTATTACAAAAATGAGAAGAACTTTGGGAGCGTCAATGTGGTTGCCAATTGGAACAAATGCCTGTCTTTTGCATCAGGTGAGTATTTTTTGTTAATGGGGGATGATGATAAATTATGTAGTAATTGTTTAGAAGAGTATGTGAAACTGATAGATGCATTTCCCCAATGCAAGGTTTACCATACAAGAAGCTGGCAAATCAATCCACAATCGGAAATAATCGGCATCACTGGACCTCGCCCTGTTTGGGAATCCGTATATGACAACATATATGAACGGATTAAATTACACCGGGCGCAATATATTTCAGACTATCTGTATGAAACACAGAACTTGAAATCGAACGGCGGTTTTTATAAACTTCCTATGGCATGGGGGAGTGACGACATAAGTGCTTATAGAGCCGCCGCTGTTGCAGGTGTAGCTCATTCTGAAAAGCCTCTGTTTTGTTACCGCGTACATCCAACTTCATTGACATCATCCGGGAATATCAAAATAAAAATGGATGCCATACAAGGAGAAATGGAATGGTTGAACAATTTTATGATGAAAGCTACACCGATAGAGGAAACGGACAAAATAGTAGCTAAGAAAATCAAGGCTTTCTTGCCTAAATATGAATTGAATAAGTATGCGGAACATATTAGTCAAGCAATGAATGTCCAACCTATAGCTAATTTGTGCAAGTATTGGAGAATGCACAAGACGTACCATCTGTCTGCGTCTTGTTTTTTATTTGCTGTTAATAAATGGGTTATCAACAAACAGAAGAGAAATGAGAAAATGTATATACATAACAGATGACGGTTGGTGGGATACGGATGTTACAATATTGCCTCAAATAATAAATGGCTATGAGATTACGGTTGTTGTTTCCGAACGCTTGAAACAGTTGAAATACGAACAGAAGAATATTCGTGGCGTTTCGAAAATCATAAAATACCAAACCATCTATAGGAATAGTGATTTAAGGAAAATATTTAAATCATTTATTTTTGGAATGAAAGAATATGTACGACAATCGATTTGGAAACAGGATAATCTCATTGTTTACTTAAAGAACTCCGACATTGCATTTTTGTTATTATTCTCATGGTTTTTGCCAAGACGTAGGACTATAGTAGGCATTCATGACTTTATAATGCATAAAGGAAAGAATACGAGCTTATATTCTTTTTTTTATAACATCGTATACAGAAAATTTGATTATTTTTTATTCTTTTCTGAAACTCAACAAAACCAATTTTTATCCGAATACCCTGGAAAAAAGGCATTTTATATAAATATGCCTTTGAAAGATTTCGGTCCGATAATGAAAGAAAAACATAGCCCTGGAAGCCGAGTATTTCTTTTCTTTGGTTTTATACAGGCTTACAAACGTTTGGATTTGTTTATTGAGGCTTCGCAGCATGTAACTTCAGGAGCAAAATTCATTATAGCTGGTGCTTGTAATGATTGGGACAGATATAAGGCATTGTTCACTGGTAAGGAAAATAATGTACAATGCGAAATACGTTTTATAGCGAATCATGAAATCGCATTTTATTTCCAAAAAGCGGATTATTTGGTTTTGCCTTATGATGAAGCCACACAAAGCGGTCCGTTGACGATAGCTTACAACTATTGCCTGCCAATTATCGCGACGGATATAAAACTATTTGCTACAATGGTAAGAAACGGAGATAATGGTTTCCTTTTTCATAAGGGAAATTTAGAAGCACTCATCCAAACTATAAACTATGCAAATGGGATTAGTAACCAACAATACTCCTCACTGGTAGCAGGAATGTGCAAAGCAAAGAATGAATATCAAAAAACCACTGACTTTAAACTGTCATTGGAGAATTTTGTAAAAGAAAATAAGATATGATTCAATTAGCAGATAACAAAAGCTGTACAGGGTGCGCTTGTTGTTACAATATTTGTAGCCATAATGCCATTTCAATGCAGGAAGATTCAGAAGGATTCTTGCAACCGGTTATTGACCGGGATAAATGTGTAGAATGTGGATTGTGCATGCAAAGATGTCCCGAATTAGGTCATGCCCCACTTCCCGAATCTTCAAGTTGTCATGCCGCATACAGTCATTCGTTTCAACGGAATGGTTCTTCCGGTGGAATGTTTTCAGCCATAGCCGATTACATATTGGAGAATGGAGGGATGGTCTACGGGGCTGCTTTTGATGACAAATTGCAATTGCGTCACATTGCCGTAGATAAAAAGGGAGACATGCAAGCTCTTCGGGGTAGCAAGTATTTGCAAAGCTACACAGGAACTATCTATAAAAAGATAAAAGAGACATTGCGCAACGGGCGAAAAGCTTTGTTTGTCGGTACTCCATGCCAGGTTATGGGTTTGCGAAATTATTTAGGGCATGATGACACAAACCTGTTTACCGTTGATTTGATTTGCCACGGTGTCCCGTCACAAAAGTCTTTTGACAAATGGGTTGAAGTTATAGAAACTAAAAAAGGGCATATCGATGGATTTTCTTTTAGAAAATTGGACGGATGGTCATCCCCCCCAGATACATTCAAAAGAATAAAAGTAAAGCATTACGTTATGACCTTGAGGTCTATATGTGGGCTTTTTATAAAGGTTACTTGTTCAGGGAATCCTGTTATCAATGCAAGTACGCCAATCTAAAAAGGTCTGGCGATATAACAATAGGAGATTTCTGGGGTATAGGCACACATGGAATTCCTTTTAGGCAAAAACAACGTTATGGCATATCCTTAGTCTTGTCAAATACCGATAAGGGGAAGCGGATGATTGAAGCATTAAAGGATGATTGCTATTTTGAAGAACGTACTTTAGAAGAAGGCCTGGCAAATCAGCATAATCTGAAAGCTCCATCCGCACGTCCAACTGAAAGGGATGTGTCTGTCCGTGATTTTATATCTGATATGTCACTGTTGGAATATGGTAAGAAGTATCATTTGCTACCAAGGCGTAAATATCTTTATCTGACAGAATCTTTCATCAAGGATTGTATGATTGAGTGGGGATTTTTTGACGTGATGAAAGAACTTGTTTATAAAATAAAATGAGAGACTCATGAAAATCGGTATAGTTACATACGTAAAATGTGATAATTACGGCGCGGAACTGCAGGCATACGCCTTACAATGGAAGCTGAACAAATTAGGATATGATGCCGAGGTCATAGACTTGCAAAAAATAGAGAAAGACCTGGCTTCAAACGCTTCATCAATTGTTCCTGCCATAGTCAATAGGTTCAAAATATTGGGATGGAAAGCACCTTGGAGCATTTTTAAACTTGCGATAAATGTCCTGAAGCGCAAGGTTACAGCCCAAAAGAATGAAAATAATATCAAACTAAAGCATCGCTTATTTATAGACTTCTTCGAAAATTATATCCGGCATTCCAAAAAGCATTATACTATAGAAGAAATCAGGGAAGCAACAGATTTGGCTTATGATGTATATATTGCAGGAAGCGACCAAATTTGGAATTATATGCATACAGATAATTTGGATGTGTATTTCCTTGAATTTGCAAAAAAGTCCAAGGCCAAACGAATGTCTTACGCAGCAAGCATTTCAGTATCTCATATACCGGATTCAAGACAAAATCTCTATAGGAAATTATTGCCAAACATCCAGTATTTATCGGTAAGGGAGTTGCAAGGAGCAAAAATAATCGAGCATTTGACCGGACGTAAGGCTGAAGTGGTATTAGATCCGACGTTGCTTATCAATAGCGGCGAATGGACAGAAAATGTTGTCAGGCTACCAGAAATTAAAGAAAAATATGTATTGGTATACACACTTTCAGGCTCATCCTATATCAAGCGTCTGTCACAATACGTGGCAAAGAGTTTGAACTGCAAAATCGTTGATATGAGGATTGATTTCCAAAAGAATAAAGATGGAAATGTCATAACTTGCTACGATTTAGGGCCTCGTGAGTGGGTAGGTCTGATATCGAAAGCGCAGTATGTAATAACAGACAGCTTTCACGGAACAGCATTTTCTATAAATTTCAATAAACCGTTCACGACGTTGGTAAATCCGGTGAGCAACATGAACTCGCGTGTACTGTCGATTCTTGAAATAACACAATTGACAAGCCGTGTCATTTATGATGACGGGGATAATATAATGCCAAAAGATTTAACTATCGATTTTAGGCCAGTGAATCAGATTATAGAACGGTGGAGGAAAAAATCCATTGACTTTATCCATAAATCTCTTCAAGAATGAAAATTGCCATTGACTTGACCCCACTGCACGGACGCAAGTGGACGGGGGTAGAGCTATACGCCATTGATTTATATCATGCCTTATTGGAACTCAATTATGAGGTAATTCCAATCTTCCATGTGAAAAATGATCTGGATGATAATCCGAACTCATTTATAATCAAACCGACGAAACGCTTATTGCTTGAAAATTTCGCCTTGTCGAAAGCCATCCGGACTATAAAAGCAGACGTTGCTTTATTCCCGATATTCCCTCCTCCTGTTGATGTCTATTTCTGTTGTAAAACCAAGATAATGCCCACAATCCATGACTTGGCTTTCCTCAAATACAGGAGTACCATAAATTTTGCGGCCAAGTATTATCTGACACCAAAAACCTTGTGGGCATTCAAACAAGCCGATGAACTTATTACCATATCGGAAACAGTGAAAAAACAATTGCAACATTATACACAGTTGACAATTAAAAATTGGGGCGAGAATATTTCAAGTTATTTCAGAAAAGAGAACTTGAGCATCAATGCTAATTGCTTAAATGATTTTGGATTGCAACCGGATAAATACTATATCTCTGTTTCAACAATTGAACCGAGAAAGAACCTGACTTATTTACTGGATATCATTCGGGACGAGTTGATGCAGGGTGATAAAAAGTTGGTCTTAGTCGGGCGACGCGGTTGGGAAAAAAGCATACGGCTCCAACAACAGTTTAATGAACTGAAACAACACATAATATTCACGGAATATGTTTCAATGGAAACGCTCCAATCCCTGTATCATTACGCATACGCATTTGTCTTGATGTCATTGGATGAAGGATTCGGACGCACTCCTTTGGAAGCCATCGCTTGCGGTTGCAAACGGATAGTGGTAAGCGACATTGGCATCTTCCATGAAGTATTAGGGAGCGATGTAAACTATTTGCCCTTAAATGACATTGAATGCTGCAAAGATGCGTTTAACAAAAATAAGTGGGCAGAAACACCGTCTACATTTAAAGTTCCGTTTGACGTACTTAAAGATAGGATTGATTTATAGCAAGGTACAGATTAACCCAATAGACAAATCTTTTAAAATTGATAGCTATGAACAGAGATTTATGTGCAAGAAGATTAAGTAAAGTGATTGGAAAGGAAAATGTTTGCCGTTTGCAATCTAAACTGAAATACTTTTTGTCTTTCAGAAATGAATATAAAACGTTAACGAATGTAAATGGGGGGGGTAAAAAGATAGTAATCTTTTTTATAGACGGTAAAACCATACATGGAGGTCTGAGTGACAGGTTAAGAGGGTTGTTCTCTACCTATTATTATTGCCTTAAAGAAGGCATTGATTTCAAAGTCTTTTGGACTTATCCTTTCAACTTGCAAGATTACCTGGAACCCAATAAAGTGAATTGGTTGATTGAGGGAAAAGCTATTTCTCATAACAAGAATGAAGTTGCTTTCCGCTTCTTTAATTCCTATTCGTTGATGAACAATAATGAAACGAGTTTCCTCAAGATAATGAATACAAAGAAACACGAAATTCATGTATATTCAAATATCACTTTACACGAGGAAATGTATCACATTTTTTTCAATGACTTGTTTAAGCCATCGAAAATGTTATCTGATGCGCTCCAATATAATACTGATAAAATCGGTGGGAAATATATATCTGTCTCCTTCCGATTCATCGGTATATTAGGGGATTTTAAGGACACGTATTTTAAAAAAGAATTAGGAGCTGAGGAGAAAGAAAAGTATATAAGTAAATGCTTGGATGTTATTTGTCGCCTGAAGACAAAACATCCGAATGTTCCTAAAATATTGGTCACTTCAGATTCTCGTGTATTTCTTGAAAAAGCTTCATCCTTAGCTTATGTATATATAATACCGGGCACAGTGGTTCACATGGATGGCGTGAATAAGAATATGGAGCAAAATGATTTAAAAGTATTTCTTGATATGCTGATGATATCAAAAGCGGAATGTTGTTATTCCTATAGTTACGGGAAGATGTTTAAGGGGACGAAATTCGCCAAGACATCGGCTTTAATAGGAAATCGAAGATTCATCGGAATCACAGAATGATAATTGTCTTGGAATGACTTTTGGCACCTATAAGAACGCTATTTTTGAATGCAGTCATTAAATGATTTTTAATAACAACAATTATGATTATTCGAAGTAAAGCACCGCTCCGCTTAGGATTGGCAGGTGGAGGAAGTGATGTGTCGCCGTATAGCGACATTTATGGGGGACTGGTTTTAAATGCGACCATAAACCTCTATACATATACCACCATTGAGGAAACCCATGACGGTTTGGTGTCTATAAACAGTTATGACGCAGAATGCCATCAGTCCTGCCCTTTGACAGACAAAATGGAAATAGACGGCAAAGCTTCTCTAATAAAAGGAGTCTATAATCGCATTGTACGTGATTATCACCCAAAATGGACAGGTTTTAAAATTACGACATATAACGATGCCCCAGCCGGTTCTGGGCTTGGCACATCCTCTACAATGGTGGTGTGCATCATCAAAGCATTCGTGGAATGGCTTAGCCTGCCGTTGGGTGATTATGAGATAGCCCGTATGGCATACGAGGTAGAGCGCAAAGACTTGGAACTTTCCGGAGGCAAGCAAGACCAGTATGCAGCGGCTTTTGGCGGCTTTAATTATATGGAGTTTTTAGAAAATGACATGGTAATAGTCAATCCATTGAAAGTAAAACGTTGGATAACGGACGAGTTGGAAGCTTCTTTGCTACTGTATTTCACAGGAAGGTCACGTTCATCTGCCGCCATCATAGACCAACAGAAAGCAAACACTGCTAATAAGGAAAGTAGATCAATAGAAGCCATGCATCATATCAAGCAAAGTGCCAAAGATATGAAACTTGCGTTGCTGAAAGGGGATATGCGTGAGTTTGCACGTATCCTTGGACAGGCATGGGAAGACAAAAAGAAAATGGCGGATGCCATCACCAACCCTGTCATTGAACATGCTTTTGAAGTGGCAACCCAAGCCGGAGCCGTTGCGGGCAAGGTAAGCGGTGCTGGTGGAGGAGGCTTCTGTATGTTTATGGTTGAACCTACGAAGAAGAAAGCCGTCATAAATGCCTTGAAACAGCTTGATGGTTTTGTCATGCCCTTTCAGTTTACCGATGGAGGTGCGCATGGTTGGAAGATTTATGAAACAGACGATATATCAACAATGAAATTCTGACATGCTATGGAACATACAATATTAAATGACTTAGTGTCAAGGTTCCCTCAATTGGCGGTCTGCAAGGAAGACGTTGCAAAAGCCTTTGCTATATTGTCCGGATCTTATCAGAATCATGGTAAGTTGTTGGTATGTGGTAATGGTGGTAGTGCAGCAGATGCAGAGCATATTGTTGGTGAATTGATGAAAGGCTTTAAAAGTCCACGGCATTTGGACGTAGCGAGCCAAAGTAAATTGAAGAATGTAGACAAAGGACTTGGAGACCTGTTGGCTAAGAATCTGCAAGGCGCACTTCCTGCAATAGCTCTTGATGGTCATCCGGCACTGTCTACGGCATACATGAACGATTGTAATCCGTTGATGTGCTTTGCCCAACAAGTAAACGGCTATGGATGTGAAGGTGATGTACTGCTTGGCATATCTACATCTGGTAACAGCCAGAACATACTTTATGCTGCCGTAACGGCTAAGGCAAAGGGTATGAAAGTGATAGGCCTAACAGGTGCAAAAGGAAGCAAATTATCTGATATGGCGGATGTCTGCATATGTGTACCCGAAACGGAGACCTACAAAATACAGGAGCTACATTTACCAGTGTATCATTGCCTCTGCCTGATGCTCGAAGAAGAATTTTTCGGAACAGATAAATAGAATAGGGTTATGGGAAAAGAAGTGATTATATTGGCAGGTGGATTGGGTACAAGGTTGCGCTCAGTTGTAAGTGATGTGCCCAAGTGTATGGCTCCGGTTGCAGGGAAACCTTTTTTGTGGTATCTGCTGAAATACTTGTCTAATTTCGATGTTGAGCGCGTGGTACTTTCTGTCGGTTATTTACGAGATACCATTATTGATTGGGTTAACGAATATGGAGGTGAGTTCCCCTTTGGCTTTGATTATGCGATAGAAACAACTCCGTTGGGAACGGGAGGCGGCATTAAACTTGCACTTGATAAGTGCTTAAATAATGATGTAATCGTATTGAACGGAGATACATTCTTTAATGTAGAATTGAATGAGATATGTGGGCAGCATCGTTTGCATCCGACTTCCATAGCCCTTGCGCTAAAACCTATGGAGCATTTTGACCGCTATGGAAATGTCCGTGTAAACGGCAATCTGATTGTCGATTTTGAAGAAAAGAAGTATTGCGACAAGGGAGTAATTAATGGCGGCATATATGTTATAAGTAAATCAGGCGATTTTTTTAACGGGTTACCTGACAAGTTTTCATTTGAGACCGATGTCCTGCAATTGCAATGTGCAAAAAGTAATCTGTATGGCTTTGTGCAGGATGGATATTTCATCGACATTGGCATTCCTGAAGATTATGAACGTGCGAACAAAGATTTTCCTGAAATCCCAATTTTTAAGGAATGAAGTTATGTGATATAGATGTCAGCGGTTATGATACACTGCTGCTTGACAGGGACGGTGTAATAAACCGTCTTCGCCCGAATGATTATGTCAAGTGTTGGGGGGAATTTGAGTTCTTGCCGGATGTGTTTGGCATGATTGCGACATGGAGCAAGAAAGTAAAGCATATCTTTATTGTCACCAATCAACGTGGCGTAGGCAAAGGATTGATGACAGAAAGTGATTTGCTGGACATACATAAACGTATGTGCCACGAAATAGAAAAATGTGGCGGACATATTGATAGAATCTATTATTGTACCTCACTTACCGAAACTGATAAACGAAGGAAGCCTGGAATAGGTATGTTTGAAGATATATTGAGAGACTATCCGGATGTGGAACCTTCTGGTTGTTTGATGATAGGGGACAGTGACAGCGATATGAAGTTTGCGGAGAATTGTGGAATTAAAGGAATAAAAGTATGAATGGAATTGCGCAAATGAATGGACATAAGAAATTAATTTTTTACGATGAATTCAATAAAAATACTGAATGTGCGGATTAACAATCTGACAGCGAAGGAGTTGTTGGAACAGCGTTATCCGGATTGGCGATTGACTATTGTGGACGATGGACCGGACAGGGTGAATTAGAGGACCCAGTCGTCTGATGAGCGTCAGCGCATGGCGGAAAATGCCATTGTAACGAGCCGTAAATATGCTCTGGAAACTATATATCAATCTTGGGAGCAACTTTTTGATTCTTGTTAGAAATAGTTCTAAGTTAAAGTGAGGTTGGAAGTCATGTTGTTTTTCTCCGAGAATTTTGAATCGTGATGATTATTATGTACATGTGCATTATTGGTTTAAATATGGTTTTATGAGTACAATAACAATTGATACTTTATAAAGAAGTATTTCATGCTTTAACTATGTGTGTCAGTATTCCCGTTCGGCACTATTTGTTGACACGTTTCAACCTTCCGTTGTGGAACAAGGATAAGCGTGGATTGGTGACTCGGGATGAAGTGTGGTTGGAAGACAGGTGCCGCCTTTTTGAACAATATACTTTGCCCAGTGTTTTGCAGCAAAGTTGCAAGGATTTTACGTGGGTTGTACTTTTCGATGGGGATACTCCGCCCGTTTATCGTGAGCGTGTAAAAGGATGGGTGGAAAGATGTGAAAATTTTAAGTATGTGCCCGTAAAAGCCGAATATGCCCGGTTCTATCCGCAAGTCTTCGCACGTTGGATAGAGAATGATTTGCGAGGGCATGTTCAGTCGACAAAAGTGATTACTTCTTGGTTGGATAACGATGACGTATTGGGGCGCGACTATATTGCCACGGTACGAAATGATGCACAAAAGGTCTGCAGCGGAACTTTTTTCTTTTATAAAAGAGGTTTACAGTATTTCCTAAAGGAAAACTATGCGCTGTGGATAAGCTTCCCAAACAATCATTTTGTTTCAAGGGTAGAAGACTTTACGGTTGGCTCTCATTTGAAAACGGTGTATGAGTTTGGTACTCATTATTATCTCCCTCGGATGGAGAATGTACGTTCCGTTGTGTTGGATACTAAGGATGACGGGCCGTTATGGGGCGAAGTCGTACATGAGCGAAATGTGGATAATGATGTTAAAATGAGTCTTGATTTCCGTTTCGTACGGGATTCAGGGTTATTATCCTGTTTTGCGTTGAATCGAACCTTGAATGTGGGACGTTTGTATTGTTGGAGCCGATTTTTACCACATGCTATAAAGGTGTTTTTAAAGCATGTGCAATGGAAACTTACAGGACATAAGATGGGACTGTAGGCATAGATTATAATCGATAACGTTAATTTTTTATTTCATGTTTGTTCGTATTTTGAATGCGAACCTCTTGTCCATTACCCGGATTGAACTGCTGCAA
>OODD01000035.1_pt1 | contig 111023 bp, 87 predicted proteins | sample 1671311 | NCBI WGS metagenome assembly OODD01 (sample SAMN06348143, study PRJEB24527) | human gut metagenome | biome: human gut; feature: ankylosing spondylitis patient; material: feces | host: Homo sapiens | place: China | collected 2015-10 | reverse complement strand
CTTGCTTCCATTCCATCTCAAGGCGTAAAGACGGTGTTACATTGAATTTGGAAGTAACAATTTGTGCCCTGGTTTGTCACGTTGGTATAATACCAGTTAGATACCGAGGCTTGCGAAGTGATGATGATGGACTTCCGTCCATGTCTGTCCTTGATGATGTTCAGTAGAAGCGGACGTCCCTTGGCGTCAAGCGGCACGAGGAAGAGGTCATCCAAAATAAGTAGTGGATAACGTTCTATTGTTCTTTCGGTGTAAATTCGTTACTTTGGATTTTGTTTCAATTTTATTTCTGCTATCGTTTAAGATACAAACAAAAGTGTTATCTTTGTAAATGTCATGATACATCAGAGGTACTCACGCCTTTAACGATAAGGTTGGCCTTGTTTTTTCTTATGACAATAGTATATAAAGGATTTTATATTTAAATTTTGTTTGATTATAAAAAGTAAAGTGATGACTAATATCAATATAAAAGAAATTTTATGGAAGTTGCATATAGATAGTTTGACAGCGATGCAACAAACCACAGTTGAGGAATACAGAAAAGGGAAAGACCTGGTACTTTTATCTCCGACGGGTTCGGGAAAAACAGTCGCTTATCTGTTGCCTTTAGTGCAATCTTTAAAAGAAGAGAATGTTCTTCAAGCTGTGGTATTGGTTCCTTCTCGTGAATTGGCATTGCAAATAGAGCAAGTTTTCAAGTCTATGGGAACAGGCATTCCTGTCATGAGTTGCTATGGCGGCCGTCCGGCCATGGATGAGCACCGTACGATGAAAAGCTTGAACCCACAAGTTATAATAGGTACTCCGGGGCGTATGAACGACCATTTAAATAAAGGAAATATTGATGCTTCACATGTCCATACGTTGGTGATTGACGAATTTGACAAATGCCTTGAGATGGGTTTTCAGGAAGAAATGTCGGAGGTAATTGCGCAAATTCCGTATTTAAAACGTCGTTTTCTTCTCTCGGCCACAGATGCGCCGGCTATTCCTCGATTTGTATCAGAGGGCGATTTTTTGAAATTGAATTTCTTGGAAGATGAAGAGCAGATTCCAGAACGTATAAAGGTTTATACGGTGAAATCTCCACAGAAAGATAAGTTAGAGGTCTTGTCCAAGCTTTTGTGCTATTTGGGAAATAAGAGTTCCTTGATTTTTGTGAACTACCGTGAAAGCGTAGAACGGGTTTACCGTTATTTGCTTCAGGAAGGAATCTCGTGTGAAATGTTTCATGGAGGAATGGAACAGAAGGATCGTGAGCGTGCGCTTTACAAGTTCAGTAACGGATCATGCAATGTATTTGTTTCAACGGATTTAGCTGCACGAGGACTGGATATACCCAATATAGACCATGTTATCCATTATCATTTGCCGCTCAATGAAGATACTTATATTCATCGTAACGGCCGAACGGCGCGGTGGGATGCTTCCGGAAATGTCTTTCTCATATTAGGACCGGAGGAATACTTGCCTGAGTTTATACAGCAGATTCCCGAAGAATATGTGTGGGAAGGACCTAAGCCCGAGCCTGCCAAGCCCCAGTGGGTGACGCTTTATATCGGAAAAGGGAAAAAGGATAAAATCAACAAGGTGGATATTGTGGGGTTCCTGTCAAAGGTAGGAGGATTGGGCAAGAGCGATATCGGGCGTATAGATGTGAAAGAATATTATGCTTTTGTCGCTATCAGGCGGAATTTGCTAAAAGAAACCTTGGCAGCCGTGTCCGGGCAAAAGATAAAAGGCATCAAGACGATTATAGAAAAGACAAAATAAGATTACGAGTTGTAAGGGCAGAAAGCTGTTTTTATAATATATGATAGCAAAAAAAGCACTTGACTTAAAAAATGTGGCTTCAATCGTTGCTTTTATGGATTTTATTTTCTACTTTCGCAGATGTTATGCTTAGAGTAACTGATAATTAATCTTAAGTTTTACAAATTAGATGAAGAAGTATAATTTTAATGCAGGTCCATCCATGTTGCCGCGTGAAGTAATAGAGGCAACAGCAGCTGCATGCTTGGATTTTGAGGGTAGCGGTCTTTCCCTGATGGAAATTAGCCATAGGGCAAAGAACTTCCAGCCTGTAGTAGACAAGGCTGTAGAATTGGTAAAAGAATTACTCGACCTACCGGCCGGTTATTCGGTTGTTTTTCTGGCAGGAGGTGCCAGTACGGAATTCTGTCGTGTTCCCTATAACTTTTTGGAGAAGAAGGCAGCCTATTTGAATACAGGTACATGGGCCAAGAAGGCTATGAAAGAAGCAAAGTTGTTCGGTGAAGTGGTTGAAGTAGCTTCTTCGGCCGAAGACAACTATACCTATATTCCGAAAAACTTTACGGTACCGGCTGATGCCGATTATTTGCATATTACGACAAACAATACGATTTTCGGAACGGAAATGCGCTATGATTTGGACAGTCCTGTTCCTTTGATTGCGGATATGTCGTCGGATATATTCTCTCGTCCGGTAGATGTGAGCAAATATAATTGTATTTACGCCGGAGCACAGAAAAACGTATCTATGGCCGGAGTGAATATCGTTATCGTAAAGGACGAAGCTTTGAATAAGGTAAGCCGCCAGATTCCCACAATGTTGGATTACATGACCCATGTGAAAAATGGTTCCATGTTCAATACGCCTCCAGTGGTACCCATCTACTGTGCCATGAAGAATTTGGAATGGGTGAAGCAAAACGGTGGTGTGGAAGCGATGGACAAGCGTGCGAAAGAACGTGCGGACATGCTTTATACCGAAATAGAACGTAACAAGTTGTTCCGTGGAACTGCAAAGGCAGAAGACCGTTCATATATGAATATTTGTTTTGTAATGAACGACGAATATAAAGAATTGGAAGCCGACTTCTTGCAGTTTGCTACGGAGCGCGGCATGGTGGGCATAAAAGGCCACCGTAGCGTAGGCGGTTTCCGTGCTTCATGCTACAACGCACAAACGATAGAAGGTGTGCAGGCATTGATACAAAGCATGAAAGACTTTGAAGCTCAGCATTAAGAGGCTATAAAGACAGGCGCGCCTTGTACAGAGGTGTGCCTGTTTATTTATGGGATGTATTTAAATAAAATAACTATGGCTAAAATATTGATTGCTACAGAAAAACCGTTTGCAAAAGTTGCAGTGGACGGTATCAAAGAGGTTGCAGAGACAGCCGGATTGGAAGTCGTTTTGTTGGAGAAATATACGGAGAAGGCACAACTTCTGGCGGCAGTGGCCGACGTGGAGGCCATGATAATCCGCAGTGATAAGATAGATAATGAAGTTTTTGATGCGGCGAAGAACTTAAAAATCGTTGTCCGCGCCGGAGCCGGTTACGATAATGTGGATTTGGAGGCTGCTACCGCGCACGGGGTGGTGGTGATGAACACTCCCGGTCAGAATTCCAACGCCGTAGCCGAACTGGTGTTCGGAATGTTGGTATTCGCCGTACGTAACTTTTATAATGGAAAGGCCGGTACGGAGTTGAAAGGAAAGAAATTAGGAATCTTGGCCTACGGTAATGTCGGTCGTCGCGTCGCGCATATCGCAAAAGGATTCGACATGGATGTTTATGCTTACGACGCATATTGTCCTGCGGCGGCCATAGAATCCGATGGGGTGAAGGCTGTCTCTTCGCAAGATGAGTTGTTTGAACAGTGCGAAGTGGTTTCCTTGCATATCCCGGCTACGGCAGAGACGCGTCAAAGCATCAATTATGCCTTGGTCGGCAAGATGCCTAAGGGAGGAGTGTTGGTCAATACGGCCCGGAAAGAGGTAATTAATGAACCCGAATTGCTGAAATTGATGCAGGAGCGTACAGACCTGAAGTATGTCACGGACATCATGCCGGAAACGGATGCTGATTTCCGTATGTTGGGAGGACGTTATTTCTCTACACCCAAAAAGATGGGTGCACAAACAGCCGAGGCCAATATCAATGCCGGAGTGGCTGCAGCGCACCAGATTGCCGCATTCTTCAAGGACGGATGTACGAAATATCAGGTAAATAAATAATCGTAGGGGCTATGGCTTGGGTTAAACCGTTTAAGGGGCTTCGTCCGCCTAAGGATTTGGTGGAACGGGTAGAGTGCCGTCCGTACGACGTGCTCAGTTCGGAAGAAGCCCGTATAGAGGCAGGCGATAACGAAATGTCGCTATATCACGTGATTCGTCCGGAGATAGATTTTCCGGAGGGGACGGATGAATACGCTGCATGTGTGTATGAGAAGGGGGCTGAGAACTTTGCCAAGTTCCAACGTAACGGCTGGTTGGTGGAAGACGCTAAGCCCATGTATTATATTTATGCACAGACCATGAACGGGCGGACACAGCACGGCATCGTGTTGGGAGCTTCGGTCAAGGACTATATGGACGGGGTAATCAAAAAGCACGAACTGACGCGGCACGAAAAGGAAGAAGACCGGATGAAGCATATCCGTATTACGGATGCGAACATAGAACCGGTTTTTCTGGCTTATCCCGACAATGCCGCGTTGGCTTCCTTGATAGACCAATATGCAAGGCGTGAGCCGGAATATGATTTCGTTGCCCCGCTCGACGGTTTCCGCCATCGGTTCTGGCTTGTGGATAATGAAGCGGATATTGATGCGATTACGAAAGAATTTGCAGCCATTCCCGCGTTGTACATTGCAGACGGCCATCATCGTACGGCTGCGGCAGCTTTGGTGGGACAAGAGAAAGCTTTAGCCCATGGCAGGACGCACCCCGAGGCGGAATACAATTATTTTATGGCCGTGTGCTTCCCTGCAAGCGAACTGACTATATTGGATTACAACCGTGTGGTGAAAGACCTGGGGTGCCATACTTCGGATGAGTTCTTGCAGGCTTTGGAGAAGGATTTCGAAGTGGCTTGCACGGGCTGTTCGGTGTACAAACCTATGCGACCTCATGAGTTTTCGCTTTATCTGGATGAAAAATGGTACAGGTTGCGTGTACTTCCGGGACGTTTTGATGAAGACGATCCGATTGATGTGCTTGACGTGACTATCAGTAGTCGGCTTATATTGGATAAGATTTTGGGAATTAAGGATTTACGTAGGGATAAGCGGATTGATTTCGTAGGAGGACTGCGTGGTTTGGACGAACTGAAAAGACGTTGCGACAGCGGCGAGATGAAAATGGCGTTGGCACTGTATCCAGTGTCTATGCAGCAAATCATGGATATAGCAGATTGCGGGAAAATCATGCCCCCAAAAGCTACTTGGTTCGAGCCTAAATTACGTAGCGGACTGGTGATTCATAAACTGTCGTAAGGAAAAAATAAGTATCTTTGCAACTCCGGTTGCCGGTAGAATCCGGTAGCCGGAGTTTTTTGAACAGTAGGGATATGGAAGGAAATGACGTATATAAGACGATAACAGCACCGGCAGAAGGGGAGTATAGCGAGAAACGGAGTAAATTCCTGGCTTTTATTCACCCAGTGCATACGATAGACGAAGTGAAAGAGCAGGTGGAGCACTATCAAAAGAAGTATTACGATGCACGCCATTGTTGCTATGCCTACATGTTGGGACACGAACGGAAGGATTTCCGTGCCAATGACAACGGGGAGCCTTCTGGTACAGCCGGGAAACCGATTTTGGGACAGATTAATTCTTACGGGCTTACGGATGTCTTGATTGTCGTCATCCGTTATTTCGGTGGAATCAAGTTGGGGACGAGCGGCCTGATACAGGCCTATAAGGCAGCAGCCATCGAAGCCATACAGGCGGCCCGGATTATAGAAAAAACGGTGGACGAGGAAATCACCTTTTTCTTTGAGTATCCTTTCATGAATTCCGTCATGCGCATTGTCAAGGAGGAAGAGCCGTCTATTGTCTGTCAAGGGTATGAACACGATTGCAGCATGACGCTGCGCATCCGGAAAGGGAGCATGCCACGCCTTAAATCGAGACTCGAGAAAGTGGAGACATTGAGGTTTGAAGACGATGGGGAGTAGAAGAGGGAAGTGCCAGATGGAATAAAAAGAAACGGTGTGTTCCGCCAGAAGAGGGGGAATACACCGTTTCTTTTTTTTGATACGTATCAGGCCTGCAAATTGTTGCATTCATCCATCCATGCCGCAGCCGACGCGTCGCTAGGCATTCGCCAATCTCCACGGGGGCTCAGGCTACAGCTTCCCACTTTAGGACCGTCGGGCAGGCAGGAACGCTTAAACTGTTGGGAGAAGAAACGGCGGAAAAACGTTGTCAGCCATTTCTTTATCACTTCGTCTGTATACTTTCCGGCAAAAGCATATTGGGCCAGATAGAATATCTTGGACGGGCGGAAACCGAAACGCAAGGTATAATATAGGAAAAAGTCATGTAGTGCGTAAGGGCCGACCAAGTCTTCTGTCTTCTGGCTGATGTTGCCATTTTCGTCTGCCGGTATCAGTTCGGGGCTAATCGGAGTGTCCACGATATCCAGCAAGGTGGCTTGGGATGGTTCGTCAATAATACTGTCGGCCACCCACTTGACCAAATGTTTCACCAACGTCTTGGGGATAGAGGCGTTGACGCCGTACATGCTCATGTGGTCGCCGTTGTACGTGGCCCATCCCAGAGCCAGTTCCGACAAGTCACCGGTTCCCACTACCATGCCGTTCATCTGGTTGGCCACATCCATCAATATCTGCGTACGTTCGCGTGCCTGTGCGTTTTCATACGTCACATTATGGTTGGCCATGTCGAAGCCCAAGTCCTCAAAATGTTGTATGCAGGACTTTTTGATGCTGATTTCTCGTAGGGTCACCCCCAGGCTTTTCATAAGGTTGACGGCATTGGTATAAGTACGGTTGGTGGTCCCGAAGCCAGGCATGGTCACACCGACGATGCCTTTGCGCGAAAGTCCTAATTTGTCGAACGTCTTGGTGCAGACCAACAGGGCAAGGGTGGAATCCAGTCCGCCGGAAATCCCGATGACTACGGTCTGTGTTTGTGTATGTACCAATCTTTTGGCCAGTCCTGCTATCTGTATGGCAAAGATTTCTTCGCATCGTTCATTCAGTGCCTTTCCTGCCGGGACAAAAGGCATCGGGTCAACCTTACGGCTTAATTCGATGTCCTTGGAAGCGAAGAGTTCGGTATCTATCCGCATGGTATCGTGCGGTCTCAGCCGGGCGATGGAGGCGCTGAACGTGGTGTTCACACGCCTTTCCGCACGCAGGCATTCTACGTCTATTTCGCTGTAAACCAATTGCTCTTTAAAAGAGAAACGTTCGTTTTCCGCCAACAGCATCCCGTTTTCGTAGATAAGGGCCTTGCCGGCAAAAACAACATCCTGTGTGCTTTCTCCGAATCCTGCCCCCGAAAATACATAACCGGCGAGGCATCTTGCACTTTGTTGTGCCAACAGGGATTTGAGATAGTCTTGTTTGCCTACGCCTTCATTGTCTGCGCTAAGATTGAAAATGATTTCTGCTCCCTGGAGTACCAATTCGGAACTGGGGGGGATGGGGGCCCATACGTCTTCGCAGATTTCCACACCGAAACAGCAAGAGGGAGTGTTGAATACCAAGTGGCGGCTCAGCGGCACCATTTGCCCGCAAACCAATACATTGCTGTTTCCGTGCACATCGCCGGACGTGAACCAGCGTTGTTCATAGAATTCCTTGTAGTTGGGCAGGTAAGTTTTGGGGATAAGCCCTAAAATTTTTCCTTTTTGTATCACTGCCGCGCAATTCAGCAGCGTGCCGTGGTAAGCGACAGGCAGTCCTATGATAGAGATGATGTCCAATGAGCGGGTGAAGTCGAGGATGCTGATAAGGCACATTTCCGCCTCGTCGAGCAGCAGTTGTTGGGCAAATAAATCGCCGCAAGTGTAAGCCGTGATGCTGAGTTCCGGAAAACAAATGATTTCTACGCCTTTACCTTCCGCCTGAATAATCAAACTTTCAATTTGTTGCGCATTATATTTGCAATCTCCTACTTTTACGCCGGGGATGGCTGTGGCAATTCTGACAAATCCGTAATTCATGTTGCTATGTTTGATATTTGTGGAACAAAGATAATATAAAGGTATCAATAAAAGCAAAAAAAGCTGTTATTTATCAAAAAAAACACGGGAAGGCTTGCACAGGAACGGAACTTACGCTAAATTTGCATTGTAAACATTACAAATTTATATTGAACATGGTTAACAAAGAGGCTTTGGATACATTGCAGAAATATGGGATTCACCCCTCCGTACAACGCATAGCAATTATGGATTATTTGCTTAAGAATCATACGCATCCCACAGTGGATGAGGTGTATGTGGCTTTGTGTAAAGTTATACCTACGTTGTCTAAGACGACCGTGTATAACACTTTACGGCTTTTTTCCGATCATGGAGCTGCCTTGATGTTGACCATTGATGAGAAGAAAGTTTGTTTTGACGGGGTAATTGTTCCCCATGCGCATTTCATGTGCAAGAGGTGCGGAAAATTATTCGATGTGGCTCTTCCGGAAAGTTTGAAAGACTTTTTACCGGCAGGCTCGGACTTTAAGGTGGACGAAGCGCATGTCTATTATAAAGGTGTATGTAAAGCCTGTGCGATGGAGGCATGAGCCTGAAGGGCACGGGTAGAGAAATAATAAGAACGAATGTGTAATTTAAATTAAAAACGGAAGAAAATGAAAAAGAAATTTGTGTGTACAGTATGTGGTTACATTCATGAAGGCGAAGAAGCTCCGGCACAGTGCCCGCAGTGCAAGGCTCCGGCTTCAAAGTTCAAGGAATTGGTAGATACGGAATTGACTTTCGTGACCGAGCATGTTATCGGCATTGCCAAGGACGTTGACCCTGAAATCAAGAAAGGTTTGCAGGCAAACTTTGAAGGAGAATGCACCGAAGTGGGCATGTACTTGGCCATGAGCCGTCAGGCTGACCGTGAAGGCTATCCTGAGATTGCGGAAGCTTTCAAGCGTTATGCTTTTGAAGAGGCCGACCATGCTTCCCGTTTCTGCGAATTGTTGGGCGACATGGTTTGGGACACGAAGACCAACCTGAAGAAGCGTATGGAGGCTGAAAGCGGTGCTTGCTCCGGCAAGATGGATTTGGCCAAGATGGCTAAACAGCAGGATTTGGACGCCATTCACGACACTGTGCATGAAATGGCAAAGGACGAAGCTCGCCATGGCCGTGGTTTCGCCGGTTTGTACAACCGTTACTTCGGCGACAAGTAACCATCTTGTGGTATTAGTCCGGATGTCGTAGCATATCCGGCAGAAAAATCCCGTGAAGTTGGATGCCTGGCTTCACGGGATTTGTATTAAATGTCATGGCAGCCTTTTGAGTATGGGATGAAAGGATGTAGCGAACGGCTGTTCTTTCGGATATATCGGTAAGTTTGACAAAAAAAAGGCTTGCATGAGAGCGGTTTATCATCTTGCGGCAAACGGAAAATCGTTTGCCTGAGAATGAAAAATCAATCTCAGGCGAATGATTTTTCATTTGCCGCACATTTTTACGCTGTATTCAAGAGTCTGGAAAAGAGGAATATAGAAAAATGTAGGGGCTTTTTTTCCGGCAGAAAAAATTTTTGACGCAAAGGGAGGGAATGGGAATGATAAAAAACGACGGGCGGTTTATTCGTAGTCTTTCAGTCGTTTGGGATTTTTCGGGAACCAACCTTTCAGCACCCGTTTGCGTTGGTCGAACACTTCGAGTATCCCCCAAAAGGAAGAGAACGATATGACACCGAAAATGATACTCAAGTACACGTTTTCCACATAGAGGGACAAACCGGCACATAGGATTCCCGTCACGAGGAAAGCCCACCAGCATCGGGTTCCGAAATAGTATTCGCCCTTGATGACTAAAGGATGGAACAGGCCGATAATCAGGAAGGTGGCCAAGCCGATAAGTATGCCTACGTAGTTCATTGCGTTTGCGTGTATTTAGTTTGTAGGATGCAAAGTTAAGATTTTATTTCTATATAGCAAGTGTTGCATGAGGCCTCGCACGAATAAATAGAGGAGAAAAGCCAGCCAAAGTGCGTGGTTTTGCCATATAGGGAAGAGGCTGAGATAGACGCTGAAAAAAGTCAGGGTGGCGCCCAACATGGACAGGAGCATATAGCGTGTGGCCGTGAGTCCGATGAAAACACCGTCCCAAATGAATGCCGAGAGACCTGCAAAGGGGATGAGGACAGCCCAAGGCAGGTAGTCGGAAGCTGTGGCGACGACATAGGCTTCGTCGGTGAGCAGGTTCATGAGAGCCTTTCCGCCGGCCATATAGAATAAGGTGAAGGTCAGTGCCACGCCGCATCCCCAAAGAAACAGGTTACGGATGACTTTTTTCAGGGCCTGGTAATCTCCCGCACCGGCACATTTGCCCGAGAGGGCTTCTCCGGCAAAGGCGAAACCGTCCATGAAATAAGAATAGAGGGTGAAGTATTGCATCAGCAAGGCATTGGCCGCTAAGATATATTCCCCTTGACGGGAACCGGCGGAGGTGAAATAGAGAGTGACGCACACGAGGCAAAGGGTGCGCAGGAAAATGTCTCGGTTGATACTGAAGAAACGGCGAATGGCGTTTTTCCGGAATACGGAAGAGGGGAGGAATGCAAAAGGAAGGCCGAGCCTACGGTGCATACGGTGGCAATAATATAGGGAAAGCGCCAGTCCGCAATATTGGGCGATGGCTGTCCCCAAAGCCACTCCGGCCACGTCCATGTGCCATACGAAGACAAAGGACAGGCTGGCCGCTATGTTGACGAGGTTTTGGACGATGGCCACGTAGAGCGGGTATTTTGCATTTTGCAATCCGATGAACCATCCGGTCAGGCTGTAAAGCCCGAGCACGGCAGGGGCGCCCCATACGCAGATTCTAAAGTATACCGAAGCAAAATCCGCCACAGCTTCCGTGGGCGACATGACGGACAGGGCCAGATGAAGTAACGGGCCCTGCAGGAGGAGGATGAGGATGGCTATGCCCGTGGAGGTGGCCAAGGAACGATAAAGCAACAGTTGCATTTCTTGTTTATTGTCGGCACCGTAGGCTTGTGAAGTCATCCCGCTGGTTCCCATCCTCAGGAATGCAAAAATCCAATAGATCATATTGAATATCGTACCGCCGATGGCTATGGCACCGATATACGAAGCGGCACCGAGATGTCCCGCAATGGTCAGGTCTATCAGCCCGAGCAGGGGAACGGTGATATTGGAAAGGATGGACGGGAGAGCGATGTGCAGTATCTCTTTGTGGTATGACTTATTCATGACGGTCATTTGTTGGCTGAATAAAAACAAAGGCACTGTCAACTCGCTGAAAGCTTGTTTTACAGTGCCTTTTCTGATGGTCGGGGTAGCGGGATTCGAACCCACGACCCCCTGCTCCCAAAGCAGGTGCGCTAACCGGACTGCGCTACACCCCGAGACTTGAGAGAATGTGATTTCTCAAAAGCGATGCAAAGGTACGTCTTTTAGACGACATATCCAAACTAAATACAAAAAAAGTGGCATGCCTCTCAAAAGAAACATGCCATTTTCTGATAAATGCCAGACTAACGGTTTAGAATTTGAAAGGCTGGCTCTTTACGTAGATTTTGTAACCTTTGATGCTTTCGGGCGCTCCCTGTTCCACGCGGGGAAGATATTGGAAACCGCCTAATGTCTGCTCTGCGCCCAAATCCAATACGATGTAATGGGGGAACTTCACGTCTTTATTGGTACTCCAATACGTAGACTCCTGAAGGTCGAAAATCTTATCGGCTGTCTTGTTGCCCGAAGAGATGTCCTCGTCGTCGGCGTATGCCACTGTCCATGGCTCGCGGCTGATGCGCTGACCCTTGTCGTCGAGCATGTACCATTCTGCGATACAAGCATATTCGCGGTTGTTATGGGAATTCAAGGCTTCGATGCACACGTAACGTCCCGTTACGGGTTGGTCGAACCGGACTTCCTGCCAACCGTTGCCTGCGTCAAACTCACCGGTCTTGCAAGGCGTTTCGCCGGCCAGATTCAGAGTTTGTCCTTCCTTGCGGTGCGTGTTCGGCGCATCGACGTTCAGTTTGTCGATGATAGGTTTGGACAGGCCTTCGACCACGGTTTCCTGCGGACCTACAATGTCTTGTACGATAATCTCGTTCTCGCCCTTCTTCAACCAACATCCGGGCATGTAAAGCGTCTGTTGCGGACCGATTTTCCAGAAGCGTCCGATGGCGTGTCCGTTTACGTAAACCTGTCCTTTGCCCCATGTTTCCAGGTTCAGGAATGTGTCGCCGGTCTTTTTCAGGTTGAAAGTCGCACGGTAGCATCCCGGTACTTTCTGGTCCTTCAGCGGAACATATTTCATGTCCTTCTGTACCTGATAGCTGTCGCTGAGGGTGTAAATCTGCCAGTTTTTCAAGTTGACGGTCACTTGGCTGCCGGTATTCATGGTGTAGCTCAATTCCACTTTTTCCGTAATGCCCTTGAAGTCCTTGATGGCACGGCCGAAGTTGATTCGTCCCATGGCTTCCACAAGGATGTCCAGTTGGTCTCCTTCCTTCATGGCCGGCAGCAACATGGTCTTCTCATGGTTGCGACGGTCGATGGAGCCGATCAGTTTCCCATTGATAAAGACTTGCGCGAAGTCGTGCGCATCCGTTATGGTCAGGATACTTTGTGTCGGTACGGCCGGAGTCTTAGTGCGGTAAAGAATGGAACCCCATCCTTGGTTGAACGCTTCCATCGTTTGAATGTCCATCGACGCATGAGGTGCAGGGAGGTTCTCAAACAAAGGAGCCACTTCCGTAAACTGTATTTTGGGAACGTTGATTACAGGGAATTCTTTTGGGATGGAGGGTAACTTTTTGTCGCTATACCCCGATAGCATCTCTCGCAATTCCATGTATTTAGGAGTGACTTGTCCGGCCTCGTTGATGGGAGCATCGTAATCGTATGAAGTCACGTCGGGTGAGAATCCGGGGCTGTTGGCACCGGCCCAGTGTCCCCAACTGGTACCTCCGTGCGTCATGTAGAGCGAGAATGAAATGCCTTTGTCCAACATTTCCTTCAGCCCACCGACCATTTCCTTGCTGCCGCGCGTTTCGTGACGCCCGCCCCATTTGTCGAACCATCCGCTCCAGAACTCGGAACACATTTGGGGGGACTCAGGACGCAACTCGCCCAACTTCTTGAATTCGTTTTCGATATTGGCGCCGGTACCGAAGTTCATGGTCCATACCAGATCGTCCAGTCCGTTTTTGGTAAAGTTGGAACTCCAGTCACATTGGAACAAAGTTACTTTGTCGAAACCTGAGTCGCGGATGATGTCGCGAATGCCCGAAACATACGGTTTGTCCTCGCCGTACGACCCGTATTCGTTTTCTACTTGCACCATGATAATCGGTCCGCCTTTTTCAATGGTCAAGTCTCCGATCTGTTCTCCCAGTTTTTTGGCGAAGATGCGGTAACGTTCCATGAAGTACGGGTCTTGTTCTCTCAGACGGATGTCTTTCTTCTTCAACAACCACCAGGGCAGGCCGCCCATTTCCCATTCGGCGCATACGTACGGGCCGGGACGCACGATGACATAAAGTCCGTTTTCTTGTGCCAATCGGATAAATTCCGCCACGTCGTTATTGCCCGTGAAGTCGAACTTGCCTTCTTCCTGTTCGTGTATGTTCCAAAAGACATACAGACAAAGCGTGTTCATTCCCAAAGCCTTGCACATCTTGATGCGCTGTTCCCAATAGGGACGCGGGATGCGGGGATAATGCACTTCGGCGGCTTTGATGATGAAAGGCTTGCCGTTAAGGAGGAATGTCTTGTTTCCTACTCCGAAAGTTTCGGTTTTGGCCGCAGCTTCTGTCGGAGTGAAAAGGAACAATCCGGCCGTAAGCAAGGATGCTTTAAGCACGTGGCTGATACTTCTGTTTAAATTCATCATAGAAATCAGTTATTAATGATATGGTTTCTCAAATTTTGTGGGTTCAAAAATACGACACTTATTTTTTATATACAAGTTTTTGAAGAAAAAGGATAAAATAAGAACGAAAACTTTTATCTAACGTTGAATTCCTCATAAAAAAAGGATAACTTTGCATGTTGAATCTTAATATAAGCAAACAGATATGTTCAGGACAAATACTTGTGGTGAGCTGAGACTTGCGGATGCCGGAAAGACCGTGACGTTGGCCGGGTGGGTGCAGCGTGTGCGCAAGATGGGAGGTATGACTTTCGTCGACTTGCGCGACCGGTATGGCATTACACAATTAGTTTTTAATGAAGAAGTGAATGACGCGCTTTGTGCCCGGGCTAATAAGTTGGGGCGTGAAGATGTGATTCAGATAAAGGGCGAAGTGAACGAGCGTGAGAGTAAGAATAAGAATTTGCCGACGGGGGAGATTGAAATCATCGTGTCGGAACTGACTGTGCTCAATGCTTCCGTTACTCCTCCTTTCACGATCGAAGACAATACGGACGGAGGGGATGATATCCGTATGAAGTACCGCTATTTGGATTTGCGCCGTGCTTGCGTGCGGAAAAATTTGGAACTCCGCCATCAGATGACGATGGAGGTTCGCCGTTATCTGGACAGCAAAGGTTTTTTGGAAATAGAAACACCGATGCTGATCGGGTCTACTCCTGAAGGTGCCCGTGACTTTGTGGTGCCTTCCCGCATGAATCCGGGACAGTTTTATGCGTTGCCGCAAAGCCCGCAGACTCTGAAACAACTTTTGATGGTAGCCGGCATGGACCGTTACTTCCAGATTGTGAAGTGTTTCCGTGATGAAGACTTGCGTGCCGACCGCCAACCCGAATTTACACAGATAGACTGCGAGATGAGTTTTGTGGAGCAGGAGGACGTGATAGCTCTTTTTGAAGGGATGGCCAAACACCTGTTCCGTACGATACGGGGCATTGAACTCACCGAACCGTTCCCCCGCATGCCTTGGAGCGAAGCCATGCGGCTTTACGGTAGCGATAAGCCGGACACGCGTTTCGGTATGGAGTTCGTGGAACTGATGGACGTGTTGAAAGGTACGGGAGAGTTTTCCGTGTTCAACGATGCGTCCTATATCGGAGGTATTTGTGTGCCGGGATGTGCTTCATATACCCGTAAGCAGTTGGACCAACTGACGGACTTCGTGAAACGCAGTCAAATCGGGGCGAAAGGATTGGTATATGCCCGTGTACAGGAAGACGGCAGCGTAAAATCCAGTGTGGATAAATTCTATACGCAAGAAGTGTTGTTGCGCTTGAAGGAGACGATGAAGGCCGTCCCGGGCGATTTGATACTGATAATGAGTGGCGAGGATGCCATGAAGACGCGTAAACAGTTATGTGAATTGCGTTTGGAGATGGGAACTCGTTTGGGATTGCGCGATAAGAACAAATTCTCTTTGTTGTGGGTGGTGGATTTCCCGATGTTCGAATGGAGCGAAGAGGAAGGGCGCTTGATGGCGATGCACCATCCGTTCACGCATCCCAAGGATGAGGATATCCCATTGTTGGATTCCAATCCGGCGGCTGTGCGTGCGGATGCTTACGATATGGTTTGCAATGGAGTTGAAGTAGGAGGGGGGTCCATCCGTATCCACGATCCGGAGCTTCAGGACAAGATGTTCAAGATATTGGGCTTCACGGAAGAACGTGCACAGGAGCAGTTCGGTTTCCTGATGAATGCTTTCAAATACGGTGCGCCTCCTCACGGTGGTTTGGCGTACGGGCTTGACCGTTGGGTAAGTTTGTTTGCCGGACTTGACAGTATTCGCGATTGCATCGCTTTCCCGAAGAATAACAGTGGGCGTGATGTAATGTTGGATGCACCTTCTTATATAGACCAGAAGCAGTTGGATGAACTGAGTTTGGCACTTGATTTAAAAGATTGAGCAAAAGAAGGATATATAGAAATATTATAGTTATAAAAATGTGCGAAGGAAATAATCCCTCGCACATTTTTATAATATCCATCTCATGATAACGGAAATGGAATTATTCAGAAGGTGCTTCTGCCGTAGAGTGAAGCGGTTTGCTTACCGGAAATAATTTAGTGAATAAAGTAGGGAAAGGGGTCTCGAACTCCATTGGTTCCCCCGTGATGGGATGGTAAAAATTCAGTCGATAGGCATGTAATCCCAACCGTCCTATCGGGTCGCTTCCATTGCCGTATTTTGAATCGCCGACTACCGGATGGCCAATATCTTGCATGTGTACACGGATTTGGTTTTTCCGGCCGGTTTCCAATTTCAATTCAACCAACGAATAACGCTCTCTCGCGTCTAACGTATGAAAATGTGTGACGGCATATTTTCCTCCGTTGTCTGTCGGACTGGAGTACGTTACATACGCTTTATTGTCTTTCAGCCAAGAAGATATGGTTCCACCTTCTTTTTCCATTTTTCCACTGACTATTGCCACGTATCTACGGTCTGTCACGATTTCCTGCCAGTGTTCTTCCAAAATCCGTTGTACCTCTATATTTTTTGCGTACATCATCAAACCGGATGTGTCGCGGTCCAAACGGTGGACTACGTGGGCTGTGCATTTGAAGTGCCGTCGGGTAAAATATTCATCCAATACGGTTTTGATTGAAAATTGTTGTGCAACGGCAGGCATAGAGAGAATGCCTGCACTTTTTTCAATCACAATCAGGTCTTTGTCTTCATATACAATCTTAACGTATTTGTTTTTCAGCTCATTGTTACGCTTATGTTTGCTTACCCGTACAACCATACCGGGTCGCAATTCATAATTATATTGGGAGACCGATTTTTTGTTTACCGTAATGCCATGTCCCGTCAGAATATCTTTGGCTTTATTCCTACTGATTCCGTTCATCGATTCCATAATGAAATCCAATAATAACATGGGTTTATTGACTGTAAACTCTATGTATTTTGATGCTGCATATTGTGCACCGGACTTATTTCTCATCTTTTCTTCTGTTTTTTGCAAAGGTAAGACTATTTTTTCAAATACAGGCCTTGTGGTTGCTTGAATCTTGAGATTTAATACCTAACCGCCATTATGTTTAATAAGAAAGAAGCTTTTTAATTATTCATTCTACTTCGAAAGTTTCTTTCAAAAAAAGGAAAGAAAGCCAAAATCCTCTTCGGCTTTCTTTCCTTTTCTTTATTTCGTGTTTTATTTTGCTGTTTAGAGAAGTTCCAACTGCTTGAATACTTTTGTAAGTTTCTGAATCGCTTCATCCACTTGTTCGTGCGTATGGTTAGCCATCAGGGCAAAACGTACTAAGGTATCCTGAGGCGCACATGCAGGCGGAATCACAGGATTAATGAAAACTCCTTCGTCAAAAGCCAATTTCGTAACCATGAATGTTTTTTCCGTATCACGGACGTATAAAGGAATGATTGGAGATTCTGTGGCACCGATTTCAAATCCTGATGCGCGAAAACGTTTTAAGGCATAATTCGTTACGTTCCATAAATTTTCCAAGCGCTCCGGTTCTTGCTGAAGAATATGCAGGGCTTCTAACGCTGAAGCCGTAGCGGCCGGTGTGGCTGATGCACTGAATATATAGGTACGCGCATTATGCTTTAACCAATTAATGATACTTTTGTCTGCTGCGATAAAACCTCCGATTGAAGCCAAGGACTTGCTAAATGTTCCCATTATCAAGTCTACCTCCTTCGTCAAGCCAAAATAATCACATACTCCTCTACCCTGCTTGCCAAAAACACCAAGACCATGAGCCTCGTCTACCATAATGGAAGCGTTATATTTATGTTTCAGGCGCACAATTTCGGGAAGATTAGCTAAATCTCCTTCCATTGAAAAGACTCCGTCTACGATGATTAATTTGATAGCGTCTGGATTACATTTTTGTAATTGCTTCTCCAAATCAGCCATGTCATTGTGCTTGTACTTCAAGTTTTGAGAGAAAGACAAACGTTTGCCATCTACAATAGACGCGTGGTCCCGGTCATCACAAATAATATAGTCTCCTCGTCCTGTCAAACAAGGGATGACACCGGAGTTGACTGTAAAGCCTGTTGCGAAACAGAGAGCTTCTTCTTTGCCTACAAAAGCCGCCAATTCTTTTTCAAGTTGAACATGTATGTCTAATGTTCCGTTGAGGAATCGTGAACCGGCACAACCGGAACCATATTTACGCATAGCAGCCACGCCAGCTTCTATGACGCGGTCATCGCCCGTCAGACCTGTATAAGCGTTAGAACCAAACATGAGTACGCGATGACCTCCCATGAGGACCTCGGTGCCTTGTTTGCCTTCTATTTCGCGGAAATAAGGGTATATGCCTTCAGCCATGTACTTTTGTGACTCGTCATATTTAGCTAATTTGTCTTGTAATAAGCCCATTTTAATAAGTTCGTAATTAAAAAACTTTGCAAAGTTAATAAAAACATCTTTTTAAATAGCCTTTAATCATAAAAAATCTTTTTAATGTTCTTGTAAGCCTTAAAGCCAGATGCTGTATTTTTCATTTTTTATCCTTATCTTTGCTTCCGATTTAAGAAGCAATATGGCAAAGAGGAGCATCGTTTTTATTATAAACCCTATATCTGGAACTCAAAGTAAGGACAATATCATAGAACTGATTTCTCAGCATTTGGATCAAGATAAATTCAATTATCAGGTTGTCCGGACTGAATATGCCGGACATGCTACTTTATTGGCACAAGAGCATGTTGAAAAAGGCTGTGATGCGGTTGTGGCTATTGGGGGGGACGGTACGGTCAATGAAATAGCCCGTTCCTTAGTACATACTTCCGTGGCCTTCGGTGTCATTCCTTGTGGCTCGGGAAACGGATTGGCACGTCATTTACGCATTCCCATGGATCCGCTTGGTTCCATTAAGGTGCTTAATCGTTTTGATATCGAGTGTCTGGATTATGGGAAGATAAATGATGTCCCTTTTTTTTGTACATGCGGTGTAGGGTTTGATGCTTTTGTAAGTTCCAAATTCGCTCATTCGGAGAAACGCGGAGTATTGACTTATTTGGAGAACACGCTTCGAGAAGGCTTAAAATATAAGCCGGACACATACGAGATTGAAATAGAAGGAGAAACGTCCAAATACAAGGCCTTTCTGATAGCTTGTGCCAATGCGTCTCAATATGGGAATAATGCATATATCGCTCCTCACGCTTCTATGTCGGACGGACTTATGGATGTAACGATAATGGAGCCTTTTACAGTTCTGGAAGCTCCTCAGATTGCCGTTCAGTTGTTCAATAGGACATTGTTGCAGAATAATAAGATCAAGACATTCCGATGCAAAAACATTCGCATCCATCGTGAACACCCCGGGGTGATTCATTTTGATGGCGATCCCATGTCGGCCGGGACGGATATTGACGTACAATTGATACAAAAAGGCTTGAATATGATTGTGAATACTCAACAAGCCTCAGACACTGCGTTTGGGCGGGTTGTTTCAGAATTATATGACGAATTGATTTCTTTGAGTATAAGCGTACGTAATCGAAATATCCGGCGTATAGACAGCTTTAACAAAGAAGTCATGAGACGCCTGAAATTATAATCAAAAATGTATGTAATATTCTTCTGTGAGCTTTTTGTATTCTTCCGTGTAAATACCATTTCTGTCTCTGACCATGAGCCGTGTGGTTTGAGGGTAAGGCGTACTTCCTTTTTTAAAGCTCAATAAGGCTCTTTTCGGCATACTCTCAGGCAAACTGTGTATCATGCATCTTTTGTGGAGATTGAGCCCCCTCTCCCACGCCATTTGTATGAAAGCATCGGCTGACGATGCAGGGAGGACGACGTTGAAACAAGCTCCGTCGTTCAACCATGTATATGCGTTAGCGATGAGTGCATCGAAAGGAAGAGCGTCACTATGGCGTGCATAGTTACGTTTTTCTCCAGGGCATTGCAGTGAATTCGTGAAAAACGGCGGGTTACATGTTATCAGGTCAAACTTTTTCTGAGGAATGTAAGTGAGGGCATTTTCTACTTCAAAATGCAGACGTTGTGCCCAAGGTGTCTTTTTCCCGTTATCTGTGGCTTGGTTTACTGCTTCCTCGTCTATGTCTATTCCTATGATGTATGCGTTGCACTTTTGAGCTAACATGATGGCTATCAATCCAGAACCTGTGCCGATGTCGAGGATATATTTGGAATCGGGACAAACTTCCGTCCATGCGCCCAGCAGTACTCCATCCGTACCAACCTTCATGGCACATTTGTCGTGATAAATTGTGAACTTCTTAAAGTCGAAATGAGTTTTTGCCATAAAATTCGGGTGTAATCTTAGAGTCTATCCTTCGTTTTGCTTGCAAAAGTAGCAAATATTTGTTATTTCCACTGTATATCATACGTAGAGTACACTCTTTTTTTGTATCTTTGCCACGTTTTGTGAAAAAAGTTTTGTTCACTAAATCATTTAAGATTTTTAATATGCATATTGACGATAATCAGAATCCATTTTCATTGGTTGCAGATTTTGAAGGAGATGAATCCAGTGTTTTCGACGTGGAAATGGAGGCCACATTACCGATTTTGCCGTTGCGCAACATGGTGTTATTCCCAGGTGTGGTGATGCCTGTGGCAGTGGGACGGAAGTCTTCTCTTCGTTTGGCGAAAGCCGCAGATAAAAATAAATTGAACATCGGCGTAGTTTGTCAGTTGAGTCCGGAGACAGAGAATCCGGGGTTTGATGATTTGTATCACATCGGGACGATGGCAAAGATTATTCGTATTCTTGAATTGCCAGACCGTTCTACCACTGTCATCTTACAAGGTATGAGCCGTTTCGATTTGAAAGGTATTGTGTCCGACAAGCCTTATCTTACCGGTATGGTAGAGAAATTAGAAGACACGCTCCCTTCGAAGAATAACAAAGAGTTCGAAATCTTGGCGGAAGCTTGTCGCGAACGTACGGTGCAGTACATTCAGATGAGTGACCAAATGCCGAAGGAATCCATGTTCGCGGTGAAAAACGTGAGCAACAATATGTTTTTGGTAAATTTTGTATGCGCCAATTTCCCATTCCCTATTGTCCGCAAGATGGAGTTGTTGAGAGAGGGGGCACTGGATTTGCGTACGGTCAACTTGCTCAAGTTGTTGAACAAGGAAATCCAATATTCTGAACTTCGGGCCGAAATCCAACGTAAGACCCGGGAAGATTTGGACATGCAACAACGTGAGTACTTTTTGCAACAACAAATCAAAAACATACAGGATGAACTCGGCGGTACGCCGCAGGATCAGGACTTGCATGATTTACGTACTCAGGCCAAAAAAAAGAAATGGCCGGAAGACGTTGCCAAGACATTCAATCGGGAAGTGGACAAACTTGAACGTTTGAATCCCCAAAGTCCGGATTATAACGTCCAACTCAATTATTTGCAAACAATGTTGAGCCTGCCTTGGCAGACCTATACGGAAGATAATTTAAATTTGAAGAATGCCGAAAGAGTTTTGAACAAAGACCATTACGGCTTGGAGAAAGTAAAAGAACGCATATTGGAGCATCTGGCCGTTTTGCAATTAAGAGGCGACCAAAAATCTCCGATAATCTGTTTGTACGGTCCTCCGGGTGTCGGCAAGACATCTTTGGGTAAAAGTATCGCCTCTGCCTTAAAGCGGAAATACATCCGCATGTCTTTGGGTGGATTGCATGACGAGGCTGAAATCCGGGGACACCGCCGCACGTATATCGGAGCTATGCCCGGGCGCATTATAAAAAGTATGATAAAGGCAGGTTCATCCAATCCGGTGTTCATCTTGGACGAGATAGACAAGGTGACGCAGAATACGGTGAATGGCGACCCCTCTTCTGCCTTGTTGGAAGTGCTCGACCCGGAACAGAACAGTGCTTTCCATGATAATTTCTTGGATGTAGACTATGATTTGTCCAAGGTCATGTTTATTGCGACAGCGAATAATATCGGCACGATACCCCGTCCCTTGCTCGACCGTATGGAACTGATAGAAGTGAGCGGCTATATCACGGAAGAGAAGGTAGAGATAGCTAAACGTCATTTGGTGCCCAAGGAAAAGGAAAACAATGGCTTGGCCGACCGGTCGGAAATCAAAATCAGCAAGCCGGCATTGGAGTACATGATAGAGAACTACACCCGTGAGTCCGGTGTGCGAGGATTGGAAAAACAAATAAACAAGGTGTTCCGCAAGATGGCATTGGAATACGCCCGAAATGGTGCATTTTCTTGTACGGACGTGAAAGTGGCCGATGTGGAACGCTTGTTGGGCAAACCTTTATATACTCGCGACAAATACCAGGGCAATGGCTATGCCGGTGTGGTAACCGGATTGGCATGGACTTCCGTAGGGGGAGAAATCCTCTTTATAGAGACGAGCCTGAGCAAGGGAAAAGGTAGCAAGTTGACGCTCACAGGAAATTTGGGCGACGTAATGAAAGAGTCGGCGGTTTTGGCATTGGAATATATCAAAGCGCATGCTGACCATTTGCATATTGATGCGCGGATTTTCGACCTATGGAATATCCATGTGCACGTGCCTGAAGGAGCCGTACCTAAAGACGGACCGTCGGCCGGTATTACCATGGCTACTTCCATCGCTTCGGCATTGACCCAACGTAAGGTCCGCCCGAATCTGGCTATGACCGGTGAGATAACGTTACGTGGAAAGGTGCTGCCCGTAGGAGGCATCAAGGAGAAAATCCTGGCAGCAAAACGTGCAGGCATCAAAGATATCGTCATGTGTGAGGAAAACCGCAAGAACATAGAGGAAATTCCGGAAATGTATCTCAAAGGGCTGTCGTTCCATTATGTGAATGATGTGTCCGAGGTCTTGAATTTTGCTTTGTTGGATGAAAAAGTAACCAATGCCATCGAGTTTACTTTCGATGAGCCTAAGAACGAAACGAAATGAAGTTTGAACTCCAACATACAGATTCCCTTACGTCGGCTCGGGCCGGGGTGTTGACCACAGACCATGGCTTGATAGAGACGCCTGTTTTCATGCCGGTGGGCACGGTGGGCTCGGTCAAAGCCGTCCATCCGTGGGAATTGAAGGAAGACATCAAGGCGCAAATCATTTTGGGAAATACTTATCATTTGTACTTGCGGCCTGGTATTAATGTCCTGGAAAAAGCCGGTGGGTTGCACAAGTTCAACGGTTTTGACCGCCCTATCCTGACCGACAGCGGAGGCTTCCAAGTCTTTTCGTTGACCGGTATCCGTAAATTGCGTGAGGAAGGGTGCGAATTCCGTTCGCACATCGACGGTTCAAAACATATTTTCACCCCCGAGAAGGTCATGGACATTGAGCGTGCCATCGGGGCAGACATCATGATGGCATTCGACGAATGTCCACCGGGCACATCCGACTACGCATACGCGAAAAAAAGTTTGGGGCTGACCCACCGTTGGTTGGACCGCTGTATTCGTCGTTTCAATGAGACAGAACCCCGATACGGTTACCAACAATCACTTTTTCCCATCGTGCAAGGCTGCACTTATAAGGACTTGCGTATCCAATCGGCCGAGTTCGTGGCATCGAAGGAGGCCGATGGCAATGCCATTGGCGGATTGGCTGTGGGCGAACCGGCGGAAGTGATGTACGAAATGATAGAGGTGGTCAACGGGATCTTGCCGAAAGACAAGCCTCGTTATCTTATGGGGGTCGGTACACCGGTGAATATTCTTGAAGGCATAGAGCGTGGAGTAGACATGTTCGACTGCGTGATGCCTACGCGTAACGGGCGCAATGCCATGCTGTTCACACAGAATGGTATTATGAACCTGCGTAATAAGAAATGGGAAGACGACTTTTCGCCTTTGGATCCAGACGGGACTTCTTACGTAGACAAGGCATATAGCAAAGCCTACCTGCATCACCTTTTCAAAGCTCAGGAATTGTTGGCGCTGCAAATCGCCTCCATCCATAATCTTGCTTTTTATCTGTGGCTGACACGCGAGGCGCGACGCCATATCATAGTCGGGGACTTCTCTTCTTGGAAAGCCTTGATGGTAAAAAGGGTGGCCGCACGGCTATAATTAAAGAAGTACTGTATATGAAGTGGTATAAACGTCTCATTTCCAAGTTGGATATGTATCTTATCAAGAAGTTTCTGGGTACATATTTCTTTTCCATTGCATTGATTATTTCCATTGCCGTGGTATTCGACTTCAATGAGAATATCGATAAGTTTACGACCAACCATGCCCCGTGGAAAGGTATCATTTTCGAGTACTACGCCAACTTCGTCCCTTATTTTTCCAATTTGTTCAGTCCGCTGTTCGTGTTCATCTCTGTGATATTCTTCACCTCCAAACTGGCAGAGAATTCGGAGATTATCGCCATGATGGCCGCCGGGATGAGTTTCAAGCGCCTGATGCGCCCTTATATGATTTCGGCAGCCATCATTGCAGTGATGACTTTCCTGTTGGGAGCCTACGTTATTCCTAAGGGAAGCGTCACGCGACTAAACTTTGAGAATACATATAAAAAGAAAAAAAGGACGGAATTCGCCCAGAATGTGCAACTACAGGTCGATACGGGGGTTATTGCGTTTATCGAACATTTCGACGGGCGTACCAAGACCGGTTATCATTTCTCGTTGGATAAGTTTGTGAACAAGAAGCTTGTGTCACACCTTACGGCGGCTTCGGTGTCTTACGACACATTGTCGGACGAGCGTTACCATTGGCGAATCAACAATTACACGCTCCGCGAATTGAAAGGCATGCGTGAGTACATTTCCCATGGTTCGAGGATAGATTCCATCATCGCCATGGAACCGTCGGACTTCTTGCTGACGCGTAACCAACAGGAAACCTTGACCAGTCCGGAACTGAAAGAATATATCGTCAAGCAGCGTGCCCGTGGCTCGGGGAATGTGAAACCGTTCGAGGTGGAGTACCAGAAACGGTTTGCCACTCCCTTTGCTTCGTTCATCCTGACGATTATCGGTCTTTCCCTTTCGGCGCGGAAGCGGAAAGGGGGCATGGGACTGTATTTGGGCATCGGGTTGGCACTAAGTGCCTCTTACATTTTGTTCCAGACGGTTTCGTCTACTTTTGCAATCAATGCAGACTGGCCGCCGGCTTTGGCGGCGTGGCTGCCCAATATAATATTTGCCTTTATTGCGTTCTTCCTTTATAAAAAGGCACCGCAGTAGAGTGGATGTAGGATTTAAACACAAATTAGAACAGTGGATTTTTACGATTTGGATTTAAGCGACCAAGTGCTCGATGCCTTGGACGATATGAATTTTACCGAGTGCACGCCTATTCAGGAACATGCCATCCCCGTGATTCTCGAGGGGCGTGACATGATTGGTGTGGCGCAGACGGGGACGGGTAAGACTGCGGCTTTCCTGCTTCCCATATTGAGTAAGCTAAGCGATGGCGGTTATCCCGAAAAAGCCATTAATTGTATCATCATGTCCCCCACCCGGGAACTGGCCCAACAAATAGACCAGGCCATGGAGGGGTTTTCCTATTATATGAACGTGTCGAGCGTAGCTGTATATGGTGGAAACGACGGGATACGTTACGAGCAGGAGAAACGCGGGTTGGCCATGGGAGCCGACGTGATAATCGCCACGCCGGGACGCTTAATCAGTCATTTGAGTTTAGGCAACGTAGATTTGTCTGAAGTGTCTTTCTTTGTATTAGATGAGGCAGACCGCATGTTGGACATGGGTTTCAGCGACGACATCATGCAGATTGTCAAGTATTTGCCCAAAGAACGCCAGACCATCATGTTTTCGGCCACGATGCCCCGGAAGATTCAAGACTTGGCGCGCACCATCCTGCACGATCCGGTAGAAGTGAAACTGGCCGTATCGAAACCGGCCGACAAAATCGTGCAGTCGGCTTACGTATGCTATGAGGCGCAAAAGGTGTCATTAGTCAAAAAGCTGTTTGCCGAGCGGCCTCCACATCGCGTGATTGTCTTTGCGTCTTCCAAATTGAAAGTGAAAGACATGGCCATTGCCTTGGGACGTGCCGGATTTAAGGTCGGTGCCATGCACTCGGATTTGGAACAGCAGGAGCGTGACGAAGTGATGTATAAGTTCAAAGCCCAACAAATCGACGTGTTGGTAGCTACGGACATTGTGGCGCGTGGCATCGACATCGACGATATCCAGTTGGTCATCAATTTCGATGTGCCTCATGATGCCGAAGATTATGTGCACCGTATCGGTCGTACAGCCCGTGCCAACAACGACGGAGAGGCGATAACCTTGGTGAGCGAGAAAGACCAACAACGTTTTGCTTCCATCGAGCATTTCCTTGAAACTGAAATAGAAAAACGTTCCCTGCCGGAAGGGCTTGGAGAAGGCCCGGCCTATCGGCCGGAAAAAGGTGGCGAAAAGGGGAATGGCAGACATGGAAGTCCAAGACACGGCAGGCGGCAAGGCAAATCGGGAAACCGCAGAAAAACAAGCCCCATCCCACAAACACATACTCCAAACAATACCAAGGCACAAGCTTCCGGTTCAAAAAGTGCGCCGGTAAATGGGGACGCGCCGAAATCGCCATCTTTGACAGAGAAGAAAAACAAGAATAAGCCTCGAAGATATTTTAATAAGAAGAAATCTGCAACCGTTTCGCAAGGAAGCGCAGAAAAGAGGGAAAATACAGGCGGTGTTTCCTGATAGAATTGTTGTTCCGCATTTAATGGACCGTCCGTTTGCTTCATCGCGAAGGCAAACGGACGGTTTTTTTATTTCTCTTTTTTCAGTAAGTCCCTGATTTCCGTGAGCAGTTGGATGTCGGCCGGAGGGGCAGCCGGAGCTTTCGGTTCCTCTTTCTTCTTTTTGTTGAGGGCGTTCATTCCCTTTACCAAAAGGAAGATGGCCAGTGCAATGATGATGAAGTCCAACGTGGTCTGGATAAAATTACCGTAATTCAGCGTGACGGCCGGCGTCACCTCTGCCCCTCCCTCCACGACTGCTTCTTTCAATGTGATTTTCAGGTCGGAGAAATTCACTCCGCCGATGAGCAATCCGACGGGCGGCATGATGATGTCGGCCACTACCGAAGAAACGATTTTACCGAAGGCACCGCCGATAATGATACCGACCGCCATGTCCACCACATTGCCACGCATGGCAAATTGCTTGAATTCTTGCAAGATTTTTTTCATAGTTCCCAGTTCTGTTTATGAATTACCAGGGCAAGTTAAGCAAAATTATTCCAATGGCCAAATTTCTCTTTCATTCTTTTCCTTTTCTTTTCCCTCTTATTGTTTTTCTTTACAGCCATAGTGTCGTGTCCTTTTGTTTTTAAGATAAAATCATGATTTTCTAAACCTTTGTATAATAGATACTTATGGATGTAAAATCAATCTCCTGAGATTGAAAAATCAATCGGCTGAGAATGATTTTCCGTTCTGCGGCAAACGATTTTTCATTTTCAGGAGATTGATTTTATGCTTGGAGGAAGGTGCGCGGAGAGGTTCATCGGATATTCTGAAAAACGTACAGAACGGACGTACGCTCAATGCCTGAACCGGGAAGTATCCACTTCCTTGATTTCCTTTTTCTTATATCCTCCGAAACGGAAATTGAAGTTCAGGGTGAACGTTCTTAGGTAAAAAGAGTTTTCCATTCTCACGTCCTGACCTCCGTAACGTAGGTTACATTCCGGCATACTTGTATTGAATATGTCGCTACAACGGGCAGAGAGTGTGGCTTTGCCTCCGGCAAAGGTCCATTTCACCCCGGCATCTACCGTACCCACCATTTTCAGGTCGTATGTACCTTGTATGGCCGGAGTCTGCATGAATCCGCGCAATTCGAAAGCCAGATTCTTGTTCAGCTTGAACGTGTTGTCCCATTGGCACTGCAAAATCCACTTTTTCCGGTCGAAAGGAAGGTCGAAAAAGTCGTCGCAACGGTGGCGTGCGTATTGTTCCACCGCTACCCAACGGGAATCCCACCACGTTCCGACCTGGAACGGCACCGTGGCCATGAGGCCTACGTACTGTGTGTAGTTCCAGTTCATCATCTTGTAAATCATGGCTAACCGTTCTGTGGACTGATAGGCAGTCTGCATGAACTGGTCTTGGGTACGGGAGAAGTATGCGCCGAAGACATACTTCTGCTTCAGGATGTAGTTGGCATTCACACTGTAGTTCGTCTGAGGACGCAATCCGGGTGTGCCCCATATTTCGGAATATCCGTTGATATAGCTGACGGAAGACTGCATTTCCCAATATCCCGGATAAGTCTTTCGGGTGGAGAGCGAGAGTTGCAGGATGTGTTCGGGAGTCTTCATGTAAGTGAGGGAAGCCTGAGGGTAGAAAGCCCATTTGCGGTAATTGCCGATGGAGTAATACTCCCCTGTGCCCGATACCGACCATGATATACCACCGGGGTAATCCTTTCCCAGCGATATGTAGAAGTCCGTGGTCTGTTCTTTCAGCTTGGAGTCCGTAGAGGGAGTGGCGATGTCGCCTTCCACCTCGGTGTAGGTTTGAAAGTCATGGTTATGGGTTTGTGTATAAGAGACGCCATATCCCAGATTCCATCCTTGGGACAGTTTGTGTTTCTGGTCGGCATACACGTTGTAGCGGTCTATCCGTTGCCCGCCAGCCAAGGTGAAACGGTTCCGGTTGCCGTCGGCATACTCGGCGTGCATCCACCGCCTGTTGTCGGTCGTATAGTGCGTATAGTCCCCGCCGGCATCCAGGCCGAATCCCGAACGGAGGTGCAATGCGATGTTGTGCATCTGGGCTTCGCGACGGCCGTCTATGTCACTGGTTTGGAAATTTCCTGTTGTTTGCGCGTCCTCTTGTATATTCGGCATGTATTTGCCGGTATAAGCCAAGTCTATGCTGCTGTTCTCGTTGAAGTGGTATTCTCCGGCCACCCGCATGTTATGCCTGTAAGCTTTGTTGCGAAGCTGTTCGTTTTCTTCTATGGAATATATCTGTCCGTCCAGGGTGTGCCGTGAAAATAAGTTGTAATATTGCATCGTGTGTATACGGTCTATGCCGTACATGGCATCCAATGCCAGTTTCGGGGTTGAGAAACGGAAATTCCCGGTGGCATTGCCCGCGTTGAAGTAGCAGTTGTCATAAGTTACGTTGACTTCGCCCTGAAAGGAATAGTCGTTGGGACGTTTCAGAACGACGTTCAGGGAAGCTCCTCTTACGTGATATTGCGGAGGAGTACTATACATGACCTCCACTTTCTCCACGCGGCTGACCGGAGTATTCCGCAAAAGGGTCTCCAACTGTCCCGCATCCATCGTAGTGGGCTTGCCGTTCAGGATGACCGTGACCTCTCCGGCACCGGCCAAGGTCAATTTGCCCCCTATCTCTTGCACGCCGGGCAACCTCTGCAAGGCCTCGTAAGTGTTGTTGACGACTTTGTCCCGGACGATTTGTTCCAAATCATAGTTCAACCTCCCCTCTTCCACTCTTACTATGGGGCGCTCGGCTTTGACCACGACCTCACCGATGGTGCGGTCAGCCGGTTGTAGTACAATGGTCCCGGCATCCTTTCCTGTTCCGTTTACGGTTTGTGAACGGTATAAAAGGTGTTGTACAATCAGGCGATACTGCTCCGGTTGGGCCGGTAGGGTGAAATGTCCGTCGGCATCCGATACGGCGGCACTGACGAATGTGGAATCCGGAGCCTGCAATACTACCGTAGCCCCTGTTACCGGACAGGATTTCCGGTCCGTAATTCTTCCGGTAACAGTCTGGGCATCAAGTATTTGAATGCCCAGACCGTAACTCCCCAATAAAAGGACGCTTAAAATCTTGTATGTTCTGTTCATGATGGTGTGCAGGGGTTAATACTCGAGAAGTTCCATTGTCGGCTTGCCGTCGTATCCTACACAGATATTGACCATATAGCAACTGGCATCGTCGGGGATACATACCGTGGCATTGAAATGGCATCCTCGCGGACCGGCTTCGGAAAATACCATATTCGACAGGATGGCCTGGTTCAGAAAGCCACTAGGTACGAGCCCGGTGAAACTCTTCCGGGTGTAGTCTTGTGAAAACAAGCATGTCTTCCCCTTGTACACACAAATGTGAATCACGTTGTCGTAGTATACATTTTCCACGGCGATGCCCTCGTCCGTATAACTTGTCTTATATACTTTCAAGCGCGAGGGGTTGACGTAGACATAGCAATGGTAACGCTCGCCGCCATGGAACACTACTGTGTCTTTTTTTACGACTTCATTGTAGGTGAGCGTGGCGGCTTGCCGGTGGATGAAATAGATACTGTCGTTCGGGTCTTCCGACCGGACGAGCTTCACGATCTCACCCGTGGCTGAATGGAAGTGGAAAAGGTGATTTCCTCTCTTGTCTATGGGATAAGCGGTCGTATCTCCCCCTCCGGCCAAAAATAAAGTGTCCTTACGGATGAAAAAACGTACCGGTACGTTGGCCGTATCGGGGTAATAAATGGTGTCCCCTTTGGCGCAGAACGAAACGGTCTCGGTCTCCTGGTCAATCCAGATTCCCTGCAAAGCTTTTTTGGCCTCCTGGTCTTCCGGTTCGGGAGTATCCCCGTTTGGAGTCCGGTTGTCCCTTGTGCCGCAACTTGTCCACGCAGCCACGGACACTAAAAGACTACCGTATATAATATGATGTATCCATTTCATTACTTTCCGATACAATGGTATTCAAATCCGGCTTCGCGTACTTCGCCTGCGTCATATACGTTACGCCCGTCGATGACGAGCCGTCCGCTCATCGTCTTCTTCAGCACGCCCCAAGCCGGCAGGCGGAATTCCTTCCATTCGGTCACTAAGAGCAGCGCGTCGGCATCCAATGCCGCTTCGTACATGTCACGGGCATAAATGACTGCGTCACCCAAACGGCGGCGACATTCGTTCATGGCTTCCGGATCGTAGACACGAACCGTGCATCCGGCTTCCAATAATTTCCGGATAAGGATGAGAGAAGGGGCTTCGCGCATGTCGTCCGTCTCTGGCTTGAAAGCCAGTCCCCACAATGTGACGGTCTTGCCAGCCAACTCATGTTGCCATGCCGCGTCCAACTTGTGGAAGAGGATGGATTTTTGACGTTCGTTTACTGTCTCTACGGCTTTCAGCACAGCCATTTCGTACCCGTTTTGCTCGGCCGTCTTGATGAGTGCCTTCACGTCTTTGGGAAAACAAGAGCCTCCGTAGCCGCATCCGGCATATAGGAACTTGCGGCCGATACGGGTGTCGGCTCCGATACCGTTGCGCACCATGTTGACATCCGCTCCCACGCGTTCGCACAAATTGGCGATGTCGTTCATGAAAGAGATACGTGTGGCCAACATGGAGTTCGCTGCGTATTTCGTCATCTCTGCAGAGGGAATGTCCATGAATATCACCCGGAAATTGTTAATAAGGAAAGGTTTGTAGAGTTTGGTCATCAGTTCCTTGGCTTTTTCAGACTCCACGCCTACCACCACGCGGTCCGGGCTCATGAAGTCGCTGATGGCGTTGCCTTCTTTCAGGAACTCCGGATTGGAAGCTACATCGAATTTGATGTCAAGACCCCGTTTGTCCAATTCTTCCTGAATGGCGTGGCGCACTTTCCGCGCCGTACCGACAGGAACGGTACTCTTAGTGACAACCAATTTGTAATCAGTCATATATCTACCTATAGTTCGAGCAACTTGTAGGACGTATTTCAAGTCCGCGCTTCCGTCTTCGTCGGGTGGAGTCCCCACAGCACTGAATATCACCTGCACCTTGTCGAGCACGCTTTCGAGCGTGGTGGTGAAATCCAACCGCCCTGCCTTTTGATTCTTCAAGACCAACTCTTTCAGGCCTGGTTCGTAAATAGGAATTTCACCTTGTTTGAGCTTTTCAATTTTATTCCGGTCCACGTCCACACAAGTGACATTGACCCCTATTTCGGCAAAACATGCACCGGTTACCAAACCTACGTAGCCGCTGCCTACAATCGCTATATTCATATTTTCGTTGCTATTAACCACAGGCAAAAGTAATGAAAAATAGGGCTATCAACAATACAAGCTGAAATATTTGATAACTTTTTCTGCAAAAATTAGCAATGTCCACGGGAAAGCCGTAAATTTGTAGTGTGAAAGAGTTAGTAAAACATATCGAGATATTGTTGTTGGACCACGACTGCGTGGTGGTTCCGCAAATCGGGGGATTCGTGACTTGCAACGCCCCGGCCAAATACGTGGAAGATGAGAATCTGTTTTTACCTCCTATCCGCACGGTGGGGTTCAACGAACGCCTGAAAGCCGATGACGGGTTGTTGGTCCGTTCATACGTGGAAGCATACGGTTGTTCCGACATCGAAGCGAGAACCATGCTCGGGGAACAGATCCGTGACCTGCAACAGGAATTGTGGGAGGCAGGTACGTACGACCTTGGGAGCATTGGCGTATTGATGTTGGACGAACGGAACAATGTGGAGTTTTCACCTTGTCAGGCCGGTACGGTCTGTCCGGCTTATTATGGTTTGGATGCCTTGCTGTTCGAACCTTTGCAGGCGGAAAAAACGGTGGAAGCGTCATTGGCCGTCGAGGTTTCGCGTACAGTCCCCGAAAGAAAGCCCGAAACAGTGACGGTCGAAAGCGAACCTGTGGCACGCGGAGAAATTACCATCCGGCTGAAGACGGCGTGGCTGCAAAACATTGCTGCCGTGGCTGCCGTGGTGCTCTTGTTTTTCCTGATGTCTCCCGATGCCAAGAACACGGGGGTGTCTTCCGCAAGCCAGGCCGAGTTTGCTCGCCTGATGTGGATGCCTGCGGTACAGGAAACTGTGCCTGAGGCATTCAACAAGCCGGAAGAAATACAAGTCAAGGGTTCAGGAACGGGTGTGGAAAGTCCGGTGTCGGCTGCTGTCCAACCGGAAACCGTCCAAAAGGCGGCTGTTTCGGTGGCAGTGGAAAGCGGTTTTTGCGTCGTGGTGGCCAGTGCCATACCGGAAAAGAACGCGAAAGCGTATGTCGAACGGCTTCATAAGGAAGGTTACAAAGAGGCGCAAGTATATAAAAAAGGAAATATGGTGCGTGTGGTTTTTCCGGGATTTGCATCCGAAGCGGAAGCGCATGCCAAGATGAACGCTTTGAGTGACCGGTCGGAAGAATTTGCTTACGCATGGGTTTACCAAATCAAGTAAGGAATACAAGGAATGAAAAGAGTACGCTGTCCTAAATGTGACCATTATATCACTTTTGACGAAACCCAGTATGAAGACGGGCAGTCGCTTGTTTTCGAATGTCCGGAATGCCGCAAGCAGTTCGGCATACGTATCGGGGTATCCAAATTGAGGGCTACACGTAAGGAAGAGACCGTGGACGAGAACGAGAACGATGACGCATACGGCAGCATCGTTGTGGTGGAGAACGTCTTCCACTATAAGCAGGTGCTTCCGCTGAAGTTGGGCGACAACGTAATCGGACGGTATGTGAAAGGGACTGCCATTTCTACCCCCATCGAGACAGTAGACCCCAGTGTGGACACCAAGCATTGCATCATCAATGTGAAGCGGGACAAGAACGGTCGTCTGGTGTACACCTTGCGCGACGCGCCGAGCAATACCGGCACTTTTTATATGAATGACATATTGACAGACTATGACCGTGTGAGACTGGAGGACGGCAGCATAGTCACTATCGGGGCTACCACGCTGATATTGCGTGCGGCTCGTGAAGAATAATTTTTATCTTATTTTATGCAACCGGAATTGAGCAAGATGGTTGCCGCTACACTTTCCATTGCCGAAAGACAAGTGGCACGCACCTTGGATTTATTAGCGGAAGGGGCTACCATCCCTTTTATCAGCCGTTACCGTAAGGAGATGACCGGAGGGCTGGATGAAGTGCAAATCGGAGAAATCAAAAGAGTGTATGACAAATTGGTCGAGACGGGGAAACGAAAGGAAACGATATTGGCTTCCATCGAGGTGCAAGACAAGTTGACCGATGAACTGAAACGGAGAATCGTGGCTTGTTGGGACGCTACGGAATTGGAAGACATCTATTTGCCTTATAAACCGAAACGTCGTACGCGTGCCGAGATTGCCCGGCAGAAAGGACTGGAGCCCTTGGCCGTAATTATCGCCATGCAGCGTGAGGCGCACATACGCGAAGTGGCCGGACGTTATGTGAACGGGCTAGTGAAAGATGCGGACGAGGCATTGGTTGGGGCGTCAGACATTTTGGCCGAACAGTTCAACGAGAACGAACGTTGCCGGAATGCCGTGCGCCAACAGTTCCGCCGTGGAGCCGTCATCAGTTCCAAAGTGGTGAAGGGTAAAGAGGAGGAAGGGGCAAAATACCGTGATTATTTTGATTTCAGCGAACCGTTGAAGCGATGTTCATCCCATCGCCTGTTGGCTTTGCGACGCGGAGAGGCGGAAGGTATCCTGAAGGTGGCTATTTCGCCGGACGACGAGACCTGCGTAGAGAACTTGAATCGTTTGTGCGTCAAAGGGAACGGTGAATGTAGTAAACTTGTAGCTTCCGCATTGACAGATAGTTATAAGCGTTTGATTAAACCTTCCATCGAAACGGAATTTGCAGCCGCTTCCAAACAAAAAGCCGATGATGAGGCCATCAGGGTCTTCGCGCAAAATCTTCACCAACTGCTTTTGGCTCCGCCTTTGGGGCAGAAACGCGTGTTGGGCTTAGACCCCGGATTCCGTACGGGATGCAAGGTGGTATGCTTGGATGCCCAGGGGAATTTGTTGCATAACGAAGCGGTATACCCCCACCCTCCGCGTAATGAATATGCACAGGCGCAACGGAAGTTGCAGAAATTAGTGGAACAGTACGACATACAGGCCATAGCCATAGGGAACGGTACGGCCAGTCGCGAGACGGAGAGCTTCGTGCAATCTGTCCGTTTCGACCGTCCGGTAGAAGCGTTCGTGGTGAGTGAAGACGGGGCTTCCATCTATTCGGCTTCCAAAATCGCCCGTGAGGAATTTCCGGAATATGACGTGACGGTGCGCGGTGCCGTTTCCATCGGACGCAGGTTGATGGACCCGTTGGCGGAATTGGTGAAGATAGACCCGAAATCCATTGGTGTCGGGCAATACCAGCACGACGTGGACCAGACGAAACTGCGGGAAACGTTGAACCGTACGGTAGAGTCTTGCGTGAATGCCGTGGGAGTCAACTTGAATACTGCGAGTTGCCAACTATTGACTTACGTTTCGGGGTTGGGACCGCAACTGGCGCAGAATATCGTGGACTACCGTGCGGAAAACGGCCCCTTCCCCACCCGGCGGGATTTGATGAAAGTGAAACGCATGGGGGCGAAAGCTTTTGAGCAGTGCGCCGGTTTCTTGCGCATTCCGGGAGGTGAGGATCCCTTGGACAATACAGCCGTACATCCGGAACGTTATGCCTTGGTGCAAAGGATGGCCAAGGATGTGGGGGCTTCTGTGGAGGAACTCATCCGTAACAAGGATTTGCGGCGGAGCATTCCCTTGGAACGGTATGCGACTGAGGATTGCGGCCTTCCTACGCTGAACGATATCATGGGCGAACTGGATAAACCGGGGCGTGATCCGCGCAGCAAAATAAAGGCCTTTTCTTTCGATCCCAATGTACGCACGATGGATGACCTGAGGGAAGGGATGGTATTGCCGGGCATCATTTCCAATATTACGAATTTCGGTTGTTTCGTAGACATCGGGGTGCATGAGAAAGGTTTGGTGCATATTTCGCAGTTGGCAGACCGCTATGTAAGTGACCCGAACGAGGTCGTTTCGCTTCACCAACAGGTAAACGTACGCGTGCTGCAAGTGGACAAGGAGCGCAAACGGATTGCATTATCATTGAAAATCTGAGAATTTATGAAATACAAGATTTTGGTTCTGGATTTGGACGGAACCTTGACGAACAAGAAAAAAGAAATCACGGCATACACGAGGGAAACCCTCATCCGGGCACAGGAAGCAGGCGTGAAGATCGTGTTGGCTTCCGGACGGCCCACCTACGGCATCGTCCCTTTGGCCGAAGAATTGCGCCTCGGAGACTTCGAAGGCTATATCCTGTCTTACAACGGAGGGCAAATCATTGATTGGAAAACCAAGAAGATGATGTATGAGAATGAACTCGACCCGAAAGTATATCCTTATTTATATGAATGCGCGAAGAAGAACGGTTTCGTAATATTGAGCTATAAGGACGAGTATATCGTATCGGAAGACGCAGGGAATCCGTATGTGCAGCATGAGGCTTTTCTGAACAGGATGCCCAGTATTACTGTGCCGAATTTCCTGGAAGTGTTCGATTTTCCTGTCCCGAAGTGCCTGATTGTGGGCGACCCCGAACCGTTGTCCGTACTGGAGCAAAAGATGAAGCAAGATTTGGAAGGGCAGATGAATGTATTCCGCTCCGAACCGTTTTTCCTGGAATTGGTGCCCAATGGTATCGACAAGGCGCGAAGCCTTGCCGTCCTATTGGACGAGTTGGGCATGAAGCCGGAAGAAATGGTGGCTGTGGGCGACGGATTCAACGACTTATCCATGATACAGTTTGCAGGTCTGGGAATAGCCATGGCTAATGCGCAGGATGTCGTAAAAAAAGCCGCAGACTATGTTACTCTCTCGAATGAGGAGGACGGTGTGGCCGCAGTGGTGGAGAAGTTCTTTTGGGAATAACTCCGAATCTTGATACATAGAAAATGCAGGAAGGTTGGAACTTGAAACCTTTCCTGCATTTTTTGTGTTTACGCTCTTCTTTCCAACATGACCACGTTTTCCACGTGCTGCGTATGTGGGAACATGTCCACGGGGCGTACTCCCATGATTTTGTATTGAGAATCCAACAAAGCCAGGTCACGCGCCTGTGTGGCCGGATTGCAACTGACGTAGACGATGCGATGCGGTGCGGCAAACAAGATGGTCTCTATGACGTCTTTGTGCATGCCGGCTCTTGGAGGGTCCGTGATGATTACGTCCGGTTGGCCGTGTGCCGCGATGAATTCCTTGTTCAGGATGTCCTTCATGTCACCGGCGAAAAACAGGGTATTGCCGATTCCGTTGATTTGTGAATTGATTTTGGCATCCTCAATGGCTTCGGGCACATATTCTATTCCGATGACCTTCCGGGCTTTCCCGGCCACGAAATTGGCGATGGTTCCGGTTCCGGTATACAAGTCGTAAACCAGTTCCGTACCGGTGAGGCCTGCAAAGTCTCGCGCTACCTTATATAATTCATACGCCTGGTCGGTATTGGTCTGGTAGAAACTTTTCGGACCGACCTTGAACCTCAGATTTTCCATCTGCAGGTAAATGTGGTCGTTTCCCCTAAACGTGATGACATCCAAGTCTCCTATCGTATCATTATATTTGAGGTTGTTTACGTATAATAAAGAGGTAATCTCCGGGAATGTTTCGGCCAGATAACCCATCAATGCCTCGGCCTGCGCTTTTTCCGTATCGTTGGTGATGCAGAACTGCATAAGAAGCATCAATTCGCCCGTATTGGAATTGCGGATCATCATGTTACGCAATAATCCGGCATGTTCCCGCTGATCGTGGAATGTCAACCGATGCTCGTATCCGTAGTCACGGATGGCGTTACGGATGCGGTTATTGATATCGTCCATCAGACGACATTGTTCGATGGGTAATATCTTGTCGAACGAACCGCAGGTGTGGAATCCTACGGCTCCGTTCTGCGGATATGCGTTTCCGGACGCTATTTCTTCCGGTGTCAGCCATCTCTTGTTTGAAAAGCCGAATTCCAACTTGTTTCGGTATTCTTCCGTTTTCACGGAACCCAATATAGGTTGTACGCCGTTGAGTTCTACCTTACCGATGCGGGTAAGGTTATCCAAAACTTGCTGTTGCTTGTATTTGAGCTGCTCTTTATATGGGAGACACTGCCACTTGCAACCGCCGCAAAATCCGAAATGCGGGCAGAAAGGTACGGCCCGAAATGGAGAGTATTGGTGGAACTTTACGGCTGTCGCTTCGCAATAATGATGTTTTTTCTTTTGGATTTTCAGGTCGACCACATCTCCGGGAACGACAAAGGGAACGAAAACTACCATGTCGTCCACACGGGCCAGAGCTTTGCCCTCGGCTGCCACATCCGTAATTGTAATATTCTCTAATATAGGGAATTCTTTTCTTTTTCGGGTCATATCCGATGAGTTTATTGGGTTTCTTATTTTGATTTCAGGGAACAAAAGTAGCATTTTTTTTGCATTTTTTCTTGTTTTTCCTTTTGCAGCCCATTTTTTTTGAGTAGTTTTGCATTAATTCATTTTGTTAACTAATTCAAAAACAAACTTTGAAAAATGAGTGAAAAAAGAGTTTATACTTTTGGAAACGGGCAGGCTGAGGGCAATGCCCAGATGAGAGAGAGACTTGGTGGCAAAGGTGCTAATCTCGCCGAAATGAATCTTATCGGCATACCTGTGCCTCCCGGTTTTACTATTGCAACTGATGTTTGCAATGAATACTATGAGGTAGGGCAAGAGAAAATCGTAGAAATACTCCAAGCTGAGGTCAATGCTGCGGTAGCCCATGTAGAAAACCTGATGAACAGTAAGTTCGGAAGCACTGAGAATCCGTTGTTGGTTTCGGTTCGTTCCGGTGCCCGGGCTTCCATGCCGGGAATGATGGACACCATTCTTAACTTGGGCTTGAATGATGAAGTAGCCGAAGGAATGGTGCGCAAGACGGGCAATCCTCATTTCGTGTACGATTCTTACCGCCGTTTTGTTCAGATGTACGGTGACGTAGTGTTGGGTATGAAACCGGTGAATAAGGAGGATATCGACCCGTTCGAAGCCATCATAGACGAAGTGAAAGCCATTCGCGGGATAGAGTTGGACAAGGATTTGTCGGTGGATGAGTTGAAAGATTTGGTGGCTCGTTTTAAGAAAGCTATCAAGGAACGGACCGGAAACGACTTCCCTACCGACCCGATGGAGCAACTCTGGGGAGCCATTTGCGCCGTATTCCGCAGTTGGATGAACGAACGTGCTATCCTTTACCGTAAGATGGAGGGCATACCCGACGAATGGGGTACGGCTGTTTCTGTCATGGCTATGGTATTCGGCAATATGGGCGAGACGTCGGCTACGGGTGTTTGTTTTAGCCGCGATGCCGCAACGGGTGAGAATCTGTTCAACGGTGAGTATCTTGTGAATGCACAAGGTGAGGATGTTGTGGCTGGAATCCGTACACCTCAGCAAATTACGATAGAAGGTTCACGCCGTTGGGCTGCCCTGCAAGGTATCTCGGAAGAGGAACGTGCTGCCAAATATCCTTCGATGGAAGAGGCTATGCCTGAGATTTATAAAGAACTTGATGCCATTCAGGCTAAATTGGAAAACCACTATCGCGATATGCAGGATATGGAGTTCACGGTCCAGGAAGGCAAACTTTGGTTCTTGCAGACGCGCAACGGCAAACGTACCGGTACGGCCATGGTGAAGATTGCCATGGACTTGGTACGTGAAGGATTGATAGACGAAAAAACGGCATTGAAACGTTGTGAACCTCAAAAACTGGATGAGCTTCTCCATCCTGTGTTCGATAAGGATGCGTTGAAGAAAGCCAAGGTGATTACGCAAGGTTTGCCGGCTTCTCCGGGTGCGGCATGCGGACAAATCGTGTTCCACGCAGACGATGCCCAGAAATGGCGTGAGGACGGCCATCGGGTGGTTATGGTACGTATCGAGACCTCTCCCGAAGATTTGGCCGGCATGTCGGCAGCCGAAGGTATCCTCACCGCCCGTGGAGGCATGACCTCCCATGCTGCTGTGGTAGCTCGTGGTATGGGTAAATGTTGTGTGTCCGGTGCCGGTGCCATCAATGTGAACTACAAGAACAAGACTGTGGAGATTGAAGGCGTTGTATATAAAGAAGGCGATTACATCTCCTTGAACGGTTCTACGGGACAAGTTTATGCCGGAGAAATACCGACGAAAGCGGCTGAGCTGTCTGGTGACTTCAAGGCTCTGATGGATTTGTGTGACAAATATACGAAGCTTCAGGTACGGACGAATGCCGACACGCCCCACGATGCACAAGTGGCTCGTTCTTTCGGAGCAAAGGGTATCGGTTTGACCCGTACGGAACACATGTTCTTTGAAGACCAGAAGATTGTGGCCATGCGTGAGATGATTCTGGCCGATAGCGTGGAAGGCCGTAAAAAAGCTTTGGCCAAACTGCTTCCTTATCAGAAGAGCGACTTCAAAGGCATTTTGGAAGCTATGGATGGTTGTCCGGTGAACATTCGTTTGCTCGATCCTCCACTCCATGAATTTGTGCCCCATGACTTGAAAGGACAACAGAAGATGGCCGATGAGATGGGTGTCAGTGTGGAAGAAATCCAGAAACGTGTGGAAAGCCTTGCCGAGAACAACCCGATGTTGGGTCATCGTGGATGCCGTTTGGGGATTACTTTCCCGGAAATTACCGAAATGCAGACCCGTGCCATTTTGGGTGCCGCCTGCGAGTTGAAGAAAGAAGGTAAGGACCCGAAACCCGAAATCATGGTACCGTTGGTAGGCATTCTTTATGAGTTGAAACAGCAGAAAGAAGTCATTTTGGCTACTGCCAAAGAAGTTTTCGCCGAAGAAGGTATCGAAGTGGAGTTTGAAATCGGTACTATGATAGAGACTCCTCGTGCGGCACTGACAGCCAACCGTATCGCGTCGGAAGCCGAGTACTTCTCTTTCGGAACGAACGACTTGACACAGATGACATTCGGTTACTCACGTGATGACATAGCCAGTTTCTTACCGGTATATCTGGAAAAGAAGATTCTGGCGGTGGATCCCTTCCAGGTGTTGGACCAGAACGGTGTGGGCCAACTCATTAAGATGGCAGTGGAAAAGGGACGCAGCGTACGTCCGGACATCCGTACCGGCATTTGCGGAGAGCATGGCGGTGAACCTTCTTCCGTGAAGTTCTGTGCTAAAATAGGAATGGACTATGCCTCTTGTTCTCCTTTCCGAGTGCCTATTGCCCGTCTTGCTGCGGCGCAGGCGGCGGTAGAAGATTGATTCGAATCCATTTGATTGCAATAATTAAAGAAATAGACCTGCGCATCCATTGCGCAGGTCTATTTCTTTATATATGTTCATAAGGGAATCGGTCGTTTTTTGTCGTTATTATCTGAAAACAATCTCTACCTTAGGGGCAAAACTCATACCTACCGCATCAGTTTGGTGCGGACAACTTATGAACAATTTTTCTATATGACGCTATTTTTTGTAATTTTAATGGACTGACGTGTGCCCGTAGAAGTAGCGTATAACCCGATACATATCCTTTTGTTCCGAGAGGTGAGACGTATATGGTTGTCCCCCATTCCGCAGGTTTCCGTTTGCAGAAGCACGCCGGATAACGAGTAGATACGTAATATTCCGGCTTCTTTGCTCTTCAAGTACAACTCCTGTCCGTGGCAGGAATAGCTGACGATGGGATTTACGGTATACTTTGTTTCGTTCCGACAGTCTTTGATGCCGTCAGGGGCATCCGGTTGTACTTTCCGGATGATGGCGAAAGGAAATTCTGAAAACACGCTTCCCTTCGTTACGCTTAAGGCCGGATCATCGGCACCGGTTTCGAGAAAACCTGAGCCTGCGGTCGAAGAAAGAGCGATGGCATACAGGTCTTCATCCGAATATTTGCGGAAGAGATTGAAGGAATGTTTGGAATAATCGTTCTTTGTAGTCAGTGTCCCTTCGTCAGACAAATGTTTATTGTTATCCGTTTGGCTGACAAACATGTAACGGTCGCCATAAAGTGGCATGGGACGTATCCTCCACAAAAACGAGCGGTCGTCGGTTTCGTCCAGACCGGTGAACGTGGCATCCGTATTCCTCAAGTACCGGCCGGTGTGTGGGTCTTTAATATAAAAACTGTCTTTGGCTTGCGGTTCGAGCGTATTGGTCTCATATACCGGCAGGTTGAAATGCAAAACGGTTTCGGCTTTCGAGCCTGTTTGTGAAACGCGGTGGAACATCAACGTGTATTCCATGCAGGTGTCCAACACTCCGACACACAAGGTATCGTTCAGGTCGGCCACTTTTCCGCCCAAATCGTTCAGGTGGAAAGTCAATGTGTCGGCTTGTATGGTGTCTTTGTCGAGTATCCACTTGTAAATGCGCGTGGAGTTGGCAGACTGGGCGAGCAGGGAGTTCGGCGAGGCGTACAAAGACACGGCTGTGTGGCGTGGCACGGCCAAGGTCGTCCCGCTATAGTTTTTATCGTCGCCATACGCAATGAACGGGTCTATTTCCGACACCTCCACGCGGAACGTTTGTTGTAATCGGGCACCGGCCTGATTGGTCATTGTTACCCGGTAATAAGCATTCGATGAAACGCTCGGCAGCGTCATCAGATTTTCGTTGTGGCTCAGTGCATTCCAATTCTGCCCATTGGTACTTTTTTCCCACTTCCATTCACGCACGGGCGTATCGATATACTCCATCCCAAATGTCAGTTCATCATATTTCCTCACGTAAATCAACGTGTCTGTTCCCGTCGTGCCGTTCATTTTATAATAAGGAGTAAAGTTACCGGTCCATCCCTCCCCTTCCACATGAAGGGCGAACAACTGCGTGTTGCTCACGCCTTTTTCGTTGGTGTAATGCACACGGAAGGTACGCGAAGTGTCCAGCACGATGTCACGTGTGGCCGAAGTGCATGACGGCTCATCGTCCCATGCCCATTTGCCGGTATCCGTTTCTCCGTCCGGCAACAGGGCTGTCAGGGTCACGGTCGCCCCTTTGGGGATACAGTTCACGTCAGGCCGTTCGATTTCACGGCCTTCATACGCGATTTTCCCGTTCAGGACAGTGGGAACCTTAGTCTTGTCCTCCAACGGGTCGAGCGTACACATCAGGGTACTGAAACCCAAATGGTCGTATCCGCCGCTGTTCCCTCCGCCGAATCCGCCTCCTGCGTCTATACCGTTTTCGTTCATTTCGAGCATCTTTCTGGAGTAAGGCACCTCTATGCCCCGTATGTTTTCATAGTAATTCACGATACGGGCTTGAGCCGGACGGTTGGTTCCCCGTCCTCCGTCTCCCATCCTCATGAAAGTCCCGTCGCAATTCGTATAAGGACTGTTCGGCAAGTCGTCCACTCCGGAATTATAGGCGTTGACATATTCAAACCCACATACGATACGGTCGTCCTTCAGGGCATAAAAGTCATCGCCTTGGTTTCGCCCCGTGCCGCAAAGGTCTGCGGCCAACGCAAGCGCCATGGCGGCATGCCCTTGGTCGCGGTTGGATTCCTGCATCTGCCCGAAGTAGCCGAAGGGTCCGCGTTCGTCCGGATGAAGTTTCCAAACCAAATGGTGCAGCGACTCGCCATAACGGTGGCCTTCCATATACTTATAATACTCCGTGGCTTGGTTGTAGATGAAGACATCGTCGCATAAGATACCGATGCTCATCGCACACAGCACGTTGCACAAGCCCCAATTCGACCAATAATGGTCGTCTTGTGTCCCGTTGCGTCCTTGCAGGAAACCGATTACCCCGTGGTACCACACTTTCAGCATCCATTCTTTGAATCGTCCGAAGTCCGTGTCGTCCCATCCCGGATAGTCGCGCATCAGTTCGGCAGCGTTGGCAAACTGGTAGCCATACAGCCCGTATGCCAGACAGGCATTCGTGTCCCCGCTCACTTTCTTGCAGGTCTTGGCCCAAGCATTTAGGATTTGGACGGACTTGTCCGCATACGCCTTGTCGCCGGATATGTGCCAGACCAACGCACATTGGTAAGCCGTGGCGGCATCCCGGTAAGCCAACTGGTAATTGTCTGGGTCGGGTTCCCAAATCGTCCGGCCTCCGCGTACGATTTTCTTGACCGGGGCGGCCTTCCAGTCCAAGTTGACATGCGGGCTGGTCAGCAGTTTCCTGTAAGCGGAAGCCCAAGGCTCCTCGCCGGCTTCTACCTTCGCTTTTGTCCGGTCCAGGTCGGCCTGCGTATGCAACATGCCGGGATGGATGAAGTTTTGTGCATTCAGCCATAACGAACTGCACAGTGTCACGACTATCAAGTATCTTTTCTTCATGGTAAATGTTTTTAATGGACAGTGGCAAAGTTAGCAGGTAAATACCGTACGGGGGCGGATGAAAAAAAGCATCTTTTACGTCGTTCTGAACCAAATGCTACTGAAGGCTGCTTTTCAGCCACGGCATAAGGGAAAATGTCTGAAAAAGACGGCCGATTCAGTGCTATGCAACAAAACAACCTATATTTTGAGCCAAAACGTCCTATGTCAAGTGGTGCCGATTGCCTATCTTTGTCTAATCATCATTTGTTATTTGAAAGAAAAGCCATGGATGCCGTAAAACGAAAAGCTGGAAAGCGTGCCATAAGGACAGTCGTTCCGATGTTGTTCCTATTGCTGGCCTCGTGCCTCCACGCACAAGACCGTCAATACAAATTCCGCCTTATCGATGCTTCGGACGGACTTTCGGACGGACAGATCCGCAGCCTGACGATGACGGAGGAAGGTTGTATCGCCATCAAGACCGGTTTCATCCTGAACATTTACAACGGTGCCACGTTCGACCGCTTCCCGTACGACAAGCAGCGTAAATACACTTGGGCATACGACCGTCCGCCCAAAGAGTATTACGACCGCGAAGGACGGATGTGGCTTAAAGAGTTGGGCTACCTGCTTTTGCTCGACATGAAGAGCGGGCAATATGATTATTCCGTCTCCGAGGTATTGGCGTCCATGGGAATAAACCGGCGGCTGAAGAACCTGTTCATAGACGATTACAAGAATTATTGGTTCGTGACCGAAGACAATACCGTCTCCTTCTACGACGTGGAACAGGGGCGTTTGCGCACCATTGAGGATGGTGGCAGTGAATTTACCCGGAAATATGGTGTTCCGGTGGAAATGACGCAATACAAGAACCTCTGTTGGATTGTATATGAAAGCGGACTGATTCGCTACTGGGACTACTCTTCGGCCGAGTTCGTGTCGCAAGAGACACGTTTCCTGCATGTCATCAACCGGCTTACCGACCGCATATACCTGCATCCGGATGCCCAAGGAAACATCTGGCTGATGTACAATAACGGGCTGTTCTTCTACAATCGCATGGAACGCACTTGGAAGGAGGCGTGCGGCATCAGCGGGCTTTCCAACTTCTTCACGTGCATGGATTTGGACCGGGACGGCAATGTGTGGGTCGGCACGTCCAAATCCGGCCTCCGCATCATCGATGCCCGGACGTTCGGGGTGACTACGCTTCCTGCACTGGAACTGACCGACGGCGGAACGTTGGAAAACGACATTTATACGGTATTTTCCGACCGAAACGGGGGTATATGGGTGGGCACCCTCTTTCAGGGCTTGTGTTATTACCATTCCAGCATGCAGAAGTTCTCTCTCGGCCACACGGTGAACCGCTATTCGTCCGTCACCAGCGAGAGCATCCGGTGCTTTCTGGAGGATGCCGACGGGTCTGTACTTATCGGAGGCGTTTTCGGCCTCTTCCGTTTCCGGCCGTCTACCGGTACGATAGAGCCAGTATTCAAGGCCGAACCGAACGACATTTGCCTTTCCGTCTTTAAGGACAAGGGCGGACGTATATGGGCGGGCACCTTCCTTCACGGTTTTTATTGCATCGAGGGCGGACGGGTCCGCAACCTTCTCCGTTCTACGGTGAATTGGGAACAAGACCCTAACCAGAACATATCCCGTGCTTTGTACGAAGACAGCGAAGGCCGTTATTGGGCCAGCGTGACCGGCGGGGTCGGACGTTTCGATCCGGCCACGGGGAAGATAGCCTATATGTTGCACGACCGTCATCCCGAACTCCGTTCATACGCTGTGGTCCATGCCTTCTATCCGGTGGACGGCCATACGTTCGCCGCCTTGGGCAACAGCGGCATCTACTATTACGACACGCAGAAGGACAGCGTGTGGATTCCGGTTTTTCTGAAAGAACAGCGGTATGCCGACACCAAATATTTCTGCATGCTGAAAGACCGCCACGGCGTGGAATGGTTCGGGACGGAAGACGGCATCTTGGTGTTTGACCCTCGCCACGAGGAGGCCACGGTGCTGACCGAGTCCGACGGATTGCCCAACAATGCCGTCACGGCCTTGTTGGAGGACAACGAGGGAATGGTATGGGCTTCCACATTGAACGGACTTTGCAAAATCGCATCCCGTGATGACCGTAGCGGAAAAGGTTTTTCCGTGGTGAGTTATGGGGAAACCGACGGGTTGCAAGGCGGAAAGTTTTATGAGAATGCGGCTTTGAAAACCCGCTCAGGCCTCTTGTTTTTCGGTGGAGCGCACGGATTCAATTATTTCAATCCTTCGGAAATCCGGTACGACCGAAGCGACAACCACCCCGTCTTCACCCGTTTCTATCTGTTCAACAACCCGTTGAAAGTGAATGAGGCATACAACGGGCATGTGATTCTGACGCAGACCGTGGACCGAACGTCGGAAATCCGGCTCCGCCACGACGAGAATTTCGTCATGATAGAATTTTCAGGCCTGAATTATGTCAACCCTTCGCACACTTACTATAAGTATAAACTGCTGAATTACGATAAGGAGTGGAACGAGGTGGTGGCCGACGGGAGCGGACGCGCCACCTATACCGGATTGCAGCCCGGCGAGTACAAATTTGTGGTCTACACCGCCAACGGAGATAAGATTTGGGGGAAGACACCGGCCGAAATCACCATTGTCATTGCGCCCCCGTTCTGGGCGACGGCATGGGCCATCGCGGTGTACGTCGTGCTGGCCGCCGGTTTGATGTTCTGGCTATGGAAAAAGTTCCGGAGGCGGGCACAGCTCAAAATCCGGATGGCCCAAGAAGCCAACGAACGGAAACAGCGCGAAGAGCTCGACCAGATGAAGTTCCGCTTCTTCACGAACATCAGCCATGAGTTCCGTACTCCCCTCACCTTGATTCTTACGCCTTTGGGGGCACTCATCCACGATACGGGCGAACCGGAGCTGAGGAAGAAACTGGAACCTATTTACAATAATGCGCGCCGCCTGCTCAATCTGGTGAACCAGTTGCTCGATTTCCGTAAATTGGAAATGAAGGGCGAGCGTCTCAGGTTGAAGATGAACGACATGGTCTTTTTCTTGGAAGAAGCTGTCAGGCAGTTCACCGACTTGGCGGCAAGCCGTGAGATAGAACTTTCCTTCGAGCCTAAGGTGGAACGTCTTTTCATGAATTACGATACCGACAAGATGTATAAGATGCTCAACAACCTGCTTTCCAATGCCTTCAAGTTCACCTCCGCGCACGGACAGGTACGGGTCACGTTGGAGAAGGTATCGGAAGACGGACGGCCGTATGCGGCAATCAGGGTGGAAGACACCGGATGCGGCATTGCGGAGAAAGATTTGCCCTTCGTTTTCGACCGTTTCTATCAGACAGCCACGGAGGGACAACCGGCCGAGCAAGGCAGCGGCATAGGTCTCCATTTGGTGCGCGAGTACGCCAAACTGCATGAAGGAAAGGTCACGGTGGAAAGCCGGACGGGTGAAGGCACGGCCTTCACCCTGTATATCCCGACCGACCTGCATGGCGGAGGAACGGCACTTGCGGCGGAAGAAAAGGCGGAATACCGGGACGAGGAAAGCGAAATCCAAGGCATGCCATCCACGGAGACGGGATGGAAGAAGATTCTGGTGGTGGAGGACCACGACGAATTCCGTCATTTCTTAGTGGAGCAGCTGCAAAAGGATTTTTGCGTGGCGGAAGCGTGCGACGGCGTGGAGGGCGAACAGGCGGCACGGACGGAGTTGCCGGACTTGATTGTGTCCGACCTGATGATGCCCCGCATGGACGGCATGGAACTGTGCCGCAGGCTGAAAGGCGACATACAGACCTCACATATCCCGTTCATCCTGCTTACGGCCCGCAGTTCCGATGATTCGCGCATCAGGGGATACGAAGCAGGAGCGGATTCTTATATCTCGAAACCGTTCAACTGGGAAATGCTGCAAGTGCGCATCCGTCAACTCATCGAGCAGAAAGAACGGCGGCAAAAGATGTTCCGCAAGTCCATCGACGTGTCTTTCGAGGCCATCACCACGACTTCGATAGACGAGAAGCTGATGGAGAAAGCCTTGGAATCCGTCAAGAAGAACATCAGCAATCCGGAATATTCCGTGGGCGACCTGAGCTTGGACGTGGGGATGAGCAAGACCCAGTTGAACCGCAAAATGCAGGCCATTGTCAACGTCACGCCCTTGCAGTTCATCCGTTCCATCCGGTTGAAACGGGCAGCCCAGTTGCTGAAGGCCACCACATGCAGCGTGAACGAAATAGCCGACCTCACGGGATTCAACACCATCAAGTATTTCAACCTGCATTTCAAGGAAGAATTCGGCATGACACCGACACAGTTCAGGGAAAAAGAAGGAAAGGCGCAAAATGACGTAACAATCGGCTGAAACCATCCTATCCCCTCGCCTGCCGTTAGGCTACTTTTGTGGTAGAAATCAAACGATGTGCCATGGAAGCAAAAAACGACGAGAGAGGACTGGCCGCTTGTTACGTACGGCAGAAGGAGGCTTTGGAGCATTATATCGCATCCCGCATTGATCGCCCTGATGAGGCTGAAGACTTGGTGCAGGATGTGTTTGAAAGATTATGGAGCCACAAGGACTTCATACATTCTGAGGCCGTACTGACTTTGGCGTACAAGACGGCACGTAACCTGATAGCCGACCGACAGCGAAGATATCGCAAGGAGAATGACGTGTGGGACGAACTGCTTTACACGCAGGATGCCTTGCAAGACACGACGGAGGAAAAAGTATCTTTCAAGGAATTGAAGCTGATGTTCGACCGTTTGGTGTTTGCCCTGCCGGAAAAGCGGCGCAAGGCGTATTGCCTGTCCTTTTTTGAAGACCTCACCCTTTCCGAGATAGCCCGTGAATTGTCTGTCTCCAAGCGTACGGTGGAACAGCATATCTTGTTGGCGCGCAAGGATATTAAGGCGCAGTTGCGAAAGGAATACTTCAGATATGGGTGAAGCGTGGGGAGGAACTTACGTTTGTATGTTTTAGAGGACTTTATGCTGTCAAAAAGACAGTTTTTCCGGAATCCTCGTATCTCAAGAAGAATGGAAAAAGGGCTTTTCAGGTCTTTTTCCCGTATATTTATACGGTATAAATGCAATATTATGGCATAAATCCTGCATATTCGTGCTTTTTTCTCAGCCGAACGGTAAATCGTTCGGCTGAAAGCGATTTTTCATTCTCAGCATGTTGTGCATCCATACTCTTCCAAAAGGGGAATCCGGAGGCTGAAAACGGTTGGAAAATGCCCTTTGAGGGGTTCTTCAGACGCTAACTGAAGAAAATACGTCTCGCATAAACGGATTCAGAATGTTCCGGATATTCGCGTCCGGCTGACAGGCAACCGTTTTCTTCCGTACTTCATTCCTCGTAGCCGGACAAAAAGAAAGTGAAAACAAGCCTATGCTTACAAAATATTAAAATCCCACCCTCGCGAGAATGCCTTATTTGTTTCCGGCTCTGGGCCAAAGGGCAAATACGCGATTCTCGTGAGGGTGGAAGTGACAGATTGACAAAAGTCAACGTTTTATCCTGATAACCGTGAAGGAATAGGCCGGCATTTCATAGGGGAACTTCTCCCCTATTTCCATTGCGCTTTCTACCGGTATGGCATTCGTGTCGGACGGGCGACCTGAAAGGACTGTCCTCTGCCCCTCGGCTTGTCGGCCTGCCAACGATGGAATTTCCACATCTGCCTTGACCGCCACCGGAAGCAGGTTCACCAATTTCACGATAAGGTCTCCGGTTTCGCCGTCTTTCACCACGGAAACGCCCACACGGCTGCGCACATCATGCCTTCGGTTGTCCACCGTCAGCACGGAAGGCAGGTATTCGCTTCCGGCGTTCTGCCCGTACATCTGCTGCACGTAGTAGTCCACCGTGGGTTTCACCTCCGTGTTGTTGAAGTAAATCAGGTCAGGCCTCCACTGCGTATGCCCTTCCTTGGCCAAGAGCGGAGCATACGATGTCATGCTCACCACATCGCCGTTGCGCTCTACCGAAGTCAGGAACAAAGCCGCTGCCAACCCCGTTTCGATATTGCTCGGTCGTCCCGGGGCATGGGCCGCATATTCTCCCAAGTAGACCTTGGACTTGTTGCGGTCGTAACGGTCATAGTAATCTTGGTTGTAAATGAACCATCCCGGCATGTTGTAATTATGCTCGTCCACCATGGGCAGTTTCAAACGGTCGGCCAAAGCCCATCCTTCCTCATAGTCTGTACCTTCGCTGAAAGGCCCCGTCGTGCCGATGACCGTGATTTCGGGATATTTTTCCCGGATGGCCTCATAAATCATCGTAAACCGTTCCGTAAACACGCGGCTGATGAGGTCTTCGTTGCCCAAACCTATATATTTCAGGTTGAACGGTTCGGGATGTCCGGCCTTGGCCCGTTCGCGTCCCCATCGTGTGGTCTTGGCATCGCCGTTGGCGTATTCTATCAAGTCCAACACGTCCTGCACATATTGTCCCATCTCTTCCATCGGGATACCGCCCTGCTGTCCAAGGCTCGTCACAATGTCCTTGGAATGGTGGCTCGGCCCTCCGATGCCGGAATTCTGGCAGGGCACGCCTGCGGCCACGACTGGCAGCGGTTCGGCACCGATGTCCTCGCAGAACTGGAAATACTCGAAGTAGCCCAAGCCGCGCGTCTGGTGGTAGCGCCAGATGTTGGCCGCCGGCTTGCGGGCTTCCAACGGGCCGATGGTCTCTTTCCAATGATAGATGTTGTCCACCCCGTCCCCATGGGCCAGACATCCGCCAGGGAAGCGGACGAAACGCGGACGGATGTCGGCAATGGCCTGCGCCAGGTCGGTGCGAAGCCCGTTCTTCCGTCCTTTGAACGTTTTTTGCGGGAACAGTGAAATCATGTCGAGGGCATACCGTCCGGCAGACTGCGGGATGATGACGAGCCGGGCCTGTGCCACGGTGGCCGTGGCTTTCAGCACGGCTTCCCGTTTTTTCCATGTTTTGGAGGACAGCGAAACGGTGGTCTCGGCTATGGTCTTTCCCAGTGGGTCTATCAGACGCACCACAGCTTTTCCGCTTCCCCTACCGTCCGGCGTGCGGGCGAAAAGTGAAAAATCGTACTTCTCGCCTTTCTTCACCGCGATGCCGTCGAATCCCGTATTCATGAAGCCGCTGCCGGGCTGTGTCACGTCGAGCACGGCGTAATGGGGATTGTTGGAATGAACGGGCTGTTCCGTGGACACGTCGAATGTCATGCCCTTGCCTTCCACGCTCCATGCGTATCGGCTGTTCCAGCTCTTGTCCTTGTTACCATCGGTTTCGGAGTACTCGAAATCCCGGTTCTGCACCAGTTCGGCATACAGTCCGCCGTCGGCGGCATAATTCAAGTCTTCAAAGAACACGCCAATCAGGTTCTCGCTGACGGGCTTCGCCCGGCCTTCGTCCACGGTAATCCGCGCATTGACAGTTTGCAGTCCGGCAAACCGGGCCGCGTCATGTTCTGCACGTTCCCCACGTTGGGCGTTGAGGGCAGAACGGTATACGCCATGCCGTTCCAATCCTTCCACTATGCCGTACGGCACCTTCAGTGCAAATCCCGCGATAGTTTTGTCGCCCACTTGCACGGTGTCTGCCACCGGCATACGTCCGTCTTTCACCTCATGGCGCGATTTCTCGTCCGTCATGAAAAACTCTTGGGGCTTCCATCGTATCAAATCGGTCGAGGAAGAACAGCCCATCGCGCTGCCGTCCGGTGTCAAGTCCCAGAAGCAATGCCACCGCCCGTCTGCCCGGTCCTGTACCAACTGCGGACGGTACACATGTTTCCAAGGACCGAAGTCGCATTTCAGGAACACCATGCCTTCGGCCACGTCGTGCCATTGCTCGCGATCCGTGCTCCATACAAGTTGCATGCCGCGCCGCCCGTTGTCGTTCACCGTAGGATACGGAAAAACATACACGGAGTCCGGTTGTGCCGCCCACGTAGGGACAACAAAAAGATTGACAAAAGCAATACTTAAATAAATATTATTAAAATTCATGTTGACTGCACATTATGATATTTTTCTTCTTAATATAAAGGATAGCTGTGGGTAACAGGAGTCATGATGAAAGTGAAATCATAATCTCCATACGGCAGGCGGAATTCCGGTTCGGGCATGGCACTCCAACTGTCGATACAAGCCAATCCCATCTGCACCTTGTCTATCAGCACGTTGGTCAGGTCTGCCTTTTCCACTTCCTGCGAATGGCCTTGTTTCTTCACCGGCCCTTCGTCCAACGATTCGATGGTGTAGTGCAGGGAGGATGCCGAGAACGGGGCGTCGGCCACAAACTGCAACCCCGTGCCTTTCACGTCGAGGACTTTCCACCAACGGATGTCCGTTTTCGTGCCGGTCTCTTGCGGACGGATGTAAGGATAGAACTGTTCGTCTACGGTCTGGTGATAAATGCCGAGGTCTGTGCTGTGGTTGCGGTTGCTGTAATTCTCCACCGGCCCGCGACCGTAGTAAGACACGTATTCAAAATCCTTGGGCATGACTAATTGCATGCCGAAGCGGAACATGTCGGATACCTTTTTTCCCTTGTCGGCCACCATCTTTTGGTTGACCCTTACGGCTCCTCGGTTGTTGATGGTATAGGTCAGGTAAAGTTTAGCCGACACGTTTCTCATGTCGTATTCTGCCGACACGACAACCTGTCCGTCTTTCGTTTCGTGTTTTAAAGACGTGAGATGCAGGTCGGGATTTTTCCAAGCCGCGTATTTTTGTTGCAGTTTGGCACCGTAGTCATTGTCGGTCGGGGCGCGCCAGAAGTTCGGGGTCAGCGCATCGCCTTTCCGGATGAACTCTGTCCCGTTTACGGCATAACGTTCCATGTATCCGGTCATCTTGTTGAAACGTATCCGGAAGTCCTCTCCCGTGATAATCAGATGGGCAAGATTACGGTCGTTGACTTGTGGGACGGCATCCGGAATGTAACGCAGGCTTTCGTTCTTCAATACCATGTCCAGAGCCTGATAAGGCCGGAGTTCGATTTGTGCCTTGGCCACCACGTGGCGTGCCGGAAGAATTCCTTCCCTGTCCCGTTGCAGGTATCTCACGTTGAGCAACCATTCGCCTTCCCCGTCAGTTTTTCCCCAGTCCAAGTTCATCGTGACGGTTTGTTGCGGTTGGCAATTTATCCGTTCCACCGTTCCGCTGCGCATGACTTTCCCGTTTTTCAGCGCGTCCCACTCCATGACGTATGCCGAAAGGTCACGGAAGAAATTCTCGTTGTATATCTTGATTTCGCCTTTCGACAAATCTCCGGGCGTGGTCCAGATGTTCTGGTAGAAGTACCTCACTTCATGGCTATGCGGGTTCGGCACACGGTCGGGGCCGAACAGGCCGTTGTCCATGTAGTTGTCGTCTTTCGTCTTATAATCGTCGAAATCCCCGTCGTAACCGTATATCATTTCCCCGTTGCGGCCTGTCCATCTGGGCGACTGGTCCACCCAGTCCCAAATGAAACCGCCTTGGAACTTGGGATATTTCCGGATCAGGTTCCAATAGATGTTGAAGTCGCCCAAAGCGTTGCCCATGGCATGGGCATATTCGCACATGATGAAAGGTTTCTGTTTGCTCTCGTCCTCGCAATATTTGATGCAACGGGAATAAGTGGGATACATCGGGCAGTAGACATCGGTGGTGGTTCCGGTGTCGTAAGCCTGCTCAAAATGGACAAAGCGACTGGGGTCTTCTTGTTTGATCCAATCATAGCAGGCCTCGAAGTTAGATCCGTTGCCACATTCGTTGCCCATCGACCACAGGATGATGCTCGGATGGTTGAAATTGCACTGCACGTTGCGTCGGTTGCGTTCCAGATGTGCTTTCTTGTAGCTCGGTTCTTTGGCCAACGTGGTTTCCTTGAATCCCATGCCGTGGCTCTCCAAATTGGCTTCGGCCACAAGATAAAGGCCGTAACGGTCACACAGCTCATACCAGTACGGGTCGTCCGGATAGTGGCAGGTCCGCACGGCATTGACATTGAACTTTTTCATTAACTGCACATCTTGGAGCATCCTCTCGCGGGTGACATATGAACCACCGTCGGGATCCATCTCATGACGGTTCACCCCCTTGATGAGCACGGGCTGCCCGTTCACCAAAAGTTGGCTGTTCTTGATTTCGATTTTCCGGAATCCCACTTTTACGGGTATGACTTCGCGGATGGTGCTGCCGTCCTTCAGTGTGACCATGAGGGTGTAAAGGTAAGGAGTCTCTGCCGTCCATTTATGCGGGTTCTTCACCGGCATGGTCACAGACCGGTTTCCTGTTCCCCCTACCTCTTCCGAGCAAACGGTTTCCCCGTTGGCATCAAGCAATTCAAGCGCAACATGGGCTTTGCCTTTCACGTCCAGACGGACATCCAATGTCCCGTCCTGGTACCGGTCGTCCAAGCCGGGAGTGACCCGAAGGTCTTCTATCCGCTTGGTGTGGCGCACGTAGAGGTAACAGTCGCGTGATACGCCGCTGTAACGGAAGAAATCCTGGTCCTCCAAGTAGCTGCCGTCGCACCAACGGAACACTTGGAAGGCTATCAGGTTCTTTTGACCCGGTTTCAGGTAAGGGGTCAGGTCGAATTCCGCTGCCATCTTGCTGTCCTCGCTGTAACCCACAAACTTTCCGTTGACCCATAGGTACATGTTGGAAGACACGGCACCGAAATGGGCGATGATGTCTTTTCCTTTCCAGTCTGAAGGAATCACCACTTCACGGCGGTAGGAACCTACGTGGTTGTTTTCCACCGGGACATGAGGCGGCTTCTTGAACGTGCGTCCTTCATAGCCTTTCCATCCGAAATCTATTCCCGCATACACCGGGACATCATAACCGTTCAGTTCCCACACGCCCGGAACCGGGAAATCTACCCAACCCTTGTCGTTGAACCCCGTTTTCCAGAAGCCTTCCGGACGTGCGTCCGCATGTTCCACCCAGTTGAATTTCCAGTTCCCGTTCAGGCTCATGAAGTTCTCGGAAAGTTCTTTCATTCCTTTTGCCGCCAGTTCCGTACTTTCGTAGGCAAAAAAATCGGCGTGCATGGGGACACGGTTGACGGCATTGGTTTCCGGGTCTTGCCACTCTTTGAAGGTTTGTGCGTAGGCATGGCATGCGCATACGCCTAATATTCCCAATAATATTCGTTTCATCGTATGTCGATTCTGTTTATGAATGTATATGGTATGATCTTTATTATAGACTTGGAACAACTTGTTTTATTGTGCCGTCTTCATTAAAATACATGCGGTCCATGCAGACTTCGCGATGATAACCGGCCTCACTCCCCATTGTGATACCGTCGGGAAACTTGAAGCGGTGATAGACGACGTACCATTCGTCTGTGCCGGGCACTTGCAGGAATGACTGGTGGCCTGTGGCGTAGATGCCCTGGTCGGGCTTTTTGCAGACTACCACCCGGCTTTCCGACGGGTCAATCGGGCCGACAGGAGACTTGGAGCGTACGTAACGGACTTCGTAGTCCGCGCTCCGCGTATCGTTTTTAGACCATGTGAAATAATAGTAACCGTCGCGGTAGAATACATAGGGGGCTTCACTGTAGTGCCGGTCGTTATCGATGAGTATCTTCGTGGTGTTCGGTTTGACGGATACCATGTCGTCATTGAGTTCACACACGGCCATGTAATAGTTGCCCCAGTACAAATAAGTCTTGCCGCTCACGGGGTCAGTGAAAACGTCCGGGTCGATGTTCTGCCCGCGTTTCATTCCGCAGGGTCGTTCGCGGCTTATCAACGGTTTTCCGCTATCACGGAACGGCCCTTCCGGACGGTCGCCCACAGCCACTCCGATTTGCCGTTCTGCCGTATAGTAAAAGTAATATTTGTAACTGCCGTCTGTCTGCTTTTTCTCTATGATGCAAGGTGCCCATGCGTTCTTTTTCGCCCAAGACACGTTTCTCAAATCCAAGACGACGCGTTCTTCTTTCCAAGTTTTCAAGTCGGCAGACGAGAAAGCCTTGAAACTCGTGCCGCCCCAATTCGGAATACCATCCGTCGTGGGATAAATGTAATATTTCTTAGTCTGTTCGGAATACAGCACTTCCGGGTCTGCATAATAACCGGAGAACAGGGGATTTTTCTGTATGGATGCCGTGGAGACATATTTCCGTTTGTTCTTCTGCCAGTAAGCTTCAAGCTTGTCGGCCTCTTCTGCGGTCAGATGTACCACAGCCCCATGCTTGGGCGCGTTGAAATTTGTGGATTTCATTACGCCTTCGTTGAAACGTCCTAGATTCTTGAACGTGATGAAGTCTGACGTTTCGGTAAAGGCGAAATTGTGCGGCGTGATGCTGTATACGTCGTACATCAGCACCCATTTGTCCTCTCCGAGGCGTTTCCAAACCGTGGGAGCCTCGCAAGATTTCGGTTCAAAGTCGTACCAACGCGGATCGTATTCGTAGTCTCCGTTGATGCGGTCGGAAACGGCCTGCTTGATACCCGGCTGCCCGTCGTGGGCCACATAGAAAAGATGGTACTTATCCCCTACTTTGGTGATGTCTCCGTCGATGGCCGAAACCGTTTCGTCCGGGTATTCGTAGAGCAGTTGGGGCAGGCTCTCGATACGGTCGAAATCATCGTTTACATACACGTAATACAGTTTGTTGCGTTCGTTGCGGAAGCGCATGGTGTAGTAAATCATCAGTTTGCCCGCCCGTTCGTCGTAGGCAATTTCGGGTGCCCATGCGCAGCCTATTTCACTCAATCCGGCTGTCAGTTGGTCGAAACGGATGTTGGCGCGTTTCCAGTTCACCAAGTCCCACGACTTCATCAGCACCAGTCCCTTATTGTTTCCCCAACCGTACATGTTACGGTCGCGCTCCCACTCCGTTTCGCGGTAGCCGTCGCGGCGGGCAAAGACATGGAGGTCGGTCATGGCCAAATAGAATGCACCGTCCGGTCCACGGTAGATATAGGGGTCGCGTATCCCTCTTTGGTAAGCAATCGTATCGCTGGCCAAGACAGGTTCCCCGTCGTTCAGGGCCGTGAACGTGTATCCGTCGCGGCTCAATGCCATGTAGAGCCCGTGCGTTTCGTCCTTGTGGAACACCATCAGGTAGGCACTCAGGTCTTTTTCCTGCGGCACGGCGTTTTTATAACGGAATCGGTGGAAAGCCGCTTCACCCTTCCCAATGGAAACCAAGCCTATACGTAAGGCATAGAAACCCTTGTAGGCGTTGTGGTGCATGCCGGACACATCGATGCCTTCGGCCAATGTGGTCCATTCCTTTCCGGCCTTTCCAACCAAAATGGAGACGTGGTTGCCTTGGTTCTTTATTCGTACCGTGAACTGTCTGCCTAACGTGTTGGGCATTTCTGTCTTTTGTCCGGCGTGCCGGTAGATAGTGAATGTCTTGCCGTCCGATACCAGTCCGGCGTATGCTTTTTCGCTATAATAAAGCAGGAGTCCGGCTGTATTGTTTTTCCCGACCGTGACTTCAACTTGTGTTTCATAATTCTTGTCTTCCGCAGTAGCGAGCAACAGTCGGCCGTCTGCTGGAGTCTTGCCTTTGGCTTTCAGCCGCAATGTCCGGTTTTCGAGGGTCACGGCTTTCGGGGCATATTCTTTCCAGAACGTCCATTGTAAGCCCAATACCTTCCCCTTGAAGTCATCGGAAAGTTCCAGGCCGTGAGGGATGGGAGCCTCAGTCTTGGGAAGCGTGCCTGTGGATTTGGCACGGCACCATCCGTCTGGCGTCCACTCGATCGGTTCGATAAGGGTTTGCCGTCCCAACGTATGGTAGTCTTTGGCGTATGCGTGGTACACCACCCACCAGTTTCCGTTTACGTCGTCTATCAGTGTGCCGTGCCCTTTAGACCACCAGCTTTCCCTTTCACTGTAAGTATGCACCAACGGGTTGAACGGAGAGTTTTCCCACGGACCGAGTACGCTTTTCGAGCGTGCCGTCACGACCATGTGACTGGTGCCCGGTCCGGCAGTTCCGCCTTCGGCCGACGTGAGGTAATAATACCCGTTGTGGTAATTCAGCTTCGGAGATTCTAGGTACATGCCTTCTGTTCGCCAGTTCCGGGGATAGGGCCAACCGTCGTAGACCTTTTTTACCTCGCCCACCGTAGACAATCCGTCGTCGGAGAGCTGCACGACTTTGCCTTCGGAGAGATACAGGTAACGTTTTCCCTCAGCATCGGCCACATGTCCGGGGTCGATGCCTTTCACCTTTAAATCTATAGGTGTGCTCCACGGCCCACGGATGTCATCTGCCCATATCACCCAATTCGTCCCTGCGGCCGGATAATAGATATAATACCTATTATTATATTTCACCAAATCCGGTGCCATGGCCGAGCCTTCCCATTGTGCCATGGCCGAGCCTTCCCATTGTGCCATGGCACGGCATACCGGTTCCCAATGTTCCAAGTCTTGGGAATGCCAGATCAGGAAGCCCGGCGCATAATAAAAAGGAGAATGCGTCATGTAGTAATCCTTTCCGTCGCGCAAGATGGAGGGATCGGGATAGTCTCCGGCAAGGATGACTTTGGGAAAGTCCTTCGCTGACGAATTCCATACCATGAGAAAGAACAGGAACAATGAAATAACTTTTTTCATAAAATCATGTTTGGGTTTGTGATGTGATACATTATTTAATTATATGCTTTTTACCATCTACGATATAGATGCCTTTGCGTAACCCTCTCAACGCATCCGCACGTTTCACGCTTTGGCGGACCATGCGTCCGGTCAAGTCGAATACATCCACTTCGTCCTTGTCATCAGGATTTCCATTTGAGATGCCGTGGATATTATCCCCCTTGTTCTGTCCGACATAATAGAGGCGGAAGTTGTCTGCCCACCAGTATTGCCCGTTGCCTCCTACGACTCCGGTACCCCGTACACCGATGACTACCGTACCGTTTTCCACATACACCTCCGGGATGACCGTGGTCGTGGAAAGTGTCCCTTGGGCTACGTCCCATTTGTCCTTATCCCCGTTGAAAGGCGCATCCGTGAACACGCTGTCCGAATACACATACACCGTACTATCAGCTCCTGTACTACTTTCAACAGTTTCAATATCAATTTGGCGTGTCAAGGCAAACAGTTGGATAAGTTCAGGCTGTTTTGTGCAATAAGTTGCGGCTTCTACACGATAAGCTCCGTCTGGTAAAGCCACTTTACCTTCTTGGTTTCCCATATTGCCCAACACTTGGGAATAAACATTGGGTGTGCCGATATTATGTGCGGCATTTCCGGACCAACTCCAACAACTCAGCCATGTATCACCTGATAACTGGTCGGTTCTGGCCGGAGAATCCGCAGTACTCGTGCACTCCCAACCATCGACGAGGGTGTTTATCGGGGAACCGTTTACATCCGTCGCGTCTTGATAGACATTCGGGTTCACAATGAAACTGGTCATATCCAACGGATGATCTACACTCACTCTTGCCAATACTTCCGGAGTCATTGCTTCCACGCATGCCATCTTCAAAGCCTCCGTATTCATGTCGGCATCGATTTCGTCGAAATCATCGTTTTTCAATAATTCCACCACAGCCTTATAGGCTTCATTATCAGACAAACCACCGATTTGGTCTGCCAAGGTTTTGGCTTTGGCCATAGGATAGCACAAAGCTATGGAGGCTCTTAAAGTTTGCATACAGCCGTCAAGGGTTTCTATTTTGGTCTTGATTCTTTCATCCAAATAGTTATCCCAACTCATGTCTTCGGCATAAACCATAGCGTCTTCCAAAGCAACCGAGAAATCAGCCGTAGGTTTAGGCCAGGCGTATGCAAGCCCGTCTCTTATCTGGGCATCCAAAGCAGAACCTTCGCTTAACAGCGGTGTGATGGTCTTATAGTGCTTTATGATACTGTCAGCTTCTGCATTCAAATCATCCAAGTCTTCAATAGCCATTTTAAGTTCCTCTACGGTGGCATGTCCTATCAATGACGGATAACCTTCCTGCTCATCCAAAGCAATTCCATAAGTATCGCTGTCGTCAATTCCTATTTCTACTATCACCCCATGCTTTGAATATGCTGAATCCAAACGGACTTGTAAGCGGTCACGGTAGGCACTGATTACATCTTTCTTGATGTAATAAAGGCGGAAATTATCCGCATTCCAATCCTTTCCGTTCCCGGTTACGGGGCCGTCGCAAACGACACCGATGTACAGTTTACCGTCACGTACCTCAAAACTGGACACTTCGGTCGTGGTACTGAATGTCTCGCTGGCGTTGTCATAAAGTGCCTTGTCAGCATTCACCTCGGCAAAAGCAAAATCCATACTGTCGGTAGAGGCATACAAATGTACACTGGACGGTTCCGTATTGGTCCACGTGGCGGCTTTCAGTGTATACAGGCCGTCCGGTAGCTTGACGGCACCATCCGAATCGCCTCCTATCAGTTGGCTGTAATTGGATCCCGTAAGGCGGCTTCCTGTCCAACTGTTACATATCAATCCTTTGTTACCTGTGCCTTCCGGAGTGGTATACCATTTTCCATCGGCACTCCCTTTCTGGCACTTCCAACCCTCAGGCGGTGTCATTTCAGACGTTTTTTGGTAAATATTGGGATTGGTGATGAAACTGGTAAGTTCTATCGGATTCTCATCAGAAGCTCCTTCCAAAAATTCCTCTGTCATGGCCGGGAGACATACTGCATTCAGCGAAGAAGTCGCAGCAGCGGCTACATCATACGTAATTTCTTCCTTACCGGAGAGCAAAGTTTCCACTTGGGCATAAGCTTCGTTGCCTTCCAATCCACCTATCCTGTCGGCCAAATCCTTTGCCTTTTGCAGGGAATATGCCAAACTGATGAACGTAGTGGCTTTCGCTGTGGCGGCTTGCATATCGGCAATACCTTGTTCCACACCGTCTTTCACTTCGTTCAATGTAGATAGTTGTAATATGCTTTGGGCCGCTTCAATTCCATTTTTCAAGTCCGCCCTCACGGCATCTGCAACCTGATAAACACCGCTTTCCATTTTGCCGTATATATCCTGTGCCCTTGCGATGCTGTTACGTAAAGTTGCCCCATGGGTACACAAGGTTTGGGCCAAAGCCGTATGCTCTTCTATAATGACGGTAGCTTGTGCGATTTCGCTTTCAGGGGTGGAAGCATTATATTCCTTATACTTATCGATTATCGATGACAATTCTTGAGAAGCTGTAATCCCCAAGACCTGAAGAGAATCCTGTAGGAACTCCAACTTGTTGAGCTTTACGGCAAAAGCATCGAAAGCCGTACCTTCAATGTACAGTTTAAAATTGTCCCAACAAGTCCATGTCCCTCCGGCATTGGTGGTAATGGCGATACCCATTAGCATTTCCTTCCCTTCGTTCACGGTGAAAGTAAGTTCGTTCCAATAACTTTCCGGATATTTTTCACAATAGGCATGCATGCCTTCCATCCCGTCCGGCCATCCGTTTCTTTGGTTTGCCACGCTCCCATCTTTCGCTTCGCTATAAAGCGATTTCATTTTTACAGAATCCGTCCCGGCAAACAAGTAAGCCTGAATGACCTCCGTCCCGGCTTCATAACCGGCACCGTTGTCATTTCCACCCGCACGGTAAAAACCTTGCACTGCCAATTTGTATTTTCCGGCTTTCAGGCCCATGACTTTTTGGGAGGCCGAATTTTGTGATTGGTAAAGCTCTGCATTCTGGAACGTTGCATTTACCGCAGGAAGTATGGTTCCGGATTCCCACCCTTCGTTCGTACCGGTGGAGAAATCTGCGTTCACGATGTACGTATCTGTTACATCAATCCAATTTTGCGCGGAAAGCATGCCGCTGACGGCCAATGCCATGGCAAAAGTAGCCACCCCCCGCCGTGTATCCCGCAAAGGGCTACTCTTAAAAAAGTCTTTCTTCTTCATAACGAAATTCAAGGTTCTATTAGTTTTACCGTAAGACGCAGCCGAACCGATATAACTGCGAGACCGGACTGTTTTCTAGCTAGTTTTATATATAAGACGAACGACGGGATGAAAATACCTAATTGGACCTCGAAATTTTAACATTTGACTCGAAATGCCTATTAATTATCAGGAGAAAGCGAAACAGGCATACTTCCTTTACTGTTTTTTTCGTACCTTTGCGCCCAAATTATGAAGTTAGGCTGTTTTCCTACATATAAATCAAACATACACAAGAAGAAACCAATGGAAGAATCAAACAAATCCGAATTAAAAACAGAGTTGATATACGGGTTGAACGATCGGCCGCCTTTACGCGAAACTTTATTTGCAGCCCTGCAACATTTATTGGCCATTTTCGTGGCTATCATCACCCCACCGCTTATCATAGCCGGAGCTTTGAAGTTGGACATCGAGACGACCAGTTTTCTGGTTTCCATGGCATTGTTTGCTTCCGGCGTATCCACGTTTATACAGTGCAAGCGAATCGGAGGTATCGGTACGGGATTGCTGTGCATACAGGGCACGAGCTTTTCTTTCATCGGTCCTATCATCTCTGCGGGGCTGACCGGAGGTCTTCCCGTTATTTTCGGGGCTTGTATGGCGGCCTCTACAGTAGAAATGTTGATTAGCCGCTTATTGAAATATACCCGTAAAATCATTACGCCGTTGGTTTCCGGTATTGTCGTGACGCTGATTGGCATGAGCCTTATCAAAGTGGGGATTACGGCCTGCGGAGGCGGTGCGGTGGCCAAAAGTAACGGGACTTTTGGCAGCTTTGAACATGTCGGCCTGGCGGCTTTGGTTCTGTTGCTGATTATTTTCTTCAACAGGAGCTCGAACCGTTACTTGCGTATGAGCTCGATTGTCATCGGACTTGTCATCGGTTATGCGGTGGCTTGGTGTATGGGTTTGGTGGACTTTTCTTCGGTACAGAGTTATGGAGGGTTCAATATACCTGTACCTTTTAAATACGGCTTGTCTTTTGACTGGTCGGCTTTTATCGCTTTGGGACTGGTGTATTTGATTACGGCGATTGAAGCCTACGGCGACATCACGGCCAATTCACTCATCTCGGGAGAGCCGGTAGAAGGAAAGACGTTCGTGAAACGGGCTTCCGGAGGGATTTTGGCCGATGGTTTCAATTCCATGTTGGCCGGAGTGTTCAATTCCTTCCCCAACTCAGTCTTTGCCCAAAACAACGGGATGATACAGTTGACTGGAGTAGCGAGCCGTTACGTAGGATATTATATCGCAGGATTCCTTGTCTTGCTAGGACTTTTCCCGGCCGTGGGTCTGGTGTTCTCCTTGATGCCTGAACCTGTATTGGGCGGTGCCACGCTGTTGATGTTCGGCACAGTGGCTTCCGCCGGAATCCGCATTATTGCAGCCCAGACCATCGACCGCAAAGCCACGTTGGTGATGGCATTGAGTTTTTCTTTGGGATTAAGTGTGGAATTGGTGCCCGAGATTCTTTCACAACTGCCGGAAACGGTGAGAAACATATTCTCGTCCGGAATCACGACCGGTGGTGTCACAGCTATTTTGGCCAATGCCTTGATTCGCATTAAAGAATAGGTAGAAAGGAAAAGAACGGCTTTGGGCAAGGGTAAAAACAACCGGATAGAGGAAGAGCAGCGTACGGTAGAATTGATGATTCGTCTCTACTGCCGCTACAAGGAAGGCAACAGGACTTTATGTCCGGAGTGCCGTGAAATGTTGGATTATTCCCGTGCACGTCTATCACGGTGTCCCTTTCAGAAAGATAAGCGTACGTGCCGTCTTTGCACCATACATTGCTACCGTCCGGACATGAAGCGACGCATCCGGAAAGTGATGCGATATGCAGGTCCGCGTATGTTATGGTATCATCCCCTGATTGCTTTGCGGCATTTATGGCGGGAATATAGGGGATAAAGCTACGATTATTCAGAAGGTTTTTGATAATAATAATACCACCAATACGTATTTCCGTACATGCGCCGGCATTGGTTCGAGCGTTCCGTCGCATGAGTATATTGCATACCATAGTGGAGGAAGTCGTTCAGATTTGTTTCTATTACGCTGTTTTTGTACGTAATGGCCGGAGTGGTATGCAAACGGTTATATAGAATGAGAGCCTCTTTGTAATGTAACGGGAGGTTGTCGTTCACTTCATGGCAACGTGGTAGTACGGTGACAAAAGCATCAAGGTTCTTGTCCAACAGATAGGCGCAGAGCAAATAATCTTTTGCGGCAGCAGTGGCCGAAGGCCGTTGTGACAGAAGCTCGAGAAACTGAGTGTTGTCTTTCACATTTTTCCCCGGCTTCCCCCCTAAATGTTTGTATAAGGCATTCGTCCAATCATGAGTGTAGGTTGTATCAGAAAAACTGGGCAACAGCCCTTGGCTACCGTTATATTGAGGAAAATCGAAAAGCTTCTCGCCTAAAAGGTTCTCACGGCTTAGTGCAAACATTCTCATGGCAGTCAGGCTCCGGTCTGCCTGTAATGATTTGGCTCCTACTTGCAACGCCAATGAGTCCTGCCCTTCGACGAGGCATCTCTCGGCTTTGAGCCGGTAGTGGTATACATCTTTCGTATTGGCTATGCTGTTTACCATGCAGAATTGCAACGCAAGCCATAGGAAATTCACCCAAAGGAAGGAAAAAGCATTCTGTTTTCCGTTTTTACGGTCCGGGAAATGCAGGGCTGTCCATGTCACAAGGATATACAGAAAAATGCAGACCGTGAGCCATATCCAATTAGTGGATAATTGCACATTCCATCCCGTTTGAGGAACAATGGACGTAAGCAATCCCAACACGACGCACGACGGGAAATAATAGAGCGCATGGAAACGCAACGGATATACCATTATCCGCCGAAAAACTCCCTGCAATAGCAGTAGCAGAAGGGTAATGACGACCGCTCCCCACAACGGAGAATAAACGGTCTGCCCTTTCGACAACAAATGTTGTGCGGTAGCCAATAAGTCAGCCTGCATCACAAACAGGTAAAGCAGGGAGAACAAGGTGAAAAGAGAACCGCATACCCATGAAATCATGCGTGCGGTTCTTTTCTTATATGTCGGTTTGTACATCCGGAATCCAGTTTCAGTTTATTTGTTTTTACTCTTATTCATTTTCCGTCTTTTTATCTTCTTGCGCCCGACGGAGTACCATGGCGGAACGTGCCGGAAGATAGAGTTTGAGCCATCCCTTTCCATCCCGGGCCAGAAGCGGGTCGAAGTTGGTCAAGTGGCGGAGGCTGTCATCATTCAATCCGTGTCCGCCGAATGCCGGGGCATCAGTGTTCAGCACCACGTCGTAAGCCCCTTGAGGCACCATGAAGCCGTAATCCGTATACGAACGGGCATAGCTGAAATTAAAGACAAATACGAGGTCATTACGGCTATAGGCCAATACCTGGTCACCATCGTTATGCCAGATTTCCGTCACGGGAGATTTCTGGATATTTTTCTCCTTGCCAATAATATCAAGCATTGCTTTGTCGAAATCGCCTAAGTAATGATAGCACAACTCTTTATTGTCTACAAGATTCCACTGTCTCCGTGCATACTTGTGACTCCATCCGTTACCTTCACGCGGAAAATCAATCCACTCCGGATGACCAAATTCATTACCCATGAAATTCAGATAACCGCCGTTGATGGTGGAAGCCGTAAGCAGGCGAATCATTTTATGCAAGGCTATACCGCGTTCTACAGCGTAGTTTTCATCTCCTTTTTTGAAGTGCCAATACATGTCGGCATCTATCAAGCGGAAAATGATAGTCTTGTCGCCCACCAAAGCCTGGTCGTGGCTTTCACAATAAGATATGGTCTTCTCGTCAGCCCGTCGGTTCGTTACTTCCCAGAACATGCTGCTGGGTTTCCAGTCCTCGTCCTTCTTTTCCTTGATGGTCTTTATCCAATAGTCGGGAATGTTCATGGCCATGCGGTAGTCGAAACCGTATCCGCCGCCTTTGAACGGGGCAGCCAATCCCGGCATGCCGCTCACTTCCTCAGCTATGGTAATGGCTTTGGGGTTGACTTCGTGAATCAGCACATTAGCCAACGTCAGATAACAGATGGCATTGTCGTCCTCATGCCCGTTGAAATAATCCCCATAGTTGCAGAACGCCTCGCCCAACCCGTGGCTGTAATAGAGCATAGACGTGACACCGTCGAAGCGGAAACCGTCGAAATGGTACTCGTCCAACCAGAATTTGCAGTTGGACAATAGGAAGTGCATGACCTCGTTCTTGCCATAATCGAAACACAAACTGTCCCAAGCAGGGTGTTCACGCCGTCCGCCCGAATAGAAGTACTGGCAGGGGTCACCGGCAAAGTTGCCCAAGCCTTCCACTTCGTTCTTCACGGCATGGGAGTGCACGATATCCATAATCACGGCGATGCCCCTTTTATGTGCCTCGTCGATGAGCTGCTTTAGTTCCTCCGGCGTACCGAAACGACTGGAAGCAGCAAAAAAACTCGACACATGGTAGCCGAAACTTCCGTAGTAAGGATGTTCCTGTATGGCCATGATTTGTATGCAGTTGTACCCGTCTGCAGCGATGCGGGGCAGCACGTTTTCACGGAATTCATTGTAAGACCCTACTTTCTCCGCATCCTGCGCCATGCCGATGTGGCATTCATAAATCAGCAAGGGAGCCGTATTGGGGCGGAAAGTCTTCTTTTTCCATACGTAAGGCTGTTCGGGTGCCCAGACCTGCGCACTGAAGATTTTGGTCTGTTCGTCTTGCACCACGCGGCGGCACCATGCCGGAATACGTTCGCCGCATCCGCCTTCCCAATGTACTTTCAACTTGTAAAGGTCGCCGTGCTTGAGGGCTTTGCCGCGCAATTTGATTTCCCAGTTGCCGGTGTCCTTTATCCTTTTCAACTGATATTTCGGCGATTCCTTCCAATCATTGAAATCGCCTATCAAATAGATTTCGGTGGCATGGGGCGCCCATTCGCGGAACACCCATCCCGTAGCCGTGCGGTGCAGGCCGAAATATAAGTATCCCGAAGCGAAGTCCGACAAAGAGCATTTCCCATTCTGTGTGAGTTCGGCGATTTTGTCTTCCGCATGCCGGTGGCGACCCACGATAGCGGCTTCATAATCTTTCAGCCAAGGGTCGTTTTTAATGATGTCCAAAGTCTTTGGACTTGACTTTACTGTTGATTTTGCCATAATAAGAATAGAATTAAGGTGTTATTTTTATTGTTGGTTCCAATCATCCGATACCGGAATTTTAAAGACGGCTTTCTTCAAAGCTGTCGGTGTTACGCCCGGCGCGTGTGCGTCTTGCGGGAAAAAGATGGCAAACATGCCTTTCTTTACGGTGACGAAATTTCCAGGGCACTCTTTATAGAATGAAATGTCTTTGGTTTCATCGTATGGTGTAGGCTGCAATTCTTTTAAGGGGGAATATCCCATGGTTTCATCGCCCGTGAGAGGTATTTGTATGTCTACCATTTTCCTGTGCGATTCGAGAACGGCCTGGGAAGAAGCCTTTGGAGGGACGGTCTGCACGTTTACGAAGCATCCGTCGGCATCCCACTCAAAGCGTCCTTCCGGTAAAGCTTGCAAATCGTGGCTTTCCAAAAAGCCGATGACCGTCTTCAATGTAGGGAGAAGACGGGTATAATCTTTCAGGTGCGCTATGTCATCGATAATCATAATGTCAGGGGTTTATCGTTCTGTCGGTGCAAATATAGACGTTTGTACGAATATCTCATTCATTTTTCAGTAACTTTTTATGCCTTTGGAGCACTTTCAAGAGTTCTTCATGCACTTTTCCGTTCGAGGCGAACACTTCCTTGGCCCCGAGGCAATCAGGATTGCCGTCAAATCCAGTCATTTTACCACCTGCTTGTTTCAGGATGATGTACCCCGCCGCAATATCCCATGGCCCTATGAAAGCCTCCACGCGGGCTTCAAAGCGCCCGGCTGCAATATAGCAGATTTCTGCGGCGGCCGCGCCCATAAGCCGCAGCCCTCCCACATGGCCGTACAAGTCTTGTATGAGGCCGAGGGCGAAAGAGCGGTAGTTCTCTGCTTTATATGGGAACCCTAATTCAATGAAAGATTGGTCGAGCACGCTTTGGTCGCTGACGCATATCTCCTTGCCGTTCAAATAAGCCCTACTGTCTTTGTTGGCCCAAAAGAGTTCTTCACGGCCGCATTCGTACACTACGCCCAACAGTATTTCCTCACGGTTGCGCAAGGCAATGCTCACGCAATACGGCATGCAGTCATGAATATAATTGCTCGTCCCGTCCAAGGGATCCACCACCCAACAATATTCCTGTTCTTCCAACGAACCGGACCCTTCTTCGGCAATAAAACCGGCTTCGGGGAGCAATTCATGCAACCTCTCCACGATATGTTTTTCAGATGTCTTGTCCACGTACGACACATAGTCATGTGCCGCTTTCTGCTCCACACGGCTACGGTCAAAAGAAAGCCGTTCTTTTTTTAAAAACTCACCGGTCTGTCTGGCCAGTTTCTTGACTTCCTCGGTCAGAAAATCCAAGTCCATTTATGTTCCTCCTATTTTACTATCACTCCGTGGCTGTACTCTCCTTTTTGGACGATATTGCCGTCCTTGTCTTTCATCACGAAAGGGCCGTCCTTCTCATTGTCCTTGAAGTTTCCTTCGAAGCGCATACCGTTTTCATCCTCCATGATGCCGGGGCCGTTCTTCTCTCCGTTCTTGAACATTCCCTTGAACTTCGAGCCGTCTGTCATACGCAAGATGCCTTCCCCGTCCATTTGTCCGTCTTTCCAGTTCCCTTCGTAGGTGTCGCCGTTGCTCCACACGTATTTTCCCTGTCCGTCGCGTTTGTTGGCTTTCCACATGCCGGTGTACGATGCGCCGTTGTGCCACGTGAACGTGCCTTTACCGTCTTGGAATCCGTTCTTGAACTGGCCGACGTACTTGTTGCCGTTGGCAAAAGTGAAAATGCCTTCACCGGTGCGTTCGCCCTGTACGTAACCGCCTTCATATTGGTCGCCGTTGTGGAATTTGTACACTCCCTTCCCGTGCTGCACGTCGTCCACCCATTCTCCGGTATATTTGTCCCCGTCGGCATAGTTGAACGTACCTTTGCCGTTGCGTTGGTTGTCTTTCCACATGCCGTCGTACCATGAACCGTCGTTCCAGTCGAAGATGCCTTTGCCGTTTTTTTGGTCGTTGCTCCATTCTCCCCGGTAGAATGCCCCGTTGGCGTATTTATATTCCCCGTAACCTTCCCGCTTGTCGGCTTCCCAATTACCTTTATACACGTCTCCGTTGTAATAGTACATGGTGCCTTGTCCCTGTTGGAAGTCGCGGAACCACAAGCCTTCGTATTTATTGTTGTTCATGAAATAATATATGCCATGCCCGTGTTGTTGGTCTTGAAACCATTCGCCTTCGTATTTTTCCCCGTCAGGGAATTTATACACGCCGTATCCTTGGCGTTTGCCTTTCACGTATTCGCCTTCGTAAGAGTCCCCGTTTTTGAAGTGGGTGATGCCTTTGCCGTAGGGTTTGCCTTTGAACAGTTCCCCTTGGTATTCCGCACCGTCTTTAAAAGTATAATTTCCTATTTTGATTTCTTGGGCGTAGCCTTGCAGGGCAGGCCATAACAAAACTATGCCGAAGAGTTTGTGTTTCAATCCCATTGCCGTATTGTATGTATTTGAATGTGTTATCGCTTGCTCCTGTTCTTCAGGAAAGCTTCGGCCGCTTCGAGGTCGGCCGGCGTGTCGATGCCGATGGTTTCTATTTCACTGGTGCCCACCTTGATGGTGTAACCGTTTTCCAACCACCGTAATTGTTCCAACGATTCGGCCAACTCCAACGGTGATTGCGGCAGGGAGGTGAGTTCTTTCAACACATCGGCCTTGTAAGCATACAAGCCGATATGCTTGTAATACACATGCCCCTTCAGCCACTCCGTTTTATCCTTGTTGCGTTGGTAAGGAATGATGGAACGGCTGAAATAAAGGGCCTGCATCCGGCGGTTGACCACCACTTTGGGCGAGTTGACGTTTTCCAAGGCGCCCCAACCGTCAGCCGACGTGAAAGGTTTCACTAAGGTGGCGATTTCCGTTTGCGGGTCTTCAAAACAAGCCTTTATGGCATCCAACTGCTGCGGTTGGATGAAAGGTTCGTCGCCCTGGATGTTGACGACCACGTCGTATGGTTTGCCCTGCGATACGTAAGCCTCATAGCAGCGGTCCGTGCCGCTCTTGTGGTCTGCGCGGGTCATGACGGCCTTGCCGCCGAATCCTTCTACAGCCTTGAGAATCCGTTCGTCATCGGTGGCCACGAGCACATCGTCCACCGCGCCGGCCACTTGCTCGTACACCCGTTGGATGACAGTCTTGCCGCCCAACATGGCCAAAGGCTTGCCCGGAAATCTCGTGGAAGCATATCGTGCCGGAATAATCCCTATGTAATTCATTTTTTAGCTATTAATAAAGTATACCATACAAAAATACAAAAAGATTTTGTAAGGGAGGGTAAAACTCCCTATTTTTGTGGATAAAAAGAACGGATGAAGAAATGTTTCATAGGATTGGGCAGCAATGAATGCACGGCGGCACGGCTTTTGGCAGCGCAGTCCGACTTGCGCATGTCGTTTCCCGGCATCGTGTTCAGTCGCTTGGTGCGGACTGCCCCTGTGGCCTTCGATTCGCCCCGCATGTTTTACAATCAGGTGGCTTGTTTTACTACTCCGCTCACGGCATCGCAAGTCCGCGAATGCCTGAAAAAGATAGAACGTGACCACGGGCGTACACCGGAGGATAAGTCGCGAGGCATCGTGAAAATAGACATCGACCTGCTGTGTTACGATGGGGAATTACTCAAACCGGAGGACTGGCAGCGGGGTTATGTCCGCGAGGGGGTAGCGGAACTGGCCTTTTCCTGAAGGACGGAATGCCTACGTATATTTCAAATCATAAAAACAAAAAAGCGTATGAGAACAAGACTTTTATTCATGCTGCTCCTGGCCGGTTGGGCATGGGGCGTGGTGCAGGCCGTTACTGACGAAGGGCGTTACATTGAAGTGACCGGTACTTCCGAGGTGGAAATCGTACCGGATGAGATACATTACATCATCGAAATCAAGGAATATTTTGCCGAAGAATTCGACGGCAAATCCAAAGAGGAAGATTACCGTACGAAGGTACCCTTGGCCCGGATAGAGGAAGGGGTGCGGAAAACACTCCGGGAAGCCGGTGTCCCGGACGAAGCCGTGCGCACACAGGAAATCGGTGACTATTGGCGCGAGAGCGGACGGGAGTTCCTCGTTTCCAAGCGGTTTGACCTCACGCTGACCGACTTCAAGCAAATCGACCGCATTGTCCGGCATGTGGACACCAAAGGCATCCATACGATGCGCATCGGTGAGTTGAAAAACAAAGACATGCAGCTTTACCATCAAAAAGGGAAAATAGCCGCCTTGATGGCCGCCCGGAAGAAAGCCGCTTATTTGGTTGAGGCATTGGGCCAAAAACTTGGAGGAGTGGAACGCATCATTGAAAATGGAAACAACGGCCTTTCTCCCATGTTCACGGCACAAAGCAACGTAAGTTCTTCCGACGCGGCTTCTTTCGATGGCTTTCGAACGATTAAGAACCATTATTCCATGTCGGTTCGTTTTGAAATTTTGGATGAATGACCATTGGCATATTGTCAGAATGTCAAATCCGGCCACACGAGAATCGCGTGCATGTGGGCAGGGCAAGCCTACGAAGATTTTGAGCGATTCTCGCGAGTTTTGCCCGATTCAAAAAGAAAGAAAAACGTGGTCGTGCCTGTCATTTGGCTAGGACTGGTAGTGCGTCTTGCCGCATGGTGAGCCGTTCCGAGTAAGCCGGTTGGGACTTTCCGGGTACAGGATGCCGCAGTGCCCTTGTCGGACGAATAAGAGCTAATAAATTCGCCATGCGCAGGAAAAGCCGGTAAAAAGGGCCGTGGAGCAGGTCTTCGCTTTGATATTCGGACGTGCGTTTTCCAATCTGCGCCAAGTGAAAAATCGCTTTCAGCCGAACGATTTTCCGTTTGGCGCAGAATGAATTGATTCTTGCCACGAAAAAACGAAAAAAACTCCGGTTGTCGCCTCTCTGACAACGGCATCATAATCGGACGGCCCCGAAAGGGAAGCTTTTTTCCATGCTTCGCCTTCGGGGCCGTCTTCATGATTTGCGTCTTTAGGAATGACCTTATGCTTCTTTTTTTAAGGTTTTTGGTGACACTTTGTCCGCATGCCATGGCTTATTCAAAAACCTCGTCGATGCCGCCATATTCCTCCACCGGTGCCTCTTCTGTCAGGATGGTGTCCTGGCAAGGGTCGAACCCTTCGGGAATGCTGAACTTCTCGTCGGGGGAATATCCCAAGTCTTTGTCTTTATATACCTTTTGGAAGAAATAGGCGCAGACGGGCAAAGCCGAAGAGGCTCCCTGCCCGTACGTCATGCTGTTGAAATGGATGTCGCGGTCTTCGCCGCCCACCCAACAACCGGCGGAAAGCGACGGCGTGAAGCATACGAACCAACCGTCGGAGTTCCGGTTGGTGGTTCCCGTCTTGCCTCCCATGTCTGCGTTGACATGGTAACGGAAACGCATGCGTCCGCCCGTACCTCCGTTCATTACGCCTTGCAGCATGATAATCATTTTATAAGCGCTTTCCTCGCTGATGACTTCCGTCATGCGGGGTTGGAACTCCCCTACCACATTCCCTTCGTTGTCTTCTATCCGCGACACGAAAAGGGGAGCCGTGCGGATGCCGCGGTTGGCAAAGGCGGTATATGAACTGACCATCTCTGCCACGGAGATTTCACAAGGACCGAGGCACAGCGACATGGAAGGATGGATGTCGCGGTTGAGCACGCCGAACTCGTGAATCAGCCGTACCAAGGCCGACGGACTGAGGCGGCTCATCAGGTAGGCAGAAATCCAGTTGTTAGACTGGGCCAGTCCCCATTTCAACGTAACCATTTCCCCGTATCGGGAGCGGCTGCCGTTGCGGGGAGTCCAAGGCTTTCCGGCCACGATATACGTCTGTTGCACGTTCGGTGCAAGGTCGCAGGGCGACATGCCGTTTTCCATGGCTAGCGTATAGAGGAATGGTTTGACGGTAGACCCGACCTGGCGTCGGCCCACTCCGGCCATGTCGTATTGGAAATAGCGGTAATCCGGTCCGCCCACGTAGGCTTTCACGTATCCCGTGCGGGTGTCCATGCACATGAATCCTGCACGCAGGAAACTTTTGTAATAGCGGATGGAATCCATCGGTGTCATGATGGTATCCACTTCGCCGTGGTAAGAGAAAACGGTCATTTCTTGTGGCGTGTTGAACGACTTTTTGATGTCTTCTTCGCTAGCTCCGTTTTTCTTCATGGTAATATAGCGCTCGCTTTGTTCCATCGAACGGCGCATGATTTTTTCCACCTCCTTAGTAGAAAGTTGGTTGGAGAACGGACGTGTCGTCTGGTGACGTTTTTCTTTGTCGAAGATGGGCTGCAGGTAACCGGCCACATGCTCTTCCACGCTTTCTTCCGCATATTGTTGCATGCGTGAGTCGATGGTGGTGTAGATTTTCAGGCCGTCCGTATATAGGTTATAAGGCGTACCGTCCTTTTTCCGGTTCTTGTTGCACCACCCGTATAAAGGGTCGGTTTCCCATGCCAACGAATCCTCATAATATTTTTGGTCTTGCCATGAAGCATAATCGCTTCGGTCGGGTTCTTTGGCCATCAGCATCGTGCGCAGCCGTTCGCGCAGGTAAGTGGCCAGTCCTTCTTTGTGGTCCACGCGGTGGAAACGCAGCCCGATGGGTTCCAACTTGTGCAGCTCGGCATCTGCCTTGCTCAAATAACCGGCCTTGACCATCTGGTCCAGTACCACGTTGCGTCGCTCACGGCAACGTTCCGGTTTCCGCACCGGATTGAAATAAGACGGGTTTTTGCACATGCCGATAAGCGTCGCCGCCTCACATACCGAAAGGTTCTGCGGTTCTTTGTTGAAGTATGTGCGGGATGCCGTCTTGATGCCCACGGCATTATGCAGGAAGTCGAAATAGTTGAGGTACATGGTGATGATTTCCTCCTTGGTATAGTACCGTTCCAACTTGACTGCAATCACCCACTCTATGGGTTTCTGCAAGGCACGCTCCATCGTGCTCTGCGCCACGTCGCTATAAAGTTGTTTGGCCAGTTGCTGCGTAATGGTACTTCCTCCCCCGGCATTGCTTTGCCCAAGGATACCACGCTTTACCACGGCCCGCGCCAAAGCACGGTAGTCGATGCCCGAATGATCATAAAAGCGCTCGTCTTCCGTGGCCACCAACGCCTTGACCAACCAAGGGGAAAGGTCGTCGAAGCCCACGAAAATACGGTTGGCCCGGCTGTACGACCAGGTACCCAGAAGTTTGCCGTCGGCCGAAACGGCCTGTGACGCGTATTTGTTGACGGGGTTTTCTAATTGATATAAGTTCGGCATGTATCCAATCCATCCGTGCCAGATGGCGTAAAAAGCCAAGGAAACTGCACTGACGCAAAGAAACAAAATCACCCACAAAGTGATTACAAACTTCTTCCTCATAAATCTTTTTCTTTCATTTATCAAAGTGGCAAAGTGCAAAATTACAAATAAACTTTATAATAGGCTGTTTATTTGTGGAAAAGTTAACGAAATGATGCGCACTCCTCTCTCGTTCCACTTTTTTTATGTAACTTTGAAAGCTGAAGAAATCCTATATATAAGCAAAAAGAAATCCGAAATGGAAAACAGGAGTTTGGTGACTATTGCAGACCATTCCAAGGAAAAGATCATGTATCTGCTCAGAATGGCCGGAGAATTTGAGAAACATACCAACCGCAAGCTGTTGGAGGGTAAAGTCGTGGCTACTTTGTTTTTTGAACCGTCTACGAGGACACGGTTGAGTTTTGAAACGGCAGCTAACCGTTTGGGAGCGCGCGTCATAGGGTTTACCGACCCGAAAGTGACCAGTTCCACCAAGGGCGAAACCCTGAAAGACACCATCATGATGGTAAGCAATTATGCCGATTTGATTGTCATGCGGCATTATCTGGAGGGGGCGGCCCGTTATGCTTCCGAGGTGTCTCCGGTGCCCATTATCAATGCGGGCGACGGGGCCAACCAACATCCTTCGCAGACCATGTTGGACCTTTATTCCATTTATAAGACGCAAGGCACGCTTGACAACTTGCAAATTTATATGGTTGGTGATTTGAAATACGGACGCACTGTACACTCTTTGCTGATGGCCATGCGTCATTTCAACCCTACGTTTCATTTCATTGCCCCCGAAGAGCTGAAGATGCCGGACGTGTACAAGCAGTATTGCGACATTCATCATATAAAATATGTGGAACACACGGACTTTACCGCCGATACCATTGCCGGGGCGGACATTCTCTACATGACCCGTGTACAAAAGGAGCGGTTTACCGACCTGATGGAGTATGAACGGGTGAAGGACCTCTATCTGCTCAAACTTTCCATGTTGAAGAAAGCCAAGGACAATATGCGTATCTTGCATCCGCTCCCCCGCGTGAACGAAATCGAGTACGCCATCGACGATGACCCGCACGCTTATTATTTCGAGCAGGCCCACAACGGCCTGTTTGCGCGGCAGGCTTTGATATGCGACGCCTTGGGGCTGACCTTGGACGATGTGATGAACGACCGGACGATTATTGACTAAAATACCGTAAGCATACAATGAAGAGACAAGAACTTTTGGTGGCCGCGCTTGAAAGCGGTACGGTGATAGACCATATTCCATCCAGCAAGCTCTTTGAGGTGGTCAACCTGCTCCACCTCGAACAGATGAAGACTTCCATTACTGTGGGCTACAACTTGAAGAGCAAGAAAATGGGACATAAGAGCATCATCAAAATTGCGGGCAAGTTTTTCTCGGACGAAGAACTGAACCAGTTGGCCGTGGTGAGCCCGAACGTGACCTTATGTATTATAAAGGACTATGAGGTCGTGGAGAAAAAGGAAGTCGTTTTGCCCGAAGAACTGAAAGGTATCGTGAAGTGTGCCAATCCCAAGTGCATTACGAACAACGAACCGATGAAAACATATTTTCATGCCGTACCGGGCAAGGAAGGTGTGCTTCGTTGCCATTATTGTAATAAAGAGGTGGATTTGGACCACGTTAAACTGGTGTAACCCTTTCGGCTATGAAGCAAGACTGGAAACCCGGAACTATGATTTATCCCCTGCCCGCCTTGTTGGTCAGTTGTGGCAGCACGCCGGAGGATTATAATTTGTTCACCGTGGCGTGGGCAGGAACCATTTGCACCAATCCGGCCATGTGCTACATCTCCGTACGACCGGAACGGCATTCTTACGCGCTTATCAAGCAAAGCATGGAGTTTGTCCTCAACCTGACTACCGAAGACATGGCATACGCCACGGATTGGTGCGGCGTGCGTTCGGGGCGCGATTACCGTAAATTCGAGGAAATGAAGCTCACTCCGGGAAAGGCCCGCATGGTGGCAGCCCCCATCGTGGAGGAATCGCCGCTGAACATAGAGTGCCGTGTGAAAGAGATTGTATCTTTAGGGTCGCATGACATGTTCATCGCGGAAGTACTGAATGTGAAAGCCGATGAGCGTTATTTGGACGAGCAGAGCGGGAAATGGAGCCTGGACGCCAGTCACCCTTTGGTTTACCTCCACGGGGCTTACTATGGCTTGGGCAGGAAAATCGGTAAATTCGGTTGGAGCGTGGAGAAAAAGAAAGAATGAAATCCAATTATTTAAAGTCAATAAAAATGAAAACAGACACAACAGTATTTGATTTGATTGAAAAAGAGCACCAACGGCAGCTCAAAGGAATCGAACTCATCGCATCGGAGAATTTCGTGAGCGACGAAGTGATGAAAGCCATGGGGTCTTGGCTGACGAACAAGTACGCCGAGGGATATCCGGGAAAGAGGTACTACGGAGGCTGCCAGGTGGTGGACGAAGTGGAGAGCTTGGCCATCGAACGGGTATGCAAACTGTTCGGTGCCGAGTACGCCAATGTGCAGCCCCACTCGGGAGCGCAGGCCAATGCTGCGGTATTTTTGGCATGCCTGAAGCCGGGTGACACCTTCATGGGCTTGAATCTGGACCACGGAGGCCATTTGTCCCATGGTTCGGCTGTGAATACTTCCGGTATCCTCTACCATGCCATCGGTTACAACCTCAACAAGGAAACCGGCCGTGTGGATTACGACGAGATGGAGAAACTGGCTCTTGAACATCGCCCGAAAATGATTATCGGCGGCGGTTCGGCTTACAGCCGCGAGTGGGATTATGCCCGCATGCGTGAGATTGCCGACAAGGTTGGTGCCATATTCATGGTAGACATGGCACATCCGGCCGGTTTGATTGCAGCCGGACTGTTGGAGAATCCGGTAAAGTATGCCCATATCGTGACTTCTACCACCCACAAGACATTAAGAGGTCCGCGCGGGGGTATCATCCTGATGGGTAAAGACTTCGACAACCCTTGGGGATTGAAGACTCCGAAAGGCGAGGTGAAGAAAATGAGCCAACTGCTCAACAGTGCCGTTTTCCCCGGTATCCAGGGTGGCCCGTTGGAGCATGTGATTGCCGCCAAGGCCGTGGCTTTCAACGAGGCGTTGCAACCCGAATTCAAGGAATGGGCTAAACAGGTACAGAAGAATGCCAAGGTTTTGGCCGATGAACTGATGAAACGCGGTTTCGACATCGTAAGTGGCGGAACAGACAACCACTCCATGTTGGTGGACTTGCGTAGCAAATATCCCGACTTGACGGGCAAGGTGGCCGAAAAAGCCTTGGTAGCAGCCGACATTACGGTGAACAAGAACATGGTGCCGTTCGACAGCCGCAGTGCGTTCCAGACTTCCGGCATCCGTTTAGGTACGCCGGCCATTACGACACGTGGGGCAAAAGAAGATTTGATGGTACTGGTTGCCGAGTTGATAGAAAAGGTATTGAATGCGCCGGAAGATGAGAATGTCATTGCCGATGTGCGCAAGCAGGTGAACGAAGTGATGGCAGGTTATCCTTTGTTTGCTTATTAAGAAATACGAATTGTCGGGAATAAGACTGAAAAAGAGAACCGGACTCCTGTAACCCCTATGGAGTCCGGTTCTTTTTTTATTTCCCTCCCTTAGCAAAGTTGCAATAATAGCCTATTTTATAAAAGGCAAAGAAATACAGGTTGGGATGCCTGCCATACAAGTTCCGTCGTAACATCGGTTCGCACAGGCGAAACAACAGGAATACAAAAGAAACAAGATGCAATCGTTGGAGAATGCCGTACAGGCGCAGCATCTCCGAAGACCCCTCCAACTTCTTGCGGTGCACATAGAGCGTCCGTAATGACTCCTCCGTCTTTCGCAACACGTTGAGGTTCGTATCTAAGCCACAGTTCATCAAAGGATTGTCGATATGCAGGATTTTGATGCCTTCTTTTTTTAATGCCAATCCGAATAAAGTGTCTTCATGCCCGTAGTGCGTGATGGTTTCATCAAAAGGATGTTTGAGGAACGTTTCGCGGAGAATCATGAAATTAAACGTGCGGAAGACTTTGTAGGGGTGCAAAGCCCGTTTTTCGGCAGTGAAGTGAGGTTCGGCGTTTTTTTCGTAAAGATACGCCAAAGAAACCTCTGGTGACGGAAGCTGTTCCGGATGCACCAAGCCTCCGTAAACGACTTCAGCCGCATTACGCACAGCCATGTACCGGGACAGGAAGTCGCTACCGACCACCGACGCATCGCAATCCATAAAAATAAGGTAGTCATATCGGGCGAGGTGCCCCAAGATATTGCGGATATGCGAACGACCCACGTTTTCTTGTAATTCGATATATTTACAGCCGGGAATGCCGTTGATTTTACGGTTTTCACGCTTAAAGGCTTCCTCCGAAGCATCGTCAGCCACTAATATTTCGTAAGGGCATTCCAGTCTTTCAGCCTGTTGTTGCAGGTCGGTCACCAATTTAACGCATACGTAGTTATACGTCGGAATCAAAATGGAAAGCATATTCTGTTTTATGGTATTTCGGTTTTCAAAACTTTATGAGGCCTGCGGGGTTCTTTGGCATTGTATGATGAGTACATGGTTCGTCTTGTCATCTATCCGGAAACGGTTGTCGCTCCGTTCGTTGACCAACCAAGCGATGTGCTCTCCGCTACATACGACTAACTGCCTTTCTTTTTCAAACAGGTTTTTCTGGCAGTTTGTCAGGTAGTCGCTTACCAATTTCTGCCCCGTCATGCCGAAAGGGACAAAACGGTCCCCTTCTTGCACGAGCCTTACCGTTATGGGATATTCTATTTTGTCCAGGTCCAGGCACACCGTATCCTTGCTTCGAGGTATCGTAAAATGCCGGTCATAATGCACCCTGCGAATGAGGAAGGTAAGGTCTTGTGTTACTTTCACACATCCTTCCAATGGAAGGACATGGCACAAACACTTGTATTGTTCGTCTTTACGGCTAAGCACAAGCGTTTTTCGGTCCCGAAGCAACCGCCATTCATGGCTTTCATAAACTTTTCCGGAACAACCATCTAAGTGGTCGAAAACCTCTTCCGCCTGAACGCTGTTGAAACCGTACGCGGACAGCAGTTCAAAGAGCACGGTGCGCGCGGCAGGAACAGCCTTCAAGGCTTGTATGTCGATACGGTCATTCCGGCATATACGCGCCTTCAAATCCTCTACGGCCATATTATATAAGGTATAGGCATCTTCCAGATGGCGTATCGTGCCTTGTAAGGTGTCGAGGATGGACGGGTTCACGGTTTTCAGCATCGGCAAGAACTCCAGACGGATTTTGTTACGGACGGCTTCCGTTTCCAAGTTCGTGCTGTCCGTGACGTAAGGCTGTCCTTTCCCGGCCAAATATCGTTCGATTTCTTTCCGGTTCGTGTCCAACATCGGGCGTATGACATAACCGTTATGGTAGCGCATGCCCGTCAAGCCTTTCAGCCCCGTGCCGCGGACCAGATGCAACAACAGTGTTTCCACGTTGTCGTCACGATGGTGTGCCACAGCAATTTTATCAAACCGCCAGTCTGCACGAAGCTCTTCAAAATATCCATAACGCAATTCACGTGCGGCCATTTCTATGCTGATACCTTTTTGACGGGCGTACGCCGCCGTGTCGAAATCTTTCGTATGCAAACGTATGGACCGTGAACGGCATAAATCGCGCACGAATTTCTCATCACGGTCGGACTCCTCCCCGCGCAGATGAAAATTACAGTGCACGGCTTCGCAATGGAAACCGGCCTGTTGCAGCACCAATAGCAAAGCCACGGAATCGGCTCCTCCACTCAAGGCCACAAGTATCTTGTCATCCGGTCCAACCAACTGGTGCTCCCGGATACACGACATGACACTGTCATAAAAAAATTCTTCCTTCACCATATCCTCTTGTCTAAAACAAACAAACCCGTTGCAGGAGTATGCAAAGATAGGTAAACTCGCCCACATACGGATGGATTTCGGAGGAATAATGCAAAGTGTTTGAGATCGAATGGGATATGTAGCCTTGTACCATATTCTTCCATTGGTGGCTTTTAGCCGTTTTTGAAGGAGTTAGGAGAACAAATCGCTACCTATCCGTTGCCTTTTCGGGATTGAAAAAGGGGGCTGGAAATCACTTCCGCATCTTTTTTTTCCATTCGGTTCGCCATCGTAAAGAACGCTGTTTCTTTCTATTTGCCGGTGTAAAGTTACTCAATTTTTTCCGCATCGGGAAAAAATACAGGCTTTGCCCGCAAAGCGAGGGGCCTTTTTCCATGTTCCGCTATATTTTTCATGCCATTCATTTGCTCGCTATTTAATAATTTTGCAAACAAAGGAATTGGTTATGAATCAGGCAAATGTGAAGGTTTCGTTCTACCTGAAAAAGAGCGAGGCGGATGCCGGCGGGAACTGTCCCGTAATGGCAAAGTTGAGCATCGGGAAATATTCCGAAGCGGCATTCAGCGTAAAGATGAAAGTCCCGCAATCCCGCTGGGCTTCGGGACGCGCTTCGGGGAAAAGCGTGGCGGCAAAGGAAATCAACAACCGGTTGGATGAAATCCGCGCGATGGCGTTGAGCATATATACGGAACAGTCGGCTGTCCGTGACGGAGTGACGGCCGATGAGGTGAAAAACCTGCTGCTCGGGATGGCCTGCGGGCAGGAAACACTCCTGGGCTATTTCAGGCAATTCATCGGCAATTTTGAAAAGCGTGTGGGGGTCAACCGCACGGAAGGCAGCCTGAGGGCTTACCGCAACGCCTACAACCATGTCGAGAGATTTTTGCAGGTGCGATACAAATTGTCGGATATCCCGTTTTCCGCATTGGACCGTTCTTTCATCGACAAATACGACCTGTACCTGCGGACAGAGCGCCATTTAGCTCCAAGGACAATTATCAACCTGACCGTGCAGTTAAAGACCATTGTCGGCGAGGCCATTGCGGACGGTATCATTACCACCTACCCATTTGCAGGATATGAACCGGTACGTCCGAAAAATGAGCAGAAATATCTCACCGCCGAGGAACTACAACGGATTATGACCACACCGCTCCACAGGCGGACACTTTACCATACCCGCGACCTGTTCCTGTTCTCCTGCTACACCGGCATCCCATACGGGGACATGCGCCTGCTGACAAAAGACAACCTCTCTTGTGCGGAAGACGGCACGTGGTGGATCAGGAGTGCACGGCAGAAGACCAAGGTGGAGTTTGAGATACCGTTGTTGGACTTGCCGCTACAGATTTTGAAGAAGTACCGTGATGCCGCTCCCGGTAACAGGTTGCTGCCGATGTATTGCAATTCCACGCTGAACTTTTACCTGAAGGAGATTGCCCGGATCTGCGACATTGACCGTCCGCTGGTCTTCCACGCAGCCCGGCATACCTACGCCACGGAAATCACGCTCTCCCACGGTGTCCCCCTTGAAACGGTGAGCAAGATGCTCGGACACAGCCGTATCGAGACCACTCAGATTTACGCGAAAGTGACCGACGACAAGATAAATACCGACACACGGGTTTTGAACCGGAAAATTTCGGAGCGTTTCTCCGTCATTATTTAATAACCATTTGAAAACAATTACATGGAAAAGAATATTGAAAAACAGAACACTAAACGGCGCAGCACATTCGCGATATTGTTCTACATCAACCGCACGAAAGTACGCAAGGACGGGATGTGCCAACTATTGTGCAAGGTGAGCATCGATGCGGAATGGGAACAGATCGGAACCAAAGTGTCTGTCAACCCCTCTGTTTGGAATCCGGAGAAAGGACGGGCGGACGGACGCAGCGGGAATGCCGTTACCGTGAACCGTGCCATAGACGACCTGACCCGCGAGATTACCGGACATTACGAGCGGATAAAGAACAGCCTGGGCTTCATCACGGCGGAGCTGGTCAAGAATGCGGTCAAGGGCATCGGCCAGAAACCGCTCACCCTACTGGCCCTCTTCAGGGAGCATAACGAGGAATTCAAGAAACGTGTCGGGATAGACCGCATACAGGAAACATACGACTCCTACCTGCGTTCCTACAAACATCTTTCCGCATTCATCCGGGAAAAGAAAGGCGTGGAGGACGTGACGTTGCGGAGCCTCGACCGTGTGTTCTATGACGATTTCGAGCTGTTCCTGCGCACGGACCGCAACTTGAAGCCCAAGAGCGTGCATGAGCACCTGTACCGCCTGAAGAAACTCACGATGCGGGCGGTCAGCCAGGGCACGTTGCGCCGCGACCCTTATTGCCGCCTGCATCCCGAACTGCCCAAAAGGAAGAGCCGCCACATGAGACTGGAGGACCTAAAGACCCTGATGACGACTCCCGTGGAGAAACCGCAACTGCAATTCGTGAGGGACATGTTCATCTTCTCGACCTTCACCGGACTGGCGTACGCAGACTTGAAGAAACTGTCGGTGAATGATATTACGCAGGCAGAGGACGGTACATGGTGGATCCATATCCACAGGCAGAAGACCGACACGCTTTCTTCTGTCCGACTGTTGGATATTCCCCTTCAGATCATCGAGAAGTACCGCGGCCAAAGAACCGGGGATAAAGTGTTCAACATTTACGCCCGCGGATATTTTATCTTGCTTACACGTGAATTGGGGAAGGTCTATGGCTTTGACTTGACCTTTCACCAGGCCCGCCATAATTTCGGCACCCACATCACCCTCTCGCTTGGCGTGCCGATAGAGACGGTAAGCCGCATGATGGGGCACACCTCCATTTCCACCACGCAGATTTACGCGCAGGTGACGGACACGAAGGTGGACGAGGACATGAGGAAATTGAGGGCCACCGGCTTCGGAAACAGAACCGACCTTTGTGAAGAGGATTTCACCGCAAAGAAAAAGCGGAAAAGGAAACCGCCAACCGCATGAAACGGAAAACGGAGGAACAGCTTGCCGGAATAGCAGGCCGTTTCTCCGTGTTTGATTGATAAGGAAAGGTTATACCCAGCGTTGCTCCTCCCGGCATCGTTTGTAGGTATCCTCCAGTATCTTCATGATATCGGACTCTTTATAGAGTGCCTTCCCTTGCACCATGTAATAAGGGACCACTCCGAATGTACGGTATTCCTGCAATGTGCGCCTGCTTACCCGCAGGACTTTGGACAGCTCCTCGTCCGTAAGGAAGCGTTCACCGTTGAAGAGGGATTTGGGTACATTCTCCATTTGGAGGAGCATCTTTTCCATTTTCTCCATCCCCTGAAACATCACGTCGATGCGGGGGTCTTTCTTGTCAATAAAATGATAACTCATGACTTGCTTCTTATTAAAGGGTGATAGTTCGATTCCAATAATCTCCGTACATCTTCCGGCTTGTAGAAGAGCTTGTTCTTGATGCGGCTGAAAGGCAGGATACCCTTGGCACGGTACACCTGGAGGGTCTTTTTGTTGATGCGAAGCACCTCGCATACCTCCTGGTTGTCCAGCCAGTTTTTCAGGCCGAAGTCCTCGACCGGACGGCATAGACGTGTCACCCGCTGCTCGAACTCGCAGAAGCGGGCACGCAGTTCTTCAAAAGTCTGTCTGTCGATACATATAAGTTCCATAATGCTTGCTCCGTTTTAGTTAGACATTCGCCTGCCCCCTGAATCTCGCCGGCAACGACTTCCCCTTCTGATTGAGGAAAGCCTCCACCTCGGACGCCTTGTAGTAGGTTCTCCCGTCAATCATGTAATAGGTGACGAGTTTCTTCTGGCGGTAACGCGCCAGCGTGCGTTTGGTGATGCCGAGCAGCTGGCACAGGTCGTAGTTGTCCAAAAGCGTGTCGCCGTCCAGACAATCCTTCAGCTTGTTCATGCGTTCCAATGCCCGGTCTATCCTGTCGAACCGTTCCATGATCTGGAAGAACATCTTGTGGGCAGTCTCATTGTTTATTTGTAACATGACTAATCTGTTTTAAGTGTAAATAATCGTTTGCTTACACCTTGTCGCGCAACAGGTTATATCATATTAAAGGGCTAACGGCGTACCAATGACACCGGATTACACTGAAATACGCCACTATACACCTGTATAACAGCGGAATAAAAATTTCAAGCTGAAAAAGTGGACAATTTGAAGTCTTGCAAAATGCGAGACTTTTTCGCAGAATGCAATGGCTTATTGCAAGATGCGGCGATACACCATGCGGCAGATACCGTTAGAAAACGTATTCGCCTTACGCAAATGCCAGTGTCCCGCAGGGGGATTCTTGAAAATGGACGTGCCGGTTCCTGCCATAACAGGCAGGAGATAGATTACCAGTTCATCTATGAGATGGAAACGGAACAGGTTTCCTAAAAGTTCAACACCCGGACAATCGGATACCTCGGCAATATAGATGCAGGAATCGCCGGTACGCTCCTTGTCGCAGACCAGATCCAGCATCGGATGTCCGGGACGAAGCCGGAATGTACTCCGCTCCTGCCAGTATGGGAATCCCTTGGAAGAGGTCCTCACCCACTGCATGAACTTTCCATCCGCTTCCGGGAGGAAGCCGTCGAGGGTCATCACTGTCACTATCTGCACTTTTGCCATATCCGTTTTACCGTTACCGCAAAAAGAAAGCGTGGCAATCACGCACTCAGACAGCGGTTCTGGCAAAACCGTAAGGAGAATACGCAATACCACGCTATGCTGATGCATAGCATAAGCATTACGCAATGATTCTCCTTAAACGTCAACTGCCAGATTTCTGTCTGAGACTCTTGCGAACTTATGTATGTTACAGGCGAAGCAACTTCCTGTTCCGCCTTGATTCTTTCTAAAGCTGATGCAAAATTACGAAATTTTGTTCGGATACCATTAGAAATGCCTATAAATCTCCCGGTTATCTCACGTTATTCCGTATTTCTTCATCTTCCGGTACAGCGTTGCCGGATTGATGTTCAGCAGGCTTGCCGCCTTGGTGCGGTTACCGTTGCTGGATGCCAAAGCCCGGATGATCGACTGCTTTTCCTGTTCCTCGTCTTTCAGGGGTACCAAAGCCCTTTCAACCGGTTTTACCTTTACAAGTGGGCATATATTCAAGTCCGGCCCGCTTATCAACGGCTTTTCCGCCACCAGCACGGCACGCCTTACCCTGTTTTGCAGTTCTCTGATATTCCCGCTCCAATGGTGGGACAACAGCAACCGTTGCGCTTCCTTGTCAAAGCCTTCCATCTTCTTGTGCAGTTCTGCCGAGAACTTCTCCAAGAAGAATGTGGCCAGCGGCAGGATGTCTTCGGGACATTCCGCCAGTGACGGCTGGTGTATCTCGAACTCGCACAGACGGTGGTACAGGTCTTCCCGGAAGCGGTTGTTCGTGATGGCTTCTTCCATATCCTCGTTGGTGGCGGACACGATGCGGACGTCCGCCGTCCGTTCCCGGTTGCCACCCACCGGCATATAGGTGTTCTCCTGCAATACCCTCAGCAGGGAGGATTGAACGTCGTAGGGCAACGTGCCGATCTCGTCAAGGAACAGCGTGCCGCCCCTTGCCATGTCGAAATAACCTTCCTTGTCAGAGTCGGCACCGGTGAAAGCACCCTTGGCATGGCCGAAGAACATGGATGCTACCAGCTCGCGGGGAATGGCGCCGCAGTTCACGGCGACAAAAGGCTTGTCCCTCCGGTGGCTGCCAGAATGGATGCTCCGTGCGATGGATTCCTTTCCCGTACCGTTGGCTCCGAGAATCAGCACCGAAATGTCGGACGGCGCGACCAGTCCCGCATAATGTTCCGCCTCCCTCGCCTTCGGGCTGGAGCGTCGGAAGAGTTCCTTTTCCTGCCTGCGCACGTGTGAGACTGGTGCCAGAAGCTCGTTCACGATTTCAAGCAGCCGTTCCCGGTGTACAGGCTTGGGCAGATAGTCTTTCGCACCCAGTTTGATGGCTTTCACCGCATCCGGGTAGGAAGCGTATTCGGTCATGATGACAAAAGGGGCGGTATGCCGTTCCTTGTTGAGCCATTCAAGCAGCGAAATCCCGTCACCGTCCGGCAGGCGCACATCCGACAGAATCAGGTCAAAATCCGTCCTGCGGACCAACCGGCGTGCGATGGGTTCGTTCATGGCGGTCGTCACCTCAAAGCCTTCCCGTTGCAGCCATTCCTTCTGCAACTGCGACAAGGCCACGTTATCTTCCACTATCAGTATCCTGCTCTTCACTCTGTATCGTTCTTATTTCGTTCCCGGATTGGATTATCAGGTTTTCTATTTCACCAATCATGCTTTCCGTATGCCTCCTGATTACTTCGCAAGCGGCATCCTTGTCCTTTAGCAACTCCCTGTATGCCCCCAACCTCGTCTCTTTCTGCAACAGTTCCCATAGGGGCCACATCCGGTGTACGGTCTCCCGCAACTGCTTCCGGTCGTCCGTTTCCATTGCCTGCCGCAGATCTTCCATGTCCCGCCGGGAACTTTCAATCAGTTTCTCCAGCACCGCGCATTGGTCGGAAACTTCCGAGATCAACGGAGTGAAGTCCGTCAATCCGGATGCAGGGGAAGTGTCCGTCAACGAGGAGAGGCACTTCAGCAGTTCGGCGGTGGAGAACGGTTTGAAGATGCAGCCGGTGAAACCGCTCCCAAGCAGTGCGTCCTTTTCGTTGTCCCCTCTGGCGGTCATGGCAATGACGGGAACCGTCCGGGAGTTTCTTATGTTCGATTTACGGAGCAGTTCCAGCAGGGCAAAGCCGTTTGTTCCGGGCATCTGTATGTCCGTCAGCAGCATGTCGTAGCCCTGTTTGCGCATCTCCCTGACCACTTCTGCCGCTGTGGTGCAGGTCATGCACGACACGCCGTTGCGTTCCAGCATCTCCCTTATCACCTCCAGCTGCATCGGGTCATCGTCTATCACCAGCACATGGCGCGGCAGGTTCAGCGGCGTTTCTTTCCCTGCCGTCTCTTCTTCCACCGTCTCGGTCGTTTCAGGAAGGGGAAGCGACACACGGAAGGTCGTGCCCTTGCCCAAATCGCTCGCCACTTCGATTGTCCCACCCAGCAGGGAGACCAACCCTTTGGTTATCGAAAGTCCCAGCCCGACACCATCTACGTTTGTGGCGGAAGTCAAGCGTTCAAATGGTCGGAAAATGCGAGAAAGTGTTTCTGGACTCATACCAATGCCAGAATCCTTCACTTCCAATATCAATATTTCTTTATGGTAACAGGCATTCAATACGATGTTTCCGGACTCGGTAAATTTGACCGCATTGGTCAGAAGGTTATCCATTATTTGTTCAATGCGGTCCACATCGCCGTACAAATTGACATCGGTGTCCTTGAAATTCGGTCTGAACAGGATTCCCTTGTTAGTGACTATATGGGAAAAGCCCGAAGCAATACGTTCCAATAAGTTATTAAGGCTGAACGGAACATCGTTACGAGTTTCTTTTGCTTCGTTCATACGATACACATCCAACAGGTTGTTGAGCAAGTGTACAACGTGTTTACAGATAATCCTGATGTTATTCAAGTGATTGTTTCTGCGTTTCTTATCATGGGTATCCATGGCCAGCTCGGCACTGCCGCTGATGATATTCAGTGGGGCACGGATGTCATGGGATATAGTCAGGATAATATTCTTGCGCATTTCCAACAATGCGGTATTTTGTTCTATCGTTTCTTCCATACGTTCTTTATTTCTTGCTTTCTCCCGTATATTCCGTTGTATGATTAGATAAGAGACAATCAACAGGATTATGGAGAAGATTATCAAACAGGTTATTATATGGGTGGAATGTTCGTATGAATCTTTCAAACGAATTTCTTTGTTCTGGAGTGCGAACAAAGCCTGCTCGTCCAAGCTTGTAATCAACGTGAGCAGCTTTCGGTTAAGTTCACGATTGTATAACCGCAAACTGTCCGTGTAGGTTTCTAAATTCCTTCTACGCTCTTCCTGCAAGGAAATAAGCTCGTTGCCACGTGCTTTCATTTTGGTCGTGACAGGTGGCAAGTGTATGGTTTCCTTGCCTCCAAAGAATCCGGCTATCCCTTTCTTTTTGCGGATGACTGTACGTGGCTCGCTTGCTTGGGATGTAACGAATGAATACTGGTTGGCCAACAGGATGTCAATGTGCTTTTGTTCCAGGAATATCTCATTCATCCGCAACAGATGTTCCTCTTTGTTAAACAGCAGGGAACGGAGGGAATCCACCTGTTCCGGTCGTACAAACTCTTTGCATTGTTTACGTAAAACTTGCACCAGTGAATCCGCTTTCAAACGTCGTATATGATATGATTCACAATCTTTCCTAGTCCACGTCATGACGGATTCCCCGAAAGTTGTAAGTACGGTGATATGGCGATGTGCAGTGCTAATATTGCTTTGTGTTTGGAATATGCTTATTGACTCCTGCTCTATTTCTGCAACACGTTTGCGCTCGTGTGAAACTATGGCGACCATACAACCGATAATCGCCATCAATAATAAATATCCTGTAACTATCTTATGCTGTAATAATAATTTCATTAGTTTTTGTGTTTGTAAACCTATAGGGTAACGGCAATCGAAGCTCCGCAGGTCAGCATATTCATCCATTCGGAGCTGCCGACGCTGTGTGAGGGCATCAGGTTGTAGTCGAGGAAAAACCGCACGTCCAAGTGCTCTTTCGCCTTGAACGTCACAGAGAACCCGCTTCCGAAACAAACCCCGTTTTTCGTCGGTACCGTCTGCTCGGAAAGTTTCAGCCTGGGATAATGTACATAGCCGCCCAACAGTTTGCTGCCGACCAGCCAGCGCTCCGACAACGGATAGGAGAAATAGGAGCCTCCGCACAAAGACATCGCATCGAACGTATTGTCCTCGGCAGCATCATTATTGACGATTATGGAGGTATTGGAGATCGCGAAGCGTCCGCCCACGCCGATATAGGGATTGAAGAAATAAGCACCTTCCACACCGGCCGAGCTGCCGGAAGAGGTGCGGAACTCCGTCTGTTCATCGATATCGTATCCGCTCAACGGAATATTAAGTCCGAGATATAGACTGATGAATGAAGGGTTCGCTATTCGTTCGAACATCTCTTCATCCTCGAATCGGTTGATTCCCTTTTCCTTGAATATCAAATCCGCAAGATAATACCCCAACTCCGTAGAGAGGATTCCTATGCCTGCTCCAGTCAGTACGTCGCTTAACCAGTGCTTGTTGTTCGCCATCCGCATCAACCCCGTGGCAGAAGCTGCGGTATAGGCCCCGATGCCGATCCACGGGCTTTTATGCCCGTACTCTTTGGTCAGCATGGTCGCCGTCATGAACGCCGTTGCCGTATGGCCCGAAGGGAAAGAACGGTCGTTCGAGCCGTCCGGTCGCACCACATGGGTGGTCTGTTTCAAGATATTTACCGCGCTTCCCATCAAGAGTGCGGAGAAGGCATCCGAGACAATCATCCGGCCCCACGAACTTCGTCCCTTCACTCCGGCAGCCTTCATTCCCAACATGACGGCTGCCGGGGCATATTGCAGGTAGTCGTCCGCACGACGGTTGAACCGGGGCAGATAGTCGTTGCGCAGGCTCCGGAAATGATAGTCCTCGCTTTTTACAATCAAACCTCCGACAACCAACGGGACCCCGATATATGTCATTCGATAAAAACTGGAGGACGAGAATCTGTCGAGTCTTCTGCCGAAGTTGTTCGTTACAGAGGCGGGTAAACTATCCGATCGTTCAATTCTCAAGCTATCCGCCGGATTTTGGGCCGACAATAGCGTAAAGCTGTAAATACCGATGATACATAGCGCTATCTTTTTCATACTGCCATAATCTTCTTGAAACATGGCGGCAAAGATATCGGGCAACTTTGTGGAAAGTTTGAAGATTTACATGAATATCACGGTAAACTCATGTCTCCCATCACAATAGGCGTATGAAATCTTCCATCCGTGATAATCACATACGGCCTTGACGATAGAAAGCCCGAGACCGTTCCCCATCGCTTTTTCCGTCGGACGATAGAAGCGGTTGAATATTTGGTTCTCATCCAACGCTGCATCGTCGGAGGTATTGGATACTGTCAACCGATTATCCGTCAAAGATACGGTTATTTCCCCTCCGGCTTTATTGTGGCGTACCGCATTCACGACGAGGTTGTTTATCATACTTTCCAACAGGGAACGGTTCGCCTTTATCGGCAAAGAGGTTGTTGAAAAATTCTGCTTCAGGACCAATTCTTCGGAGAGACTTTCGAGATAGGTCCGAAGATCTTTTATCACCGTTATGACATCGACGGACTCCGTGCGGCTGAACTGGTTATTCTCCATCTTGGCCAGCAGAAGCAAATTGCGGTTCAGGCGCGACAAACGGTTGCTCATCCGGTATAAATCCTGTATGATGTCAGCCTGTCGTTCGGTTATCTCCGGCTGTTGGAGCAGCAGATCGAGTTTGCTTTGGAATACGGCAAGCGGCGTTTGCAGTTCATGCGAGGCGTTTTCCGTAAACTCTTTCTGTAGCCGGTAGCTGTGAATACTTTCCGTCATCAACCTTTGCAAGGCGGTATTCAGTCTTGCGAATTCTTCGGTATCGCTCTCCGCCAGTGACGGGTATAAGTCGTTTTCCAGCTTGAAACGCTCTATCGCTTCGAGCGTCTGGTCGAATGGTTGCCACAGCCGTCCGGATATGAAACGCATCGTCAGCACGATAGCCACGCCCAATACGGTAACAATCAATGCGAACTGTATCACGATACCGTGCAGGATGTCTGCTTCGAGATCGAGGGACGGAACCGGCTTCCCTTGCCGGACAGCATCGATGATGTCAATCATATCCTCAGCGTAGAAGTTCTTTGTCAGCCAGTAGAACAAAGGAGTCGCCAACAGCAGGAGTATCGCCACGCAGACGATGAACTGCGTGAGCGATTTGTACATCAAGCTCTTCTTTTTCATAATTCCGTCCATTTATAGCCCATTCCGTACACATTCCGGATACAATCCTTACACCCGGCATCGGAGAGTTTGGCCTTCAGGTTCTTGATATGCGTATAGACGAAATCGTGGCTGTCCATCATGTCGGCCATCTCGCCGCTGAGATGCTCCGCCATCGCGCTTTTCGATATGACCCGGTTCTTGTTACTGATGAAAAAGAGCAGCAAATCGTATTCCGACCTGGTGAGCAGGACTGGCGTCCCGTTCACCGTCACGGACTTCTCCCGCAAATCGATCCTTACACCGTTATTCTCCGATATATTGCTTGCAGAAAACTCCTTTCTGCGGATGACCGCATAAATGCGCATACTCAGTTCTGCCAGATGGAACGGTTTGGCCAGATAATCGTCGGCACCGATTTCCAGTCCCTTTATCTTGTCGTCTAGCGAATCCTTGGCCGATACGATGATTACGCCGGCCGGATTGCTTCGACTGCGGATGTCGCGCAGGATGTCAAGCCCGTTTCCTCCCGGCAGCATCAGGTCGAGCAGGATGCAGTCGTATTCGTACATGCCGACCTTCATTCGGGCATCGGCATAGGTGAAAGCCTGCTCGCACAGATATTTTTCATTGCTGAGGTAGGCTACGATGCTATCCGAAAGGCTGCGTTCGTCTTCTATAATCAATATCTTCATATTCACTTACTTCATTAGCATTACCATACTTCCGCCCGTTATCAGCAATGCTCCGACAACAATCCTCGCATTGACCGGCTCTTTCAACAGCAGGAACGACAGGCAAATCGTAATGACGACACTCAATTTGTCTATCAGTGCCACACGCGACACATCGCCCGTCTGCAATGCCTTGAAATAGAACAGCCACGAGAGGCCGGTGGCAACACCGGATAGAATAAGGAATATCCACGTATGTCCGCTGATACCTTTCACTTCGGCCGTATGGTTTCCGGCAAAGACGATTCCCCAAGTGATGAACAAGATGACGGACGTTCGGATGGCAGTAGCCAAATCCGAATCAATATCTTTTACCCCGATTTTGGCGAACACGGCCGTCAGTGCTGCAAAGAGTGCCGAAAGTAAAGCGTAATATTTCCACATAAACTTTTTATTTGCCGCAAAATTAGTCATTTATCAGATGATTGTTTTCTCTTTTATAAATAAATAGCATAATACTCGGCAATACGAGAAGAAGCAAGGGCAGGCCGACGATAAAACCGCCGATGACGGCTACCGCCAAAGGCTGCTGCATCTGTGCGCCTAGACCGATTCCGAGAGCCAATGGCATCAGAGCGAGTACGGCACCGATAGCCGTCATTAGTTTCGGACGGATACGCAGGGCGATGGCATAATCGAGGACTGGGAGACATCACCGCCGCGATTTCGGTTTATCCGGTACTGCCATACGGTGAAGATGGCATTCTCGGCAATGATGCCCACCACCATGATGATACCCGTATAGCTGCTCACGTTGAGCGGAACGCCCGTCAGCCATAAAGCCAATAGGCAGCCGCAGATACCCAATACGGAAATGAACAGCACGGTGAGTGATATGCGCCATTCGCGGAAAAGGAACATCAATACGGCGAATACCAGCAACACGGCAAGCGAGAGAATCATCATCAGTTCATGGAACGACTGCTGCTGCTCGGAATAGGCTCCTCCGTAAGAGATGTTATAGCCTGTAGGCAGGTGAAGTTGTGAATCAAGAGAGGCTTGCAAATCTGATATCGCGCTGCCCAAATCCCGGTTCTCCAACCTGGCCGTAAGAGTGATGTTGCTCTTCAAGTCCTCACGCCGTTGCTCTATCTCTCCCGGAATGACACGAACGTCGCAAAAGAAACCGAGCGGACGGGTGCTGCCGTCGGGCAGGAATATGGGCTGCTGTTCCAACCATTCGGGAGAGTTGTCCTTGAAATCTGTGAAACGGAGCAAGATGCGGCGCATTTGCTCGCCGTCCTGAACGGAACCTATTTGCAGACCGCCCGTCATGGCCGCCTGTGCAGGGTTCGGCTCTATCACATTGGCTGGCTGACAAAGAGGAATGCCGCCCGTATGTGCCGTGAGTTGTTCCTGAAAATCGGTCAGCGAAATGCCGAACTGCGAAAGACGTTCCTGATTCGGGGTAAAGGCCAACGAAGCTCCGGCGGGTATCAATCCGTTATCGATATCCACAATGCCTGGCACAGCTGCCATGACTTTTTCCGCTTGTGCCGCTATTTTCTGCAAGGTTTCGTAATCGTTTCCGAATATCTTCACTTCTACAGGTTGTGCGGTACTCATCAAGTCGCCCAAAAGGTCGGCTATCCGTTGCCCGAAGCCGATAGTCATCAACGGAACGGCTTGCGATATTTCCCGGCGCAAGTCGCTGATGACTTCCGGGGTACTCCTTTTCCGATTCGTTTTCAGTTGAATCAGGTAGTCGCCAAAATTGCTCGGTCGTGTCTTGAAAGACATACCGAGTGCCGTGCGGCGCGAGTAAGTCGCCACATCGGGATGCGCCATGATAATACGCTCAATCTGCCGACAAAGTCGGTCGGTCTCTTCAATGTCCGTCCCTGCGGGAGAATGATAGTCAAGCACAATGGTTCCTTCATCCAAATCGGGGAGGAAGCCCGAAGAGAGTTGGGAAGAAGCATACCAACCGCCTGTACCTAAAAGCAAGACGAATCCAGCAGTGACCAACGGTTTGCGATAGACGACGGTCAGGAAATGAACTTTTAGGATGGAGTTTTCTTCAAGTGTTTTCACGTCCAGGTCTTTAGGGCGCAATTGTTTCTTATAGCCGATAACGAGGTGCAACACGGGGAGCAGCAGCCATGTGACAAGGAACGAGGCTATGAGCGTGAGCTGCATCGTATCGGACAGTTCCTTGAAAAAGCTGCCTGCCAGTCCGCTCATCAGCCGGAATGGGAAATGGATGACAATCGTCGAAAGGGAGGAAGCAACCATTGCGGGGAAAAGATTGCGGATGGCATGGCGCACGACAGTGAAACGATCCAGACCGGGCCGCTCTTCGTGTTCCCGATAAATCTGCTCTATAACAACGATGGCATCGTCAATAATCAATCCTACCGAAGCCGCCATAGCGCCGAGTGACATGACATTGATGGTAATTCCTGCCAGATAACAGAGCAGGATACTGAAAGCCACCGTAACGGGAATGGTCAGCATCACTACCAAGCTTGACCGCCAAGAACGGAGGAACAACACCATAACTATGATGGCGAGAAACAATCCTTCATAGATGGTTTTCAGCACACTGTGGATGCTGTCACCTACGAAAGCACTCTGATTGTAATAAGGTTTCAGCTCATAGCCTGCCGGAAGCTGTCTCCTTATCTCGTCCGCCTTGCTTTCCACCTGCTTCGCAAAATCAATCAGATTCACTCCCGGCTGCTTCACCAAGTCCACCAGCACGGCATCGTTACCGTCGGCATTGATTTTCAGAAACTCCTGCTGCTCCTGTATCTCGACTGCCGCTATGTCACTTAGACGGACAATCCGCCTGCCATCGTTCCGGACAATCACATTCCGCAGCTCTTCCATGTCGTTGATACGTGTATCGGTCAGCGTCAGATAAAGGCGGTCGTACCCCGCCACATTGCCATTGCCAAGCACGAAATTGGTTTGGTCGAATGCTGCCTTTATTTGTGCGGGAGTAACACCGAGAGCTGTCATCTTCGCAGCGTCCGGCTTCACGACAAACTCTTTCGCCTTGCCGCCACGCACCACCACGTTACTGATGCCGTCCACTTGCGAGAACATCGGGCGGACGGTCAGGTTGCCCACGTCGCGCAGGGCGATGCGGCTGTGCGTCTTGCTCTCCAATGTGAAGCCATAGACGGGGAACAGCGACTGGTTCATGGCTTCGGTGGATATGACCGTGCCGGTGGGCAGGAAACCTTTTATCTCGTTGATACGGCTTTCCAACTGGTTTTTTAAGGCATAGATATCCTGTCCCCATTTGAAATAAACGTCTATCACGCAACTTCCCCTGCTGGTGCTGCTCTTGACGACCGTTGTCCCCTGCACTTTTTTTACCGCACTCTCCAATGGCTTGGTGACGGTTATCATCATGCGGTCTACCGGCTGTTGCCCTGCATCGGCTATCACCGTTATGCGGGGGAACAATACTTCCGGAAACAGGTTGGTCTGCATCTGTGTGTAGCACCACATTCCGGCGAGCAGCAGAAGCAGCCCTACGAACAGAATAGGGCGGCTGTATAGCTGGTGGAAACTTTTCTTCTGCATCGTGTTCATAAAGTGGCCTCCTCTTTCGTAACGACAACTCTTGCGCCTTCTTCCAAGCCATATCCACCTGTGAGGATAATGCGGTCATGCGGCGACAAGGCATCCGACTTGATTTCGATTTCCGAATCGTTGCTGTTACCGATTGCTACGGGTACTCTGACAGCCGTACTGTCGCTGGCGAGTTTCATCACCCAATGTTCCGTGAGCGTCTCGTTGCTCTGTACGGCACTTTTCGGAAGTATCATCCTTTCGGACGATGAATCGCTTTCTGAAAATACGGCCTTGGCATTCATGCCTTCCGGCAGGAAAGGCACCTTTGCCCGTGCGATTACCCGCTCCGATTGCGATGCCGTATTCATAGTTGCCAGTGGGGTATGGACGGTTGCCGTCAACCGTGTTCCGTCGGGCAATTCCAGCATACATTTGCTCCCACGGTGCACATACCGTTGCTGTTCATAAGGAACATTAATCTCAAATACGAGACTTCCTGTTTCGGCAACGGAACAAAGCACGGTTCCTTCAGTCACATAACTTCCTGCCTGCTGCTGCACGTCGAGGACAATGCCGTCACGTTCTGCCTTTATGGGAATGACGACACTGGCGCTTTCCCCCAAAGCGTGCTGTTCCTTGCTCTCTATCCGGTAAAGTATATCTCCGGCTTTTACCCTTGAACCGGGTTGTACTAGAACTTCCGTGATGAATGCCGGAATCGGGACGCTGACCATCGACTTGTTCTGGTACGTCGTAGTAGCTGATAATATGATTTCCTTCCCGATTTTGCCGAAAGCCGCATGAGTCAGAGTGACTGCCGTTCTAGGCTTCTCTTCTTGTATGTTTTCGTTCGATGCGTCTCTTTGCCTGCATCCGCAAAGGCTTACTATAAGCGATAATAAAACGATCTGATATTTCATGACTGTGATGATTTGATATTACCAATTCCAATAATTATAGGCGGCTATGACAAGCTGCTTGTTGGTACGCAGCAGCAGGCGGTCTTTCTCCGTCTGAATCTTGCTGCGCAGCACGGTGATATAGTCCAGTACGGATACTTGCCCGGCATCCATTTCCCTACCGTAATCGGACAATACGGATTCGTATTCGGCGAGCTGGTTGTCCAAAGCCCTCTCTCTTTCGTCGTATTTGCCCAACTCGGCGAGACATTGTTTGATTCTCATGTTTCGTTGATATTCGGAATTCTCCTTGTAAGTCTGTATGGTGTTCTGTTGCCACACAACCTGACGTTCTTTCTGCCGCTTCTGCCTGCCATCGAAGATAGTCCACGAGAATGTTACCCCTGCGCTCAGTCCGAAATGGCGATACCAGTCGGAATAATCGCCGACTTGAAGACCACTGTTTACGAACAGGTTGAGCTTGGGCTTGTATTGCAGATTGAAGGAACGTAGGGAAGCTACCGTATTCAAGCTGTCCAATCGGTATTGCTCGGTAAAAAGGCTCGGTTCCCCGTCGCTACGCAACCGGACGGAAAGGTTTATATCCGACAATGCCACGTCGTTCACTTCATCAATGCCGCAGAGCAAGTTCAGCTCCATAAGATGGGTGTGGTAATCCTGGCAGGCTGTGGCATGCAATTCGGCATTAGCCTCCTTTTCAATCATCAGCAGGTTCAAATCCGACTGTTTGGACAAACCGCTTTTGAGCAACTTTTGAACGATTTCCATTTGGTGGTCGATGACCGTGCCGACAGAATCCGTAAAGTCCATCTGTGCCTTGTCAAGCAGGCAGAGCAGGTAGTGTTCTATCACGGAACGTTCCATCTGATGCTCTTCCATACGGATGCGATTATTCGCCATTTCCACGTTGATTTTTGTCTGTTCTCGCGCCGCCTTATAGGAATTCCTGCCTAAAAGGGGTTGCGTCCACGTCACTCCGGCATGGAAATAACCACTGCTCTCTCCCAAGTCGTAACCGTAGTAATCCGTAGCCGAGCGTGCATTCCATTTGAAAGTGGCTCGCCCGCCGTCTTTTGAGATAACAGGCACAAACAGATAGTCGCCGTTTAGCTCAAGCCGAGAGTGTGTGTACATGGCTTTCAGCCGTTCGAGTTCCGCTTGCTCTATTTTCGTCTGATTCCGATAATCCGTTATCAGTGGACTATGCTCTTTGGCTGTTCCTATATAGTAATGCAGAGATCTGTAGCAGTTATCCTGTCCATAGGAGTACAAGCAGATAATGCTTAATGATAATGATAATAACCGATTCATATTCTGTCTTTTGTTTTTTTGTGGGACAAATGTAGAAGGCGATTTTGTGGAAATTTGGGAGAAATATTCGATAATCCCGGATCGCGTCCAGTTTTATATTCCCTTAGCATTTCTATAGCATTCTTGCAATATGCATATAAATATCTACAACATTTATATTCATTAATTCGGCGTCAATATACATGTAACAATCTTAGCTACTTTTACATCTACGAAATAGTGTGAACACATAAAGTGTATCAAAAGTCTACCTGATATTGAATTTAACAAAGTGTTACTTCTTATCCTAATGTCAATGTCTGAATTTCATGTACAGCAAGTGCTGGAGTAGGAAGGGTATAATTAAATTAGGAACCTTAAATTTAACAAGAAATTGGATTCACTTTCATCGTGGCCAGGTTGAGATACAGCCCATGATGCTCAATCATCCCGTGACGGAACATCTTCCAAAGGATGTTGCATCCGAGTTGCGCCAGTGTGGAATTGATGAACAGGTCTTGTTTCTCCAACGCTTCGGCAAGGGAGCAGCTTGGTCCGGAATCTTGCTCCTTCACCCTTGCGTATTTCACGAATCTGGTGATAACTTTCAGGGAACCTACCGTTTCATACAGCGTGGAGGTGGGTTGCTTTATCTTTTTTGGTATGGTACCCAGCACGACCTGCCCCGGGGTCTGCGTGTTCCCGAAATCCATCCAGTAGAGGGGCGTGTTGTTGTCCGTGTAGGAGGAAGTCGGCATTTTTCCTAGCACCTTCCACAAGTCGAGCCTGGACTTGATATTGTCCGTGCAGGTGACGGTGATGTTCGCGACTTCATCCCGTTTTACCTCCTTCAATACCGACGGATAGGGCCTTGCCTCCGCTTTCCAATCGTTGCCGAAGAAGTTGTTTATCCTCGTGGCCAGGCATTGCGCCTTGTTCAGTCCCAAGTCCATCGGCCCGAAAAGCTGCCGTCCGATATTCGCCTCCGTCACGATGTCGGGATCGTAAAGCGTCACGGACAGTCCCGGATGTCCGAGCGCACGGAGTGTCACGTCCAGCCTTGCCATGCAGGTCAGCACCTGCGATCCGGTGCCGCCCGCGCCGATGATGTTCACCGTCACCGGATGTTGCGGGTTCATCAGGTAACTGTCTGTATAATGTACTCTTTTCATTTCAATATGTCCTTTAGTTTCATTTTATTCAACGGTTTCAACTCATCAAGGTCGAAAGGCCTGTCCTTGGCCGCTTTCGTTACCAGGACCAGATTGGATTTCGTGGGATTCCCGCCTCCTCCGAGATGGGAAAACTCAGTCAGCCAGAACTTCCTCTCCCAGTATTCCAGCAGGTTCGCGTAGGTCAGGTCTTTCGGCTTCTCTATTTTAGCGGAACCTAAACAGACGCTTGCTCCTGTCACATTGAAGAACGGCGCCGCATAAAGTTCCGTATTGTCTGTCAGTTCCCTGTCCTTGTAGGCATAGACATTCAGATGGCTTTCTTCAGCCGCATAGATGATTCCCGGCAGATGATACTCCGCGTTCTCTATCTTGAGTGCTTCCTTGAAGAACATCATCCTCTTCTGCGGAGGATTGTACCAGATGTATTTCTCGCTGCCCTTGCGCGGGTCGCACCACAGCAGGTTGGACGGTATCCGCCCGTATGGCGTGGCGCTGTGGCTTTCGGAGTAACCCCGTACCAGTTCGTTCATGAACTCCACCGTCACCGGACGGCCTTCGCCCATCATCCCGTTTCCGTCTATGCCCCTGGCCTCGACAAAATAATGGTTGTCATACACATTGTGGCAGTCATTTTCCGAGGCATAGACAATCAGCGCCGCCCGCGGGTGGAGCAGCGTCCTCAGTTTTTTTGTCAGTTCGTTCGTTTCCAACATGGCTCAACAGGTTATATCGATGAATTCATCCGCCCATTTGAAAAAGCGTTCCGGATAGTCATCCATCCGGAAAGGTTCTTCGGTGTCGGGCGACAAGTCACAGACTGTCACCGGGGTAATGTCGTATGTCTCCCTGCTGTAACAGTTGTAATAGTCGACGAGATATTCGGACACGACATCTTCGGTATCATAGACAACCCTTATCTGTTGTTCCAGGTACATCGGATGGAAATCCGGATTCTCGGAGTAGTAGGCGTCATACCCGTACCGCATGATGCCCCGTTCCGGCGCCAGGAAAGGCAGGCCCCGTTTCATCACGTCGACCAGCGACTGCTCGACCCCGTTCCGGGGAGTGTACGATCCGAGGGCTTCCGGCAGGTCCTTGTAATAGGATTTCGACTCCACCCTCTTGAGCAGCCTGTTGATCTTGCCGCTCCGGTAGGACTCCAGCAGTTTCAACCGGTTCTTCCAATCCCGGGAATCGCCGCCGTCATCTTCCGAGAGCATCTCGAACATACAGTCCGTATCATAGTCATCGAGAAAAGTGCCGATGCCGTTTGCCTTCATCAGCTTATGGATAAAGGTAATGGCGATCCTTCTTAGGACGGGATTGAGCGACTCCAGAAACTTCACCGGGAAATAATACAGCGTGTAGCTTCCCCACCGGTGGTATTTCCACAGGCGGAAGAAGAGCCGGCCTCCTTCCTGCTCGATATTGACACCCAAGCCGTCCCCGACAAGCGCGTCCATCTCGTCATATAACCGGGCTATGCCTTCCCCGATGCTGTTCCCGGGGGTGTGCGCCGCTTCCTTTTTCAACAGTGCGGCATACCTGAAAAAGGAATCACGCAGGAACTCGTAGTTTTCCCGCGTGATCACGTTGGTACCCTCGCCGTCGTATAGATCCACGGCAAGTACATTCTGTGCGACCGGAGCCAGCGCCGTGTTCAGAAAAGAATTACGGCCCCGCTTGGAGCCGCAATCCGTTCTTTCCTGTCCGTCCCGTACCGCACATCCCGCCGTGTCTGCCCGATGATGAGCCTGGCCAGCTGTTCCAGCCGGTGTTCGTCCAATGGTACACATGGTTCCTCTTTTTTACGGTTCTTCTTCATATATCCTATCCCTTGGTCCCGATGGTGGTCTTGAACTCGTACACGGCCTTGTCATCCTTGATAACCGGCCCGTGCACCGTTGCGGTTGTCAGTTCCGGATAGAAGTTGGAGTAGTAGTTCATGACCATTTCCGGGCTGTCGGACGGGTTCGGGTCGTCGAGCGTGACCATCCCGTTACCTTTCTTGAATGTGAATGAGCGTGTCATTCCTTTGATTTCGAGTGCCATAATCTTAAACTGTTTGGGTGTAATGTGAGACATGGGGTTCTAACATGGATTGGGGAAAATCGGGATATCCCTCGTAATCCTCCGGACGGTAGGCCGGTTCATCCTGCGGCGGGTAGGGAGCGTCCTCCCGCATATCCTGTGATTCCGGATAGGGAGGGATTACCGGCTCGCCGTAATGCGGGTGCTGCACGCCCTGTGCCGCTTGCGGACAAGCCCCCTGCGGGGGATACGGGTATGGCTGCTGCGGAGGCATCTGCGGCTGTGACGGATGATGATAGGCCGGTTGCTGTCCGGGCATCATTTGTCCGCCATGATATGGTTGCTGCACCGTCTGTGGCGCCGGTTGTTGTACGGGTTGCTGTACATACCGGCGAGGCTGCGGAGGCATCTGTCCGGCCTGCGGCTGTACCATCGGTTGCTGTCCCGCTACGGGTTGTGCCGCCTGTTGTGCCTGCTGCGATTGCGGTGCCGGTTGTTCGTCCATCATCTCGAACAGGCTGCCCTTGTTCATCGCCTTCTTCTGTTCCTCCACCATGCCGTCGATTTTCTTCAGGTCTTGCGGTTTGGCATAAAGGCGTGCCTGACCGAGCGCGGTGACGGCATCCTTGTGGTTGCCTGCGGCAATCAGCTCCTCCGCCTTCTTGAGGTGTTTCTCGTACTTCTCCCGTTTCTCCTTCTCCTCTTTCGTTTCCTTGGTCTTTGCCTCCTTCGCCACTTTGCTGTCGGCGGCAGCCTTGTCCGCCTGCTTCTCGAACTCCGCCATGTTGGTCAGGAGTCCGGAAACTTTTTGGATGGGTTTGGAAATCGTGCCGATGAATCCGGCATCGAGTTCTTCGGGCAGCCCCGAGAGCGTGAGCGGGACGATGTGGTTTTGGGCTTCGTCCTTCAGCCCGTTCGACTTCGGCAGTGTGGATACCGCCATTTGTCCGTTCGCTTTGCGGATGACTATCGTGAGGTCCACGCCCTCGGTCATCACCTGGTTGATTGCTGTAAAAAACATAATTGTATGAATTAAAAAGTGAATAATCGTACTACGTCATTGGTTGAAGAATTCCGCCAGCAGCCTGTCCCTGTCGGGATGGCGGCAGAGTTCCAGGATGGGGTCCAGCAGTGTGGAGATGTGTACCGGTCCGGTCGTCCCTCTTGGCGGGAACTTGATTACCGGTTCCGGTTTCACTGTCCTTTTTCTTCTTGTTACGGGCATCGGCACGGGTATCTGCAACGGTGCCGCTGGTGGTCTTGTGATGGTTGCTTGGTTCATGACTTTATCATTTTAATTGTGAATACCCGGGCTTTGGCAGCCCGTTGAACTACAAGGGCTTTACGGCGGACGCTTCCGGAAAGGCAAGGCTTTCCGGAAAAATACCGGAGCGTAGCGAGGATGATTTTTCCGCGAAACCCGGAGGGTCCGGCCTTGCCGTCCGAAAAGAAGCGTTTGCCAGCTTTGCCCGGTAGTTCCCGGTCTGCCAATGGCTGTATTTGCTTCTCCATCTTCATTGTCCGTATCCCTGCCGTCATCATTCCCTTCAACTTCCGGATATAAAAAGAGCCGCCCGGCAGGACAGCTCCGCCCTGTAAGCATTTACAGGAATCTGCATGGCATATCCGTTCCATATCCCGGTATTGTCAGAAGACCAGATAACTGAGGATGCAGAACAATATCGCCGCCGCGACCAGCAGGCAGGCTACTTTATAGAGGAACCTGAAGAACCCGCTGAAACAGACGATGGCGACCGCTGTCCATACCGGTGATATGCCTCTTGAATGGAGATAGCTGAACACGATGAAGGCTGTAATGGCCAATGCCACAATCTTAATCCATCTGTTTGTCCTTGCTCTTCCGATACATTCTTTTGTTTTCATGACCTTACATTATTATATAGGTGGAACATGTCATTTCCAATTTCGGGGGCCGGAATGCGTACCGCCTCCACAGGCAAGGTTTTCGGGGGAAAATACCGGAGCCGCGCGAGGATGATTTTTCCCGAAACCCGGAGGGCCTGACCTTGCCGGTGGAACAGGGCGGTGCGCTACCTTTGTCCGCGAATTGGAATGACGGTGCTATCCTTTCTTGTGCCCCTTGATTTCCGGCAACCTCCATGTCCGGATAAAATTCAAGCCGTTCCCCGTGACCGGAACCGGAAGACAGGGAACGGCTGTTTGGCATTCTTTGCATTTTCACTTGCCGGATTGACAGGTGACAGGCCGCTATGCCGACGGCTTCACACCGAGGATTTCAATCAGCGGCCCGCCGTCCTTGCGTACCAGTTGCAGGGTGGCGTCCATCACCACGTCCACACCGAGGAGCACGAGGCTGAGCGGCATCACTTTCGTTTTCTCACCCCTGAGCAATGTGTCAAGTTCCCCCGACATTTCCAGTTCGTCCTTCAATATGCCTATGCCGGCCAGTTCGTCCCAGTTCACGTCCTCCGCCTTGAAAGGCGTGTTGTTTACATTGTTCATTTCCATATTTCCGATTTTTTAGGATTTTACATTCGTTTGATTCACGCGTCATGCGATACTCGCGCCTTTGGATTTCCGGCTGCCCTGTTCCTGCCCCTGCTTCTGCGCGCCCGTCACCACGTTACGCTGCGAGGCGTCGCGCTTGCGGTCAGGGTTCTCGTTATAGAAATCCAGCCTGCCCTGGTTGAAGTTCGCCTTGACATACTGCGAGATGGTCTTGCCGTCGTAGCCCTTGATGCCTTCGACCAGCACCGCCTTGCCGCTCTGGAGGTCGGCACGCTGCTTGCTGCTCAGCTGAACGTCCCATACCTTGTCGGGTATCTTGAACTGTTCGCGCTGCTCGAAACCGTCAGGGGTGCGCGAATAGCTCAACCGCCCCGTTTCCAGGTCCGCCTTGATGAACGAGGAGAACTCCTCGCCCTTGCGGTTCACCATGTCGTTAAGGAAGATAGTCTTGCCCTCGCGGAGCTGCTGCTGTTCTTCCGGGGTGATTTTCACGCCGTTGATCTCGTCCGGGATGTAGATTTCCCGTGCGCCCTCCGGGGAGTCGGGGTTGTAGCGGGTGTAGGCGGGCCTGCCCGTGGCCTCGTCCAGCTTGACATACGAGGAGAATACCTCCCCGTCCTTGCGTTCCATCCCCTCCACGAAGATGGCCTTGCCGGCATTGAGGTCCTCAATCTGCTTTTGGGTCAGTTCCACGCCGCCCAGCGACTGGCGGTTGAAGAGCTTGTCGTTCTCGAAGATGTATTCGATGCCCCTGCGTTCGGCATTGATCTGTATGTGGGCGTCGAACTCCTTGCCGCTGTTGGAGATCATCCCCTCGATGAACACCTTCTTGCCTTCACGCAGGTCGTTCTGTTCCTGCTCTGTAAGCTGCACTCCCTTGATTTCCTTCGGGATGAAGGCGTTTTCCGCACGCATGGCGACCACCTCGTTGGTGAGCTTGTCAATACTGACGAAAGAGGGGATGTATTCGCCGTTGCGCCCTTTCAGTTCCACGACACGCCCCATGTTGCCCGTTTTAAGCAGGTTCTTCTTGTCCTCCTCGGAGAAGATGTGCCCGAAATACGGGCGGTCGAGTTCGGGCTTCTGCCGGATTCCGTGAATGCCGAGGACAATCGGGCCGCCGGCGGACTGCTGGAACGACAGGCGCGCGTCGGTACGCAACACGGCGGAGCCGAAGTTCATGCTGATGGGCACGACCTGGTTGGTCTTGTAGCCCCTGAGCATCTGGTCGAGGAGTCCGCGTTCCTGGAGATACTCTCGGGACAGCCCGAAGTTCTTCAGCTCCTCCCAGTTGATCATGGACTCGTTGTAACGGTACTTGGGTTGCTGCCGGCCGCCATCCTGGGCCGCCTGCTGCGGGGTCTCATTTTTCTTTGCCATTTCTTCTTGATTTTGATGGTTTATACTTTGTTTTTCCTTGCCGCAGGGGACAATCTCGTATTTCTTGAGAAATTCCTCCACGGCTTTGGTCTGCTTTCCTGCCGCGATGTCCTCGACCGCCTGTTTGACTTCCGGGGCGTCCAGCGCGTTTTCCCTGACGGAAAAGATGCCGAAGCGTGTCGGGTCTTTGAGCTGGCTCCAGAAGTTCTTCAGGAAATTCTCGAACATGTTGGCGTAACGGTCGATTTTCAGAAAGGAGTTTCGGTGTTCCTTGTCTGCCGGAACCGTCTTGTACCTGCCGTCCTTTGAGATTTCGGACACGGCCTGTAAAATCAGTTCCATCTTGTCGAGGATGAACACGATGTCGCTCATCTGCTCGTTCTCGGCGGCTTGCGGTTTGGGGGGATCGTCCCTTCCATTTTTCTTTGCCATGACTTTGTTTTTTAGGGTTGATAACTATGATTGTCAGTGCAAATATATAAGATGGATTTGATAAATAATTGATTTTCAATATACTGTGCTATGCGTTTCATCGCTTGTCATCGTGTTTCACCGCAGGAGGAAAAAATGCAAAGTGGAAAAAGGGAAAAGCAAAGGGAAAAAGCAAGGAAAAGCACCGAATCCGAGGGGCGGAAGAGGACATAGACACGCAAACGCCCCCACACGCAAGAAAAAACGGCAGGAACGGCACGAAACAGGTAAAGAAAAAATTGTATTATGCAGAGTTGGGAGCGAGCTGTCTTTAGTCCCCGCTTCCTTGGGTACTTTATAAAACAGGCAGCAAGGCAAAGTGTGGAGATTATAAGATGGCAGTATCCATTGGGACATCATGTATCGGCAAAATACCGCCGACAACTGTTTTTTGGTTTTGTCCTATGCGTCGTAGGTCGCTTCGCTTGCTAAGTCCCGACCGATTACACAACTCGGACGGCGATACCGGAGCGTTTTTTCGGGTGAAAAATTACCAAAGGGAATTTTTTGCCCGAAAACCGGAGGCTTGAACGTGGAAGGTATCGTCCCTCCGAGTTACCTTCTCAAGAGGACTTAACAAGGGAAGCGGGGCTTATGATGGATTTTTATGGAGGAATATGGAATAAGGACTCTTGCATAAAATACTTATTGTAAATAGAATACGCAATCTATCTGCATTTCAAATAAAAATAGTACCTTTGTAACTGATATGGATAGGACTTACAATATATATTGCGATGAAAGTTGCCACCTTGAACATGATCGCCAAAAAGCGATGGTGTTGGGAGGTATTTGGTGTTCCTACGGCAATAGGAAAAAAATTGCCAGACAGCTTAGGGCTTTGAAAACAGAATACCGGTTAAGCCCCAAATTTGAGGTGAAGTGGAATAAGGTTTCCCCCGCGCGTGTCGATTTTTATCTTGCACTGGTAGATTTCTTTTTCGATAATCCTGATTTGCATTTCAGGGCATTCATCATACCGGACAAAAGTGAACTGCACCACGAGGCATTCTGTCAAACGCATGATGAGTTCTATTACAAATGTTATTTCCGTCTTCTGAAGACACTGTTTGAACCTGGAAATTCGTATAATATTTATCTTGACATCAAAGATACCCAAGGAGAGTCCAAAGTACAGAAACTTCATGAATATCTTTGCAATAGCCACTATGATTTTGACCGTGAAATGATACGGCGCGTGCAACAAGTCCGTTCACATGAACTTGAACTTGTCGCTTTGGCAGACTTGTTTATTGGTGCATTGTCGTATGTCCATAGAGGTTTGCACGATAGCAAAGCCAAAATGGAAGTAATAGAAAGAATACGCCAGCGTTCCGGATACCAACTCATGCGTAGCACTCTTTATCGGGAAAATAAGTTTAATCTGTTTGTTTGGCATCAGGCGTAATGATAGATAAGGACTTATTACCGGAAAAGATTTGCCTTGAAGATTACGGAGGGAACTACAAGGCTTATATAGATGCCGTTTATGAAGTGTTTGAGCGTGATTTCATCAGGCATAAGGCAACCTTTGGATCCCACAAACTGGCGATGAAATACCATCCGGCTTTTCAGGACAGGGCTTATACGTTCTATCACATGACTCATAAAGGGGAAATCGAATCCGAACGTGAACCGGATTTGCGCCGTTGCGAGTGCATGCCATGGGCGCGTCCTACCGTAGAAAATACCGGTGATTGGAATTTGAAATTTTGGAGACAGACACGGCAACGGTCAAACAATCGGGTTTGCATTGCACTTGAAACAGCGGGTGAAACTTATTTCGTAATATTAGAAGTAAGGGAGACATACGTTTTGCTATGGACAGCATTCTTATCGGAATACCGCCATCAATCACTGAAAAAGCTCAAAGAGTTTGAAGAGTGGAAACAAGGGGAAGGCAGTAATGTCAATACTCCTGACGAACTGATAACATTGATACAAGACTCCATAAAAAAAGCAAGAGGCTAACCTTTTACGGCCGCCTCCGTAACTCTTTCAACTACATGGTTGATGAGCTAATTCTTTTGCAAAGATAGGGTTTTCTTGTGAATCCAACAAATATTGCGACTAAAACATTGCAAAAAATGATACAGGGAGCCTTACAAAAACTGTGCCAATATATCCCTATTATCAATGTGTTTTAAGTGATTTATACGTGAAAATTGGAGTAAAAACAAAAAATAATGCTTACCTCTGTAACATTAAAAGTGCCCGTGCGAGCTTAGTCATCGTATCTGCACTACAAAAAGGAAGTAGAGAAGTCCCGGTCATTATGGTCGGGATTTCTTGTTTATTATACTTACTATCGACCGCGAAAGTTTGGCAATCCTGTTTTTACTTTCTGATTCAACAGATAGAAGCCGTGAATTAGAAATTACGCCAAAAAAGTGCAGAAGTAATCAGATATTGATTACCTCTGCACCATTTTTGCGCAATCACATGATTAACCTTTGGGGTGAAATTTTACGTATGTATGCTCCAGCCGTGGAACGGTTCCATGACTACGGCAAAGGATTCATCCGGTCTGCCGTGGTAGAGTAATCCACCCACGATGCCGTTTCGTCCGTCCGCAGCCACCTCAGCAAAACCGAATGAATACGGTGCGAAATCCCAATAGAGTTCAATTTCATACTTGCCGTTGGAGTTCTTCTCCCATTGTTTGAGGCGTTCGATACATTTCTGGAAAGTTGTGTCGCCAATGCTCTTGGCATATTCTACCACCTTGTCGTAGTGTTCCTGACATTTGATTTTCATATCCGATCATTTTAAGTTGTTTGTAACAGTTCTTCGTATATCCCGAAACCGAGGCATCCGGCAACGGAAAAATCCTCCCTGCCTTTGTCAGCCAACGATTTCAAATCGTCCAGGCTGTCGCAATAGAAGAATATTTCTTCATCCTTTTCCGTACCGGAACCCATAGCCAAAGCAATCCTTGCCTCTTCCGTTTCCAGCGTGTCACGCCATCGGATGACGCAATCCGCATAATGCGGTTCACGTCCTTGCCCGCTGTGGAATTTCAGATAAAGGCCGCCTATTTCCCGTCTGACTTCATCCGGCTTTTTCCATGAGCTGTCATCCACGATTTCAAAGCCCGTTCCTTCAACCAACAGGCACGTGCCCTTGTCATAGACCATCATGGTACGTTTGCCGATATGCTTTTTTCGTAATTCCGCCCAATCCGGTAAGTCCCAACGTTCAACAGTCCAAATCCCGCGATAGTCTTCCGGGATGGAGTTGTATTCGCTCAATGTTATCTTTCTCATATCCATTTGATTTAGATGTTACAAAACCTGACCGTATAGGTCTTGCACGGTTTACCGAAAGCGGGATGGCTGTCGAATTCCTTGTATGATTCCCAGTCCACACTCATCGTGTACCCGTTCGGGAAGTTTCCGGCAATGAAACCGCTTATCATTTTCAAGTCCTCATCGTTCAGGAAAAGTTCCTCTTCAATACCGTATTCCAAGGCAAAAATCGCCCATTCGGGAATGTTGTCCCAAACGAGCGTTCCGTTGTCGTTGTTCATGGTCATGATGTTTATTGCGGTGATACCATAAGCTCTTTGATAATGCCGTCAAGTTCGTTTTCCCATTTACTGTCACCGTTCCCGAAAGAGGGGTAAGTCAGCTGGTGCCAGTTGTGGTAATCGAACAGTTTCATCCTCAGCGGATAGTAGTCAAAGAGCTTTTTGCCCTCCAAGAAAACGCGGATATGGTTAATCCCCACGTTCATCGCGTTCAGACCGTGCCCGATGAGAATCTCATGGAATCTTTCCATCGGTGTGAAGTTGCTTCTCTTTTTCATATTCCTTCATTTATATAGTTGGTTTAACAATACATTTCATACAATTCGGCATCGGACAACGTACACAGTTCCTCATCGGTGCAGTAACCGTCTATCTCTTCGCACGCTTCCATCGCCTCATATATGCCGTTACGCATATCGTTTATCAGTTCGTCCCGCAGACTCTCCACAGACACCCTGAATATCTGTTTCCCGGTATCTATTTCCCTGACGGGATATGCACATCCTTTCCAATAGGTCTGCCCGATGACTATATGTCTCCTATACCCTTCAGTAGCGTTGCTTGTTTTACACATAACTATTTGCTGTTTTTTTTAGTTAAACACTTACCGGCTCGTGAGCCGATATTTTATTTCTTGCCTGCCCCGCTGTCCCGTGCCGGATTGTGCAAGGCTTTCCGGAAAAATACCGCAAGCGCAGCGCGGAAGATTTTTGCGGAAACCCGTAAGGGCTCCGGCCTTGCTCAATCCATGAGGCACGGGACTACCTTTGCAGGCTGAAATAAAAAAACGGCCTGTAGGATATTATTCCTTATCGTTATCCTCCTGTGGAATCAGATGTTTCAAATCAGGGTCGTTTTTGATACGCTCCATCTCATCCTCGATTATCTGCACCACATCCGCCTTGATGCGTGAATAGTTGCGGTCTATCTGCTGCTGCATGATGTCGTTGCCTTCCGCATCCTTGAACTCGTTGATGACGGGTATCTTCTTGTAGGCTTTCGTTTCCGCCGCTACTTTCTCGTTGTCAACAATGATTTTGGCATGGAAAATCTTCTGGTCTATCTCTTCCCCGAAGTTGTCCGCCACACTGCCCACGAATGTGCCCTGCGAGAGGTTGGCGATTTTGGATGCAGGTATCAAGGAATCCAGTTGCGTGTTAATGGAGGTGGATGTGTCCTGCCGGTTGATGGAAATGGACTGCCGCTGCTGGAGGATTTTACCGAACCTTTCTGAAAGGCTCTTGGCTGTTTCACCCACTACCTGGCCACTGAAGATGTTACCCACTGTGTTTTGGATGACTTTCGCCTCTTTTTCACCGTAGTCACGGGTCAGCTGGGAGAAATCCTGGAAGCCGAGGCATACTGCCACCTTGTTGCTTCGTGCAGTGGCTATCAGGTTGTCTATACCGCGAAAATATATCGTGGGCAATTCGTCTATGATGATGGAAGATTTCAGTTGGCCTTTCTTGTTTACCAACTTCACGATACGGGAGTTGTACAGCCCCAATGCCGCCGAATAGATGTTCTGTCTGTTTGGATTATTTCCCACGCATAGGATTTTCGGATGCTCCGGATTGTTCAGATCCAACGTGAAGTCATCGCCTGTCATGACCCAATAGAGCTGCGGTGAAATCATCCTCGAAAGCGGAATTTTCGCGCTTGCTATCTGGCCCTGTAACTGGTCTTGTGCGCCTCCTTGCCAGGCGTCCATAAAAGGAGAAAGGTAGTTTTCCAAAGATGGGTACGAGGTCAGAATCGTGAAAATGTCGGCATACGGCTTGTTCAAAAATTCTATCGCGTGAGGGAAGGTACAATACTTGCCGTCCTTGTAAATCCGCAAGTACCAGATAATCGCCGCGAGCAAAATAATCGGGGATTCCACGAAAAAGTCTCCCTGTTTCTGTATCCAGGTCTTGTTCAGATTCAAGAGTATGGTGTAGGCCGATTCGTAAGCATCACTGATATCGGCCATGAATTTCGGGTTGATGGGATTGCACCTGTGGCTGCGTCTCGGATCGTCAAAGTTTATCACGTAGAATTCCGGCCTGACCTTGTATTTATCCAAGTTTTTCAGCAGCTCGTTATAGGCTATTATGGAAAGATCGTCAAATTTGTAATCATACAGATATAGTGCGAATCCTTTGGAAATCTGCTGTTTGATAAAATTATTCACCACCGCGTAACTCTTACCCGAACCGGGCGTGCCGAGCACGATGGAGGCACGGAAAGGATTGACGATGTTTATCCAGCCGTCCCATTCTTTGCCCTGATAGACAAACTTCGTGGGCAGGTTGACGGAATACTCGTTCTCCATAAGCCTTGTTTCCTGCATGAAACTCTCGTTG